>Ga0302253_1000501_pt1 | contig 31384 bp, 19 predicted proteins | sample AAG_RA_Trp_MG_FD_193537 | JGI IMG/M metagenome (GOLD analysis project Ga0302253, IMG submission 193537) | Enriched activated sludge microbial communities from anaerobic digester in WTTP, New Holstein, Wisconsin, United States - AAG_RA_Trp | ecosystem: Engineered > Bioreactor > Anaerobic >...
GCTCTCAATTCAGGAAATTCCGTTCGGCCTACGGCCTAACTCCATTTCCTGAATTGGACCCCGGATCAACAGTCTATGGAGAAAACCACTAAGTTTTAACTGGTACCAAAAACGGGGGCCGGTCAATTACAATACAAAATATTATATTGATGGTAATTTAGTATTCAGCAACGTTTGCTATGGCGATGAGATACGAAATTTTCAAAAAATGGCTTTTTGTAACTCGTTGATAAAAAGCAACCGCAAATTACAGGACGCACTTGAGCGAGTCCTGTGATTTTAGAGAAAATCGGCTCTCTGATGGGTTTTTTGCCGTTTTTGTGTCGAAAGTTTATTTAGCGCGAGTCCTATGGCATGGGTAGAATGGAAATATGCATTTGTCTTTACAATAAGCATATATAAAAATAGCTCACCGACATTTATCCGATGAGCTAAGTTTTTATGCAGATTTAATACATTACATCAATCTGGTGGAGCAAACGTTCTTGTAAACGAAATTGCTCTGCTTTATAAAACTTAAATTCTTTCAAAAAAATTTTAAAGCTACAGTTGAGATTAACAACGATATATTATAATAAATACTTCTATTATATATTATATATGTAATATAAATAATTGTATAAAATATTATTTTATATATTGACGTGCAGTATAATAGGGTATATACATATTCTTATATTGTATTACATAGATCTTTTCTTATTAGTGAAAATTTAAATATCTAATTAATTCCACTTTCATTGTTTAATAAAATCGTTTTTCAACCAAAAAAATGTCTCATTTCATATCCTGTCTCTTGGTGGATTAAATAAAATTTTGATAGTCAAATCTAAACCGTAACTATTGATTAAAAGGTTTGTAATAATGATCAAAAAAATTCCGCCTCTTTTTTTATTTCTTTTTCTTATCTATATACCATCAATTTACAGTATACAAACAACTTACAGTGGCTCTATTGAGGAAACGTTTGACAACGACAGCAGAATAACCTTTAACGATGGTATGCTTCGCGCAAATGGCAAACTAACTCCAAAACCTAATATTCTTCCGGTAATAAATAATGTTATCAGTTGTTGGCGATTTGATCAGGATACCGGTAACACAATTTTAGATTCGACGCCAAACAACTTTCATGGGACGAGCCAAAACATGGAAACCGCGGATAAGATAACCGGAGTATTTGGTAATGCATTACATTTTGATGGAGATAATGAAGGTGTTACTATACCCCATAATGATATGTTTAATATTTCACAATTTACGTATGAATTCTGGGTAAAAACACATGAACAATCGCTTTTTGTGAGTGAAGCCATTCTCCATTTACCTCTTGATGATAACGCAGCAAGCACTGTTGTTACTGATAGGCTTATTGCTCATAATGGCGCCGCATCGGCAAATACGGCGAGCTTACATATATCAGGCAAAATCAACGGTGCATTCAACTTTAATGGAAACGTTCAGATAGAAGTTGATAATGATAAATGCTTTGATGATTTAAGCAATACTTTCAGTTATTCTTTCTGGATAAATGCACAAGAAATAGATAATGAAAGCCGGCAAAACATATTGTCAAAAAAAGGAACCGGAGCATCTATTGAAATTAAACTAGGGAAAGATGATGCACAAAATAACGGAAAGAATTTTCTGTATATAGAATTATTTGATAACGACAGCAATCCGTTTTATATGCACCCAAAGTATCAAATACCCACGAATAATTGGTCTCATGTAACGATAGTATTAAACGGTAGAGGCGTTTCATCGCTGAATGTATATATTGATGGTGTTAAAGCAAGTCCTGTCATTGATTCCCGGTTAACGTTTTACGCGGATTATACTTCGGGTTCCCTGTCGGCGGAATATTCTTCGGGAACAGAAGCATGTACTTATACCACTACAAGGAACTCCAGCAGGCCCGCTTCATATTGTGACAACGATGGGATAATAAAATTTACCTATTCAAACACGCCTCGATTCACAGGTGGCTATTATGATCATCTCGGATTCCATAAGTTATTCGGCTTACTGTACGAATCTGAGACAACCAACAAAGCATTGCAATCCTCCAATTTTTCCGCAATTACCTGGGCAAAGGCTAACATCACGGTTATAGATAATGATAGTACTAGCCCAGACAGCACACAAACCGCAGATAAATGTGTAGCTGAAGCTGATAATGGTACAATAAAGCAGTCATACAGTCTTGGGACCGGAAAGAAACTTTGTTTTTCTATATTTATCCGTGGTAGCGCAAACAACACCGGATCAACGTATATAACAGTTGACGGTGTAAACTGGACCGAAGTTGCTTTATCGGCAACTGAATGGCGCAGGTTTCAATGTTTTATGACGGGAACAAACCCTGAGTTTGGTGTCAGGCTGGAGAAAGCAAACGATACAGTGTATCTCTGGGGAGCACAGTTAGAAGAGAATAAGCTGTTTGCGACCTCGTATGTACCCACTACAAATGCGTCGGTGTATAGATACTGTGAGTATCTGAAGTATCCCTGCGCCGGTAACAGGAATCCATCTGAGGAGACAATTTATTTTGAGATTGTGCCTGAGTATTCTGTCAGTGGAAGTAATCAGCTTGTTTCAGCGCATGGATTACTCGCCAATGATAACGATTCGCGCATTGTTTTCTTCGGGTCTCCGAACGGCAGACACGTATCTTTCTCGCCGAATAGCACTGATTCTCCCAGCTGTTATGCACAAACGTATACTCAGGAAATTCAGATGTGGCAGCCGTATAGCGTAACCGCAGTTTGTCAGAATAATAATCCTTATGCGGAACTATATGTTAACAAAAATTTATGCGGAACAGAAGGTACTGATAACTTTACTGATCCTACATTCGGAAATGATTTTTATATAGGCCATATCACAAACGCTAATAATGCTTTTTTTGGGATTATCAGGCGAGTGGTTATATTTAACAAGCGGTTAACACAGCAGGAAATTAATCGGCTTAACGATTATGGAGTGGAAAGTTTTATCGGTTATGATGACACAACGGAGTTAGGTTCGCTGGCAAACACGAATGTAATTCGCATAGGCGAAAATTATGTCGGCACAATGGATGATATTAGAATATATGATTACGCGCTGAATAGTCTTGAGCAAGAATATCTTTATTCTCTGAAAAATGGTTTAAGCGCGACTATGCCGATTGCACACTATAAATTAAATGATGACAATGACGGAACAATCGTAGCGGACAGTGTGTTCGATAATCCGGGATCTATAATTGCCAGTCCACCTGTTTCAACCTCTACCATGCAAACACCAGGCAAAATCAACGGCGCATTCAGTTTTAATGGAAATGTTTGTATTGAAGGGGATAACGATAATTATCTTGATGATTTAAGCAATACTTTCAGTTATTCTTTCTGGATAAATGCACAAGAAATAGATAATGAAAGCCGGCAAAACATATTGTCAAAAAAAGGAACCGGAGCATCTATTGAAATTAAACTGGGGAAAGATGATGCACAAAATAACGGAAAGAATTTTCTGTATATAGAATTATTTGATAACGACAGTAATCCGTTTTATATGCACCCAAAGTATCAAATACCCGCGAATAATTGGTCTCATGTAACGATAGTGTTAAACGGTAGAGGCGTTTTATCGCTGAATGTATATATTGATGGTGTTAAAGCAAGTCCTGTCATTGATTCCCGGTTGACGTTTTACGCGGATTATACTTCGGGTTCCCTGTCGGCGGAATATTTTTCTGGAATAGGAACATGTAGTTATACCACTACAAGGAACTCCAGCAGGCCAGCCTCATATTGTGACAACGATGGGATAATAAAATTTACCTATTCCAACACGCCTCGATTCACAGGTGGCTATTATGATCATCTCGGATTCCATAAGTTATACGGGTTACTTTACGAATCTGAAACAACCAACAAAGCATTGTATTCTTCTGATTTTACAGCAACTAACTGGACAAAAACCAATATTGCAGTAACAGCAAATGATATTGTTAGCCCTGACAATGAATCAACTGCAGATAAATGTGTAGCTGAAGCTGATAATGGTACAATAAAGCAGTTGTACAGTCTTGGGACCGTAAAAAAACTTTGTTTTTCTATATTTATCCGTGGTAGCGCAAATAACACCGGATCAACGTATATAACAGTTGACGGTGTAAACTGGACCGAAGTTACATTGTCGGCAACTGAATGGCGCAGGTTTCAATGTTTTATGACGGGAACAAACCCTGAGTTTGGTGTCAGGCTGGAGAAAGCAAACGATACAGTGTATCTCTGGGGAGCACAGTTAGAAGAGAATAAGCTGTTCGCGACCTCGTATGTACCCACTACAAATGCGTCGGTGTATAGATACTGTGAGTATCTGAAGTATCCCTGCGCCGGTAACAGGAATTCATCTGAGGAGACAATTTATTTTGAGATTGTGCCTGAGTATTCTGTGATTGGAAGCAATCAGCTTGTTTCAGCGCATGGATTACTCGCCAATGATAACGATTCGCGCATTGTTCTCTTCGGGTCTCAGAACGGCAGACACGTATCTTTCTCGCCGAATAGCACTGATTCTGCTAGTTGTTATGCACAAACATATAGTCAGGAGATTCAGATGTGGCAACCGTATAGCGTAACTGCGGTTTGCCAGCATAATAATCCTTATGCGGAACTATATGTTAATAAGATTTTATGCGGAACAGAAGTTACTGATAACTTTACTGACCCCACATTCGGGAATGATTTTTACATAGGCCACATCACAAACGCTAACAATGCTTTTTTTGGGATTATCAGGCGAGTAGTTATATTTAACAAGCGGTTAACACAGCAGGAAATTAATCGGCTTAACGATTATGGAGTGGAAAGTTTTATCGGGTATGATGACACAACAGAGTTAGGTTCGCTGGCAAACACGAATACTATCCGTATAGGCGAAAATTATGTCGGCAAACTGGATGATATTAGAATATATGATTACGCGCTGAATGATGCAATTGTCGGCAAACTATACAATGATGGTGTTGGTACCGAATTGGAAACGGTTGATGAGTTTTGTATTATTTCAAAATACGTGAATAGTGATAATGGATCTTACAGATTTTATGTCAATTCATATCCTCAGCAAATCTTTGCTGAGCTAAAAACGGTAAACGGTAAAATCGTAACCAATAGCTCAAAGGGTTTGGAGTTAAATAAATGGAACCATGTAGCAGTTACACTTAATAACAATTCGTTATCCATATATATCAACGGAGAATTGGATTCCACAAAAGAAATCATTGGCAATAACGTAACAAATTCAACTACGCCCATAAAATTTGGACATTCAGGGAATAATGATTATTGGGATGGTTGTTTGGATGAGGTTATTTTTAGAAACGAAGCTATATCTGCAGATCAAATCCGTTCATATGCGCATAATTATTACTATATATCAACAGTTAAAGGAAAGCTAATTTATCCTGGAAATAATATCAGAAAAGAAGATATAGCGAATTATGAATCAATAACCATTAATGCAGGCAACATAACTCAATCCCAGAGAGCTTATGTATGGTTTGGCAAGGATAATGATTCGATGGTCAATGTGAATGGGGAAAATGAAAATGAGATGAATGGTTTTGCTTTATCATCAGGAGCTAACAATGTTTCGCTCAATGCTTTGAATTTTGGAGGAGAAGATTTTTTCTATAAGATTGTTATGAAAACCGATTCGGTATATTCCACTGCTCCGGCACAGATTGATTCAATAACCCTAAGTTTCACGGAAAAAGATACAGACTTAGACGGATTGTCAGACTTGGTAGAGAAAAATGTTCATCATACTAATCCCAATTCATCTGATACTGATGGCGATGGCATTGATGACAAAACAGAACTTGAGACACCATATTATAATCCATTTATTGCAAATACAATAACTAATTATGCTGATACAACATCAATTATGGATTCAAATGATGATAAACCCGATCGTAAAGTATTAATTAAAAGTTGTGTAAGAATAGATAAAAAGAATATTTTAATTAGAGGTATTTCCACAAATGAAAGGCCAATAATCATTAATGTCGGCAATAAAGATTTCGTGAATACCGCTACAGAGTTCAGTTATATGGTAGATGAATCGGATTGTAATATTGTTAATAAAGTATTATACATTACTATTTCAAATAAGGATAGTGGAACTCCTTTTAGTTTTCCTTTACAGGTACCAATAAATGATACTGGAGATTTTAAAATAATATCACCTCTCAATGGTGCAACCATAAGTATAAAAGGGAGACAGTAATGATAAAGAAGATATTAGCAATAATAAATTTTATGTTGATTATAATTTCATTTAAAGCTTTTGCCGAAACTGGAAATGATACAACAACATCTTTAATTATTGATTGGCTGAAACATAAACAACATTCTTATTGGGGTACATGGTGTGAAAAATATGTAGTTGTCCCTGACAGAAATGTCAACAATTCAAAAGTATTCTATGATTCAGATAATGAAACAGATAACGAATCCGTTAATTCGCAATTAGCTACTTTATCAATAGCTAATTCATTGTTAAAAAGCAAAATGTCACTTGTAGGGCAATTGCAGACACAAAATGATGAGATATTAAATAAGTCACTTTCATGGATAGAGACACAGGAGTTTAAAAATACAGAATATATTTCCCGTCAAATAGAAATATTAGCTTCAAACGGTAGAAATTGTGATTTGTTATTGGAAAAGCTTTTATCAAGAAGAAATATTGACGGTGGATGGGGTGAAGATAATGGTTATCAATCAAATACTATCGATACTATATGGGCTCTAAAAGCCTTATTTAAAGCAGGATATAGAAATGATAATTTAATTAAAAACGCTCTATCCAATTTATTATATTGTTCTTACATTGATACGAAAAACATTCGTGAGAGCATAAGTTCATCAAAGGGGACATTTAATGTAAAAAATTCAAATTATGGTGAATATTCAGTATCAGGTAAAGTTGCGAAATCTCTTTCGTTTGATGGCAATCAATTTATTAATTGTGGAAATGTTGGAAATGTAACCTCCAATATCAGCATTTCGACTTGGCTGTATTTAGATGATGATTCCACAACCATGCCTGTCAATAGAAATATCGTTTCAAAATATTGTAATTCATCCTACCGATGGAGAGTTGAGCAAAATGGTAATTTTATGTTTTTTATTTCTGGTTATGATCCAGTTACGGGAGCAAATAAATTAAAAGATTATTATCCAACACCTCCATATAATTTACCGCGCAAACAATGGGTACATGCAGTTGTAACAGTAAATTTTAATACAACACCACGTCAATTAAAATATTATGTCAATGGTTCTCAAATAGGACAACCTATTTCCGTGGACCAAACTGATATAGCGCCTACAACAAGTGCTCCCTTACTTATCGGTGCGTACAATACTGAAGGAACTGAACCGTGGAAAGGGATGATAGATGATTTAAAAATCTATAATTACTGTTTAACTCAAGATGAAGTAAGTTATATATATAATTCCGGCAATAGTTTTTCTGGTGAACAACCTGTTGTTTATTACCCGATGGACGATAATTCTGATAACCCTGATGTACTTAATAATGTAGGCCGAATAAATGCGACTTATGATAACGAAGGTCAAGCTTCATTAAATACTAGTGATTATTCTACTCAGGGTAAAATATTAAGAGCGCTTAGATTTAATGGAGAAGGAAACACAAAACAATTTATCAATTGTGGAAATGTTGGAAATATAACCTCAAATATTAGTATTTCGACATGGCTGTATTTAGATGATGATTCCACAACCATGTCTGTCAATAGAAATATCGTTTCAAAATATTGTAATTCTTCCTATCGATGGAGGGTTGAGCAAAATGGTAATCTTATGTTTTTTATTTGTGGTTATGATCCAGCCACGGGAGCAAATGATTTAAAGGGTTATTATCCAACACCTTCATATAATTTACCACGCAAACAATGGGTACATGCAGTTGTAACAGTAAATTTTAATACAACACCACGTCAATTAAAATATTATATCAATGGTTCTCAGATAGGACAACCTATTTCTGTGGATCTGACCGATATTGCGCCTACAACAAATTCTCCCTTACTTATCGGTGCGTATAATACTATAGGAGTTGAACCATGGAAAGGTATGATAGATGATTTTAAAATCTACAATTACTGTTTAACTCAAGATGAAGTAAGTTATATATATAATTCCGGCAATAGTTTTTCTGGTGAACAACCTGTTGTTTATTACCCGATGGATGATAACATAGTTTTCCGGTGGAGTTCATTTCATCCTTATTCACCATATTATATAAATTCAGTGAATTCAATTTCTCCGCGGGAAGATAGTTCTATAGTATATGCGTATATTTATGGTTTTTTAGAAGAACACAAAAGTTATTTATCAAATTTTTTCCCGATGTCATACCCTTTAAATACTCCTTCTCCATATAGTTCAAATAAAATTTTGAGCATCGATGTAATAATTAATAATATAAGATCCACTTTATTAAATAAATTGGCGGAAAATAATTTGGAAACGCCAGTTAGAAATTTACAGGAAACAGCGATAATAGCATCAGCATTGAAAAAATTCAGTACGGCTAATAATACAACTTTAGAATACTCTATAAATAAACTTAAGAGATTAATTGTTGTTAGCGAAAGTCCCGATAAAGGAAGTTTTTCAGGTGACCCATATTTAACAGGATTGATTTTAGATTGTATTGCTCAATCACAAGAACCACAGATAACTATAAATACTTTAACTGTAGCTAATAATATTGCTGTGGCCGAAATATCCACAATTTCATGGAAAACAGCAAAATTTTATATCAAGCCGACAAACAATGATAAGTATATAATTTATGACAATCAAACAAATAAAACAGGATCTTCTGTTGTAACATCTTGCAAGATCCCATATATACTAAAAGATGGCGATAAAATCGCTATATGCATAAACAGTGTTATATGGAAAGAAGTTAACTTTATAAAGACAGGTATCGCTGATATCGCAATTTATAACAAAGATATCGAAATATACGATAATGATGGTATAACTCCTGTTCCAAACAATATAATACTAAAATCATCTCAAGACCAATATTTTAAAATAAAACAGAAAATTCATAATTTATCAGATATCAATATTAAAAATATTAAAGTATATTTAAACAATGTTCTCGATTGCGATGGCATTGTTTTAATACCATATGAAAAGGCAAATTATATATATAGGTTTAAAGTACCTTCAGGAACAACCGGAAATGCTAATATATCAACACGCGTCGAGGCTGATGGTGATCCGGACAATGATAATAATATATCCCAATCATCATTGTACATTCTTGATCCTGAGAATGATGGAATTAATCAGAGTTTGGAACCGCCTGCAAATCTTAATTTTTATATTTTGAAAGATAATTATATAATGCTTTACTGGGATACGCCTATAGATCCCAATGTCATAGGATACCAAACAACAATATATGAAGGAGGTAATAATAATTTTCTACCGGCTACTCTTCAGACATCTATCAAGTATAAGTTAACCACTGTACCTAAGACATTCCATGTCTATTCCATCGATAAATTAAGCAAGAGAAGTAGTAATTTCGCTTCATTAACAATTAATAGCGATATATTAAAAAATAAATATAATAAATCACCTCACGTCTCGATTAGCGAGCCATTTAGCAATAAATTGATATGTACGGTAAAAGAAACAGCAAATGATTCTTATGAATCATTTGCTGTATTTGGCACGGTAAAAGACGATTTGTTTGATGAATATAAAGTTGAACTTATAAATAGTTCTAATACAGCATTTTATCCAGAGAGTTATGATAACGATACACCAATATGTAATGGTCTATTGGCTACTTATTCTCTGGATAATGCAAATATCTCAACAGGCTCATATACGCTTAGGGTCACGGCTTATAATCTTGCAGGCAACACACCCACAACGGTTTCTATTCCTGTAAAAATAAGCAAATGGCAAAAGAAATTAGTTACAAAAGGGAATAGATGTTCTTCTCCTTCCTGGAATACCGATGCATCTGCTTTGATTTTTTCGGCAAGAAGAAATTCCGCTGATGCTGTGAGTGATGATTATCTTGTAAAAAGATTGTGGAAATGGTTCAGAGCTGATAATACGTTTTCTATATTTACAAATAATTTTACAAATGACATAGAACCTGTATGGATAAATACCAATGATGTTTTATATGCTTCGTATAGAACAGGATCAAGAAATATTGTAATGAATTCGAATAATATTCAAAATGTTTTTAATGTTGTTTTTGATATCGATGAACATTATCTTACAAATAACCCAAATGTTTCTCTGGTTGATAGTGTAGGTAAACAAATATATTATCAAAAATCGTTTTATAATCCTGATTGTATTATAATAGATAATAAAAAATATGTTATCGCTTCCGATGAATTAGGAGAGCTTGTTCTTGTCGCTACTGATAATAATAATAATTCTATTTATGGAAACATAACTTTAAATCTCACAGAAGCAGATGGGAAAAACTTTATTCTTGCGGATAAACCAAGGTTTGGTCCGATTGATACAGTTACCAATACATGTAAGATATTCTTTGAAGGTTACAATTTTGAGATTTCAGAAAATTACACAAAAGATGATTTTTATATAAATTCAGATATCTTCTGTTTAAACATTTCTTTAGCAACTATAAATAATCTATTAACAACATATGTTCTTGGCAACAATATTATCGAGCAAAATTCTGCCGGACTTGATGGAAGGTATTGGGATGCGCATGGTCCTTATATAGCTCAATACGATGGTGTTGCAAAAAATATTTATTTTTATTTTCAGTCCGGTTATAACACGATCCGATGCGCAATATATTCAAATACAGTGATTAATGGGCAGGATAGACCTGATAATAAATTGGGTGAAACATTTGTGGCTGATGTGAAAACCGGATGTTGGGTAAAGTGCCCATTGCGTTCCATTGTTCCTCTAAAAAGCGGTATGAAATATTGGCTGGTTAAATATATAGATACAGGATATCTTTTTTACCCAAGGTATAAGTCAGGCGGAACAGCAAATCTTTTTCAAATTTCGATACCATCCGGTGTAAGCCATGAATTTCCGGCAATAATATCTACTTATTCAGGAGGTTTGTATTCACGAGAATATTCCATATACCTTGATTATGAAAAATATCCTTTAGAATCATGTTATGTATCCAATTCTCTTAAACAAATTACAGATACGCCCAACGAGTGTGAGTTTTCACCTATATGGTTGGATGGAACCTTGGTTTCATCTTTGGGTATAAATTTATCGTTCGCCAGCGATAAAGATATTAATGGCGATAATATACATGAATGGAATATTTATCTGGCTACATTAAACCCCGAAACCTTTAAACTTTCCAGCATTTCTCCAATAACAAATACACTTATAGAAACTAATGACAAATATATTGAACACCTCAACTTCAAAAATAACCGTATAGCTTATGATGAGCTTTCACCGGTAGATGATGATAACGATACAAGGGAAAACCGCATCTGGTACCTTGATATGAACTGATAAAAATAAAATCTTAAATTATATTATAAACAGCATGAATAAAGAAGAGAGTGAGATAATGAAAAGAAAGATTAATGTAATCGCGTTATTATTGTTTATCGTTTTTACTGCAATTATTTATTCCCTTCCAGCTTATGCCCTTATTCCAGTATATATGAGCAATTCCAGTGACCGATCGGATTACGTCCCCACAAATAGTGACCTTGCTGACAGCGATGATGACGCAAAAATAACTGATGAGATCAAAGCAAAAGTAGCTGAATTGGATTACGATCCGGTAAAGATATATGAGTTTGTCAAAAATAATATTGATTTTATTCCTTATTATGGATCGAAATTAGGAGCTACAGGCACTCTATACGAAAAGAGAGCCAACTCTTTCGATCAGGCTTCATTATTGATAGCGATGTACAGAAGCATTGGTATTCCATGCCGTTACGTCGGTGGTTTTATTTATATGAAAAAAGAAAACGTAATGAACTGGTTCGGAATGGATTCTGAAAAAGCTGTGAAAGACATGGTCCATAATTTAGGATTATATTATTATCAGAATAATGATATTATATATTATTACGATGAAAATAAATCATATTTTTTATTCTACCATGTATGGGTCGAGGTATATTTACCTTATTCAGGAAAAAGAGGTAAACCTCTTTCGGATAGAAAATATGACAGTGCCAAAAATCTCTATACAGAAAAAGGCGAAGGGATGTGGATTCCTCTTGATCCAAGTTTTAAGAAATATGAGAATAAATTCCCTGTTAAGTTACCCCAAAAAATGAATGTTTCCGCCATAGACTTTTTAAACCAGTATATAAATTCCCCCATAGAAAAAATGCCTGATGAATTATATGTGGAAAACCTGAAAAAATATCTTGCGTGCAAATATCCCGAATACTCGATTGAGGATTTAACATTTGAAAGGTATATCATACCAGAGAATACCGGAGTTTTACCTGCGGAATTATCACCTGAAATATCAATTTCTTTAATTTTTTATGAAAATTCCAAAATTAATGGCCAATGGGAAATGGAAATAACCATAGATAATGAAGGTGAAACATGTAATCCGGTGCATCTTAGCTATAATTATCCTATGAGTAAACTTTACAATAAGAGGATTACCCTTTCATTTGATTATTGCGGATCGGCATCAGGAGATGATTACTACAAAAAAGTTACAAATCAATATAACCTAAACAATTACGGATCTTTTTTTAAACCTGTTTTAAGGATTGAAGGTGTCCCTCAGAATAATATAAGTACAACACCAACAGTTGGATTATACCGCCGAGTAAATAATACCGTATATAGATCAAATGTAAGAATAATTACAAAGTATACTTGTAATAGTAACGTGATTTATTCTCCGCCTGAAGTAAAAAGTTCTTCAATTCAGACAGGTTCATACTTATCAATTTTTCTCAATTATAATAGAACAAGCAAAGATATTATTGAATCCCGGCTTAAAAAGCTGAAAGATATTGAAACAAAAATCGATAATGGAACAACTGGAAGTTGCATCGAACCTCCAATCAGCGAAATATTATATTCGTTTGGTGCACAATATTTTAAGAATTATTCAGATTCTCATGAAACGTTATCATTGATAATGAATAATATAGTTTTTGTAGCTTTTTCTCATGGTTTTGTAAAACAGAACATAGTACTTACAAATAATGGATGGGATAGCGGACCTATTAACCTAGATGTTTTTGAAAATACAATTTTCGCGATATCCAGATCATCTGATACAATGGAAGAATTAAATTATCTCCTTATATCAGGTATGACTGGATCTGCGCATGAGCACAAGGTTTTTGAGGAAATGCTCAATGTAAAAGCTGTATCCACAATGAGGGTACTGCGAATGGCAGAAAAAGCTCCGGATAATGAGATCTTTTACATAACAAAAAATAATTATAATGAATACATGAGCAAATTTGCCAGTGACGGAATAGATTATAGTTTTATCAGTACTCATTTCGGGACCAGCGCTCCCGCAGAAAATGATGATGATATTTTCATAATACCTAAGAGAAAAACAAATACAGCGGAAGCTGGAGAATCTACGGGAACGGCCTATATTAAAATTTTAGATAAGAATGGTTCCGCCTCGTATATTATAACTAATGATAAAGGTGAGAAATTAAATGGAGGTTTATTAACCGTCAGTAACAATTCTAATTATACATCTCCAACATATTATACTGGAATGCAGGGTTATAATTGCTCGAGTGCGAACGCATCGAAATTTGATGTATTGTACAATTCCGGTTCAGGGATATCTTATAATGTTTTTAATAATTCTGTATCGCCATCGTATCAAATAAATAGAAATTCATTACAGACAGGTATTCCCACAGGATCGTCAATAATAATACCTAATAACGGTAACAGTTTAATTCTCGGAAATAGTGATAACATAGGTTATCTGACCAATTCATATTTTTCTGATCCAGGTAACCAGAATTATTTTGGAAGGACAAATCTTAGCGCTTATATAGGCAACGATAATTTTACATCAAGCAATAGTGATGCTATAAACAAAACAGGTATATTTTCCAGTATTATAAATAAGTGTCGAGATATATTTTCATTGTCAGCGGATCCTGTGGATATGCGGACAGGGGAATTTTATGCCGAAGGAATTGATATCAATATACCGGGCAAACTGCCTATAATAATAAAGCGCAATTATTCATCGAATCAGGAAACTTTTGATTTTGTCGGCTACGGTTGGATTCTCAACCTGAACTATTTTTTATGGGGAAACCGATGCGCATTAGCATTGGAAGACGATTGTGACGGTAACAATCCCGACATTAAGTCTGTTGTGTTTCGATTGGCGGAAAATGATGGTTCGGTAATAGAGTACAATTTCTTTAGCGAGAATACAAATGAGGTTGTATTTAAACCAAATCCGTCAACAAATCCGGAACTAATAAACGTATCTGATGACGGTATTGGTGCATCAGCAGGATTTTTGGGAAACCAGATTGTATATTATAAAAGTACAGCAGGCAAATACGCACATAAATTTGTATATACATCATATACTGGTTTAACCAAAATATTCGGTTACCAAAAGTATTTAAAAAACAACATTCCTGTTAAGGAACGGTTATATCTTGAGGAAATAAGAGATATTTACGGAAATTATCTGAGATACTCATATTATGACGATCCAAATTATAGCGGTTATGGATTACCTCAACAGATTGTAAACAAAAGTGGAAGTTTTGTTGATTTTGAATATGATTCCAGTGGTCGAGTTGTCCGCCTATCTTCTTCGGATAGACGCGAGGTAAAATATGTTTATGATAATGTATGGAATCTTATTGAGGTTATAGATGCTTCAGGAATGGTAACAAAATATGAGTATGATAAATCGAATAACGAATATCCGACTCATAATCTCTTAAGAATCATAAAACCCGATAACAGAATTCTTGAAAACGTGTATGCCGATAATAAAGTGGTTGAACAAAAAGCCGCTATCGGATTCAATTCTGTTCCTGAACGGACAAATCGATTTGTATATTCAACCGATTCTTTAGGAAATCGAATAACTACCGTTTATACATCTATTTATAAAAACAATTCCAATCAAATAATAGAATCAAAGAAAGAATACATATTCGACGATGTATGGGCAAAAGCAGGACAATGTATATTGAATTTCGATAATAACACTGTCAGTAATTCAGCAATTCAAAATAATATCACGATAACAAATAATGGTTGTACAGTTACCACCGATAAATCTCTTGAGTTTAATTCCTCAACAGATAATTTGAGTATTTCCACAACACAAATAGGAACAATAAAGACTATAGAATTCGCATTTAAGTTTAAGCTGGATATTGCCTCAAATTCTTCCAATATCATTTTTTATCAGCAGGATAATCAACTCAATAGAATTTATTTCGATAATACCGCAAAAAGAATCAAAGCTGTATTTAACGGTGAATCTCTTCAATCAGATAAAACCGATTGGGATAACGATGGATGGTACCATATAAGTGTAAATCAGGATACAAAAAATGGTAAATTGATCCTTAATATAAATGGTTTGATGGAAGATAATATTGATTCTACCTCAACAAACCTCATTAGCGGTACTGATAATATTTCTATTACTGGTGGCACACAAACATATCCTGTTTATCTGGATAATATCGAGTTTTATTCGATTCTAAAGGCGCCGGGACGCAAATCACCGCTTCGGTTGATATCTGACAAAAGTACAGGATTCAATAACGAATTAAATGTTGAAATATTAAGGGAATGGGATACCAATGGTAACTTACGGAGTGTTACAGACGCGAAAAACAATATAACTACATACAGTTATGATGATAATCAGCGGTTAATCTCAACTACTCTCAATGATAATGATATAACAACATATTCATATTTGAATTTAACTGATCCTGTTTTGAAAAATAAAATTACCCAAATTACCGATCCGCTTAATAATAAAACTGAATACGTATACGATGAAAACGACAATGAATCCGATGGATATTCAAAAGGCGCTTTGAAATCCATAAAAAAATTCCTGAAAAGCGATTATTTTGATTGCTCAGATACTTCTTGTATTGAAGAAACTTATACTTACACAACCGATGGATTCATAAAAGATAAGAAAATTGCCTATGGAACAGTAAATGAGACTATTTACGAATATGAATATGATAGATTCGGTAACATTGTTGCCATAACAAACCCTGTTGACGAGGTTCATACATTCGCATATAACGAATGGGGTAATCTGGTCCGTAAAACCAACGCATTAAATGAGAGTACAATATATGAATATGACAGCGCAAACCGTTTAATCAAGACCGTAGATCCTTTAGGTAACCGAAGTTATATCACGTATGACAAAAACAGTAACAAAAAAATCATAAAAGATATGCGGGGATATGAAACCTACTTCCTTTATGATTACAGCAATTCTCCTCTCGGTGTTGTTGATCCTAATGGGCATATAGTAATTACCAACTATGATATTTTTGGTAATACACTTTTCGTAACAAACCAGAACGGATATACAAAACAATTCAGGTATGATGGCCTTAATCGTCTTTGCCGTGAAATAGATTTTATTACTGATAATTTCGGCGTCAACGAATACGATTTAATTTACACTTATGACAATAACAACAATATAACAAAAAAAGAAAAAATAAAAGTAGGCGGCACGACAATATATCGGATTGAATATGAATATAATTACCGAAATCAGATAATCTCTGAAAAGAAATATAAAAATAACAGCTCTTTTGCGCTAATTAAATACTATTATGATAAAATAGGTAATAAAACGATAGAAGAATACTATATCAATAACGGAACAACTCTCGATAAATACATTTCATATTTATATAGCACTGAATGGGATGGATTGTATAGGATCAAGCAGATAGAAAAATTTAAAAATGGGAACAGCAATCCCCTATCGTCAATAAGTTTTACCTATGATAAACGCGGTAATAAAATAACCGAAACCGATCCGATGTCAGTTACAACTTTATATGAATACGATAAAGCAAATCGACTGATAAAAATTACCAAACCCCTAAACAATAACGAGAACGCCATTACCGAATATAAGTATGATAAAGCCGGCAAACTCATAGAGGTAATTGACCCGAACGGACACAGCACATTTACCGAATACGACAGTTGTGGCAGAATTATAGCCGTCAAAGATGGGCAAAACCGGATTACCCGGTATGAATACGATGCCGCAGGAAATAAGACAAAAGAAATATTGCCTTCCGGGACAACAACAACTTATACCTATGATCCTTTAAATAGGCTTACCGCTATAACCGACGGGAAAAACAATTCCACAACTATCGAATACGACGCCGTAGGTAACAAAATAAGCTCTACCGACGCAAATAATAACATAACCATATATGAATACGATGAACTCAATAGATTAGTCGGTTCAATCGATCCTATGGGTAACGAAATAAATTACAGTTATAATTTCAATTCGGATGGGTATCTCGAAAAGATAATGTCCGCGTCGATCAATACAAACTCAATGTTTAATACAAAATGGGTTTACAACTGGAGGAGTGAAAATACTGTTATAACCAAAGGCGAAGGAGTCGATCAGGTTTCATCATCATTCGCATATGATGATTATGGAAGGCTCATTACCAAAATAACACCGAACAACAAAACAATTTCTTATTCTTACGATGCTGATGGCAACCTCAGTGAAATATCATTCGATCAAACTAATCGGGATACAATATCATACAAATATGACAAAATGGGGCGGAGATTACTGATGTGTGACAAATCCGGTACAACACTTTACGGATACGATTATGCCGGAAGGTTAGTTTTGAAATCGATGTCAAATTATATGTCTGTTTCATATAAGTATGATAATGCGGATAACCTGACACGAATGATATTTTCCGGGTTGAATCAGCATGGTTTAAACGATCCGCCGAATAGCGGTTTTGTCAATCAGACAGTTAATTACACTTATGACAATGCAAATAATCTTTTATCGGTTGAACATAACGGGAAAACCACCCAATATAAATATAACGAAGACAGTTTGTTGGCAAAAAAAACATATCCGAACGGATTAACTACTGTTTACGAATATGACGCACTCGATAGATTAACAAAACTGGCCACCCGTGATAATTCCACAACCACCATTTCTGAAGAAAGTTACGTTTACGATAATCTGGGCAATAAAATACGCGTTGAAACCGTTCATGGAACCGAAACATTCATGAGCGCATATAGATATAACGCGAATAATCAGCTGATTGAAGAATTTTATAAAGACAGTAACAGCATCGCCAATAAAGCTGATTTTAACTACGATTCGATCGGAAACCGCGTTTTTTACCAGAAGAACAGCACAGCAAATGCGGAATCATATCAATCCGATATTAATTTACTAAACCAGCTTGTTAATATAAAGAAAAATACGCAAACCGCTGCACTTGGGCAAATCGACCTGTTCGGAGTGTACGAGGGATTGTCTGCCCATACGATAACCGTTGGCGGGTTACCTGTGGATTACGATACCGACAGCATATTCGCGAAATATGGATTCGCGCACAACAATCAGGATATCAGCATAGTATCAAACGACGGGCAGGCGGTAACTTTGTCTGTCGACAGCGACAGCGATGTGTGCTACACTTACGACAACGACGGTAATCTGGTTTACAAATCGCAAAACGGACAATCGACAATATATCTGTGGGACGCGCTCGACAGGTTGACCGACGTTTATTATCAGAGCTTGACAGGCGTAAACCATATCCAATATATTTATAATGGAGACGGACAGCGGGTTTACGAAATCAAAGACGGATCTTTGACAGGGTATCTTTACGATGGCGATTGCGTAGTCGCGGAGTTCGATACGCGGGGCAAGGTGCGGGCGCAGTATATCCACGGGCAGGGTTTGGGCGCGGATGTCGGCTCGCTCATCTGCGCGCAGACGCTCGGCGTCGATGGTGCGACATCGGAGCGGTACTATTCGCACAACTGGCGCGGCGATGTGATTGGCATCACGGACGAATCCGGCGCGAGTTTGGCGCGGTATCGGTACGGCGCGTTCGGCGAACTGATCGCGGGCGACGGCGCAATCGCGAACAACATTTTGTTTTCGGGCAAGCGATACGATAGCGCGAGCGGGCTGTATTACTTCGGCGCGCGATACTACGATGCCTCATCCGGTCGGTTCATCTCACGTGATCCGATGGGTTACATCGACGGCCCCAACGACTATGTCCTCGCGATGAACAATCCACTGCTGTGGATCGATCCGTATGGGTTGTGTGGAGAAGGAAGGAATCTAAATTTGAATATAAATAGATCATTGGAAGCGTCAAATATATACATTCCCATAGGATTAAATCAATATGGCGATGATTATTTAGAATCGCAATCAAAATTTCAGGCAAAATACAAAGATTCAGTTAATAAAGGCGTAATGACTGTAAATAAATTAACACTTGATATTGCGAATGATATATATAGAAATGGTTCAAGTTTGGGTATAAAAGAGGTACATGTCCCTATAACATCTTTGGATTTAAGCAATGTTTCTAAATTGCCTGAAACACATTTAGTGAGTTTTACAGGAAAACAATTTGCTTCGTACAAAGATGCATTGGTATATGGAACTGTTTATCTCGAGCCAGGAACAAATAACACTGTTATAGGTGGAAATGATTATTATGATTTTAATGTTACTTTTGATGTTAAATCATGGAATTCAGTAAATAAAACTATAAGAAATTTAGAAACAATAGTGGGAAATGGAGTTGCAGGTCCAGGAACAAAATACAAAATAGTATTTACCGGAAGTACAGAACTTGGGGTAGAGGACAGGAAAGAGTGAAAATTAGAAAAAGATATTATTTAATAATAATTATTATTACAATACTTTTTTTATTTTTCCTTTTTGATCGATATGGGAAAAGATCTGATGTAGAGATGTTCAGTGTCGCGAATAATCTTTACGAGGTATATATTTTTGAATTTGCTATTGATAGCGGATTATTTCCCTCTCTTACTATTGAAAATCGCCAAGATGATAGCAAGTGTTACAGATGGATCGCAAAAGGTACTGAGGATGATCCTGTCGGTATTCAAATTATTGTTGATAGAGAAAAGGGATCAGAACCAAAGATGACGTCCATAGGATGGGAAAAATGGGATGAATTAGTTGGCAGTAAATATAATAAACCTAATTGGAAAAAATAATATTTATTCTTTTTGGGTATAAATTAGTTCAGTTTACGAAATCAAAGATGGATCTTTGACAGGGTATCTTTACGATGGCGACTGCGTAGTCGCGGAGTTCGATGCGCAGGGCAAGGTGCGGGCGCAGTATATCCACGGGCAGGGTTTGGGCGCGGATGTCGGCTCGCTCATCTGCGCGCAGACGCTCGGCGACGGCGGTGCGATGCTGGAGCGGTACTATTCGCACAACTGGCGCGGCGATGTGATCGGCATCACGGACGAATCCGGCGCGAGCCTGGCGCGGTATCGGTACGGCGCTTTCGGCGAACTGATCGCGGGCGACGGCGCAATCGCGAACAACATTTTGTTTTCGGGCAAGCGATACGATAGCGCGACCGGGCTGTATTACTTCGGCGCGCGATACTACGATGCCTCATCCGGGCGGTTCATCTCTCGCGATCCGATGGGTTACATCGACGGCCCCAACGACTATGTCCTCGCGATGAACAATCCGCTCCTCTGGATCGATCCGTGGGGGCTGTGTAGATGGTTTGCTGATGTAGGGTATAGCACTGCCAGTTTAGGAGCTGCTTTATTGGTTTTTCCGGAACCAACAGGAGTTTCTAAAGCAGTATCTACGGTAGTATATGGTGTAGCCGCAACAGCATTTGCGGTATCAGCAGTTTCTAATATAGTTTCGAATTGGGACACAATTCAGGGAACTGTTAGTTATGGAGTTAATACTGCGTGGGATACACTTCAAGGAAGTGTGAGTTATGGATATAATTCAGCCAAAAGTTGGATAGAGACAATCCCATCTTTTAATACTTCATCATCATATGAATATGTTCCGGGACAAGTATTATCGACAGGTCCAATGATAACTCCCGGTCAGTCAACAAATATAACCGACAATGTTTACACATTCCCATCATATACCGGCTCAACCTATATTGAATCTGTTCCCGCGCAACAGCGTAACGCAAGTGATAATTATTTGTTTTCCAATACAAAACCAGAAAGAGAATCTGGTCAATATGCGCCACCACCACTTACACTCCAAGCATTTCCTGATGCTAAACCGGCTAAGAGAATTGGAAATAGGGCTACTTTTATAGATTCTGATGGAAATAAATATACATGGGACAGTCGACATCATGCAGTTGAGAAATTTAGTAAAAATGGTGTGAATTTAGGAAAATATGATCCAAATACTGGTGAACAAAAAAGAGGACCAGATCCTAAAAGAAATTTATGAGGTAAATTGTATGGGAAAATATTTAGTAAGGTATCTCGAAATATATGATAATGTTAATGAGCCTTATTACCTTGTTGATTCTATAAAATTAACTATTAATGAGGAAACAGTTTCTGGAATAACAATTAAAGATTTAAAAGATATGTTCAAATTAAGAAAAAAAGATCCAGAAATGTTTGAACCATATGATATCAGGAAAAAACATGCTAAATTCTTTGAAGAAAAATTAGGTATTAAATTAGATTGTAAAAAATATTTCTATTCAATTCAAGCTCGCTTGGTTAATGAAGAAGAATTAAATGATTAGAGTAAATAAAAGAAGATAGTTATAGCTCCCGTTAATGTTAATAATTAACTAACATCATTTTTTTTGTTCTTTGAAATTAGATTTTGTTTTCGGGCAAGCGATACGATAGCGCGGCCGGGCTGTATTACTTCGGCGCGCGATACTACGATGCCTCGTCCGGGCGGTTCGTCTCACGCGATCCGATGGGTTACATCGACGGCCCCAACGAGTATGTCCTCGCGATGAACAATCCGCTGTTGTGGATTGATCCTTATGGGCTTTGGAAACGTGGATTATTGAATTACACATCGGATTCTGCTGAGCAATTGGTTTATGGTAATTATACCGATAAAGTAACAGTTCTTGGGACAGCGTTACAAGTTGCTTCTGGTTTTATAGGCGTGGATATCGTTGGAGACGTCAGAGACATAACTCATGATATCAAAAATTGGGAATGTAGTTGGAGCCACGCAGGGAAAACAGCATTGGATGCTGTGGGCTTATTTCCTATTGTCGGTTCTCTCAAGTATGCCGACGAAGCAGGTACTCTCATCAAAAGCGCAGTAAAAAATGCTGATGAAATTGCAAATCCTTTGCCTAAAACGATTGCCAGAGTCATACCCACAAATATTTCGACAAATATGCTAGGTAAATCGAATGCAAAAGATGTATTTGTTACAGCTGCTGATGATATCAAGGGATTAGATACGAAGGGTATAGCTAACAGATTAGGAATACCTCCTAATAATGAAGGATTTAAAATAATCGAATTCGATACACCGGCAGGTATTGCATCACCCGTTAATCGTTCAAATGTTGGATTTGTCGGTGGAGGGAGAACAAGTGGAGGTGCTCGTGAATTTGTAATTCCAAATACTGAAATTCCCGAAAAGGCAAAAATAAGGATTGTAGAATGATGATATTAAAGCCAGAAGAAACTGAATTACATGGGAGATGGCAAATTATAGATGGGAAAATATTGCCAGATGCTACTTGTAATAGAATTGATTTTTTGGTTCAAAAATATTTGACAAAATTAAAAACAGATTGTAGTGGTTGGGATATCCTTTATCAAGATCCAATGGACAAAAGATTTTGGGAACTTCTATATCTTGAGAGCGATAGTCATGGTGGTGGACCACCATCTTTAGTAATTATCGAAAAAGAAGAAGCAAAAAAGAAATATAATTTAGAAAATATTTAATAATAGTTCTTTGACAGGGTATTTATACGATGGCGATTGCGTAGTCGCGGAGTTCGATGCGCGGGGCAAGGTGGGGGCGCAGTACATCCACGGGCAGGGTTTGGGTGCGGATGTCGGCTCGCTCATCTGCGCGCAGACGCTCGGCGCCGATGGTGCGGCATCGGAGCGGTACTATTCGCACAACTGGCGCGGCGATACGATCGGCATCACGGACGAATCCGGCGCGAGCCTGGCGCGGTATCGGTACGGCGCGTTCGGCGACCTCATCGCGGGCGACGGCGGTATCGCGAACAACATTTTGTTTTCGGGCAAGCGATACGATAGCGCGAGCGGGCTGTATTACTTCGGCGCGCGATACTACGATGCCTCGTCCGGGCGGTTCATCTCGCGCGATCCGATGGGTTACATCGACGGCCCCAACGAGTATGTCCTCGCGATGAACAATCCGCTCCTCTGGATCGATCCGTGGGGGTTATGGAAACGGTCTGCATGGAATACTGCGGTTAACGCTTTCGATTATGTATCGGGTGTAAGTAGCGTAAATGCTATGTCAATATTTAATCCTGTACCTGAAAATCCATTAGGTACAGTAGACCCAATTCCCGAATTCAAACCGATAATCAAATGGATTACACCTATTTTAGAAAATATAATACAAGATATACGTGATCCTAATCCTGGACCACAAGCTCCACTTGATGATATAAACCCTAATCCTGGACCACAGAAGCCTCTTCACAATATAACTTACTTTCCTACTCCACAACCGTGGGATGACGGAATTTTGCGAAAAGGAAATACGCCACCACCCAATGAAAAGACAAAACCAACCATATCTGCAGTTAAAAATGCATTAAAAGAAGTTCATAGAATTGTAGGGAAAATTGTAGGGAAAAGCGCCTCAGGAAAAACCAATTTAGGCAGTTCTCCTACAAGAAGTTCTGAGGATAAAGGATATCGTTTAGATATCAATGGTCATCCTAACAGATCTTCTGAAGACCCTGAAAGTGGCGCTCATATAAATTATTGGGATTATTCAAAAGGAAAACGTAGTTCTGGTTTAGGAATAAAAGGCTTTATTTCCATAAAATAAGGATAAAATAAAATGTATAAAAAAAGAATCGAAATATTTGAAAACGAAAATCCTGGTGAATCTTTTCCTGATTTCGAGACATTATATCCTGGTGTAGCAGAATCCATACGGTTAAAGATCTTAAGAAGAGTTGGTTTAAATCAAAGTACTTCACCAGGTGAATTGATTGATAAATTATATACTATGTATAACTGGTTAAAAGGTTTTAGTGCTGATTCAGAAAAATTTGATCTATCAACGGTTTTTGAAAAAATACAAATTCAGCCGGAAGAATATATATATATAAATTGGTATAGATTTGATCATATTGATAAAATGAAATTTATTGATTTATGTAAATATCTTGAATATATCTGGTACGCAGGTCCTGATGATATAGAAATTTTCGACAATACTTTAAAATGGATGATCGCTATTAATCATAGTGGTGGAATAGGTTTTATCAATTTAAAATTAAGAGAAAATAAGACGGATCTTTGACAGGGTATTTATACGATGGCGATTGCGTAGTCGCGGAGTTCGACGCGCGGGGCAAGGTGTGGGCGCAGTACATCCACGGGCAGGGGTTGGGCGCGGATGTCGGCTCGCTCATCTGCGCGCAGACGCTCGGCGCCGATTGTGCGGCATCGGAGCGGTACTATTCGCACAACTGGCGCGGCGATACGATCGGCATCACGGACGAATCCGGCGCGAGCCTGGCGCGGTATCGGTACGGCGCGTTCGGCGACCTCATCGCGGGCGACGGCGGTATCGCGAACAACATTTTGTTTTCGGGCAAGCGATACGATAGCGCGAGCGGGCTGTATTACTTCGGCGCGCGATACTACGATGCCTCGTCCGGGCGGTTCATCTCGCGCGATCCGATGGGTTACATCGACGGCCCCAACGAGTATGTCCTCGCGATGAACAATCCGCTCCTCTGGATCGATCCGTGGGGGTTATGGAAACGGTCTGCATGGAATACTGCGGTTAACGCTTTCGATTATGTATCGGGTGTAAGTAGCGTAAATGCTATGTCAATATTTAATCCTGTACCTGAAAATCCATTAGGTACAGTAGACCCAATTCCCGAATTCAAACCGATAATCAAATGGATTACACCTATTTTAGAAAATATAATACAAGATATACGTGATCCTAATCCTGGTCCACAAGCTCCACTTGATAACATAACGCCTAATCCTGGACCACAGAAGCCTCTTCATAATATAACACCAGTTTTACAATACGATTTTGATAATGGTATACTGAAAAAAGCAGTTACACCACCACCCGATGAAAATGCAAAAGGTGCTCATACTGTTATTAAAAGACATAAAGAAACTGGTAAGATAACTAATTATGTTACTTATGAGCCTAATCCAAATAACCCAAGTGGATTCCAGGAAATTCAGAGGACTGATACCGGAGCTGTTACACCACATGAAGATTATAATAAGAAGACAAAAGAGAATATTCCTACTCCGCATATTCATGGAAAAGACATTCTTGGGGGAGTTCGTCCTGCTAATGACAATGAATTACCAAAAGGACATTGAAGATGAGAATAGATATATTGGATTATATTCAAAAATGGTATTTTAGTTATTGCAATGGAGATTGGGAACATACTTTTGGAGTTACTATAACCACTGTTCAATATAATTGGGATGTTAATATTTCTCTTATTGAAACGAAATTAGAGGATATAAGTTATCAGCCTCAAACAATTAATTTTTACCATAATGAAAATGATTTTTTAAAGTGTTATCTTCGGTCAGCTCTTCATTATAAATCAAAAGAACCTTTTAACGCAGAATTTAAAGCAAATGGAAGCGCAAATAGTTTAATAGAAATTCTTAATAAATTCTATGAATGGACTAATGAAATAGAGAATATTTCTGTAATTGAAGGAGATAATCAAGAATTAGTATGGCTTCAACAATGGTTGTCACAAACACCTGAAATAAATGATAGAATATATATTAATACGCTGGATAACCCAGGTTGGGAAATTTTTATTAATCTAAAAAATTCATCGTTGCTTGAAAAAATATTTAATGAAATTGAAATAGAACGTACGGACGATGATTGGATACACTCAAGAATAAGAAATTCAAAATTACAGATGTTTGGTGGACCATTAAATTTAAAAGAAATGATAAGAAATTTTCGCGAATGGGTATCAGAAATATAGTTCTTTGACAGGGTTTCTTTACGATGGCGACTGTGTGATCGCGGAGTTCGACGCGCAGGGCATAGTGAAGGCGCAGTACATCCACGGGCAGGGTTTGGGCGCGGATGTCGGCTCGCTCATCTGCGCGCAGACGCTCGGCGCCGATGGTGCAACATCGGAGCGGTACTATTCGCACAACTGGCGCGGCGATACGATCGGCATCACGGACGAATCCGGCGCGAGCCTGGCGCGGTATCGGTACGGCGCGTTCGGCGAACTGATCGCGGGCGACGGCGTTATCGCGAACAACATTTTGTTTTCGGGCAAGCGATACGATAGCGCGAGCGGGCTGTATTACTTCGGCGCGCGATACTACGATGCCTCATCCGGGCGGTTCGTCTCACGTGATCCGATGGGTTACATCGACGGCCCCAACGAGTATGTCCTCGCGATGAACAATCCGCTCCTCTGGATCGATCCGTGGGGATTGTGCAGATGGTCTGGTGATATAAGAACAGCCTATCATTCAAGTTTTAACACTTCATACGGCAATCCAATTAATCCCGATTTTAGTCAGCTACCCGGTGAATATACTGCAACTGTTGCAACAGTTGGGACTATTTCAGCTGTTTCCAACAGAGTTATAAATTATATAGATGATACAATAACTTATTGGGATAAAACGATTTATAATGCTCTTGCGAATACAAGGATAAGTTATACTTCTGAAATTTATGCGGGAATTGGATCTGCTTTTGAGTTTTCTACACCTATATTTGAATTTGGCTATAATTTTTCTACAGGGAATAAAACTACTTTTTATATGGATGGGAGCCATTCATCTGATCCAGATGAAAAAGCAGAAGTATTTTTTGGAGCATTTGGTGTAAGAGCAACATATGATTTTTATAAGAGCAATGATATAATAATTACTCATAGTGGAATATCTTATAATTACAATAATAATTCATTGGAAGCTGATTTTTCTGTTAAAGGAACTTCTTCTGGAAATGTTGGCGGTGTATCTTTTAAACCACAAATTATGTTACCAAATTCTAAGTAATGAGAGGAAATTATGAGAAATTATATAAGAGTATTTTGGATATATGCATTGTTATTTTTTGCGATAAGTCATCTATATTTCGAATTTTTAAAAGAAAATTATCCAATTATATTTGCAATTATAATACCTTTGACAACTTTTATAACATTATTTTTTATAATATATCACTTTGTTTTATGGTATAAATGCACTTTTATAAATAAATTATGGAAGACTATTTGGTTTTTAATTTTGTTGACATTTCCAATATTAGGTATAGGTCCTTTTGTATTTTATATAATAGTTATAGAGTTTCGTAAGACTTTAAAAAATTGAGATTATCGAAGATATAAATAATGTTTGAATAGATCTTTGACAGGGTATCTTTACGATGGCGATTGCGTAGTCGCGGAGTTCGACGCGTGGGGGAAGGTGCAGGCGCAGTACATCCACGGGCCGGGGTTGGGCGCGGATGTCGGCTCGCTCATCTGCGCGCAGACGCTCGGCGCCGATGGTGCGGCATCGGAGCGGTACTATTCGCACAACTGGCGCGGCGATACGATCGGCATCACGGACGAATCCGGCGCGAGCCTGGCGCGGTATCGGTACGGCGCGTTCGGCGAACTGATCGCGGGCGACGGCGGTATCGCGAACAACATTTTGCTTTCGGGCAAGCGATACGATAGCGCGGCCGGGCTGTATTACTTCGGCGCGCGATACTACGATGCCTCATCCGGGCGGTTCGTCTCTCGTGATCCGATGGGTTACATCGACGGCCCGAACGAGTATATTCTGGCGATGAACAATCCGCTCCTCTGGATCGATCCGTATGGGCTGTGGAAACGTCAGGCTTGGAATTCTGTTACCAATCTAACTGAACAAACCGTAGGAGCTATACCTTTGGGAATATATGATTTCTTTACTGAAGAAGGAAAATATTATCCTCAGAGTTCTGCTAATATAAAGATTACGGATACCGGAGCAAGACCGATATACACCAATGGTATTCAGACATCGTATGAAGAAGCTCAAAGAACAGCCGATAAATTAGGAGCCGATCTATTTTATAATCCGCCCAGAGGGTTTTTTGCGGATGGAATCCAGACAATTATGCAAAAAACTATCGGGAGGTATTTTCCCGGTTCTCTGGAACGAAGTTATGCCAACACCTTAAACGATATTAAAATAACCTTTGATTCACCGGTTCAGTTAATATCTCATAGTCAGGGAACGGTTACAACCACCGGAGCTCTTGAAGTTTTAAGAAAAGATGGAATATATCTTAAGCCCGGTAGTTCAGCTGTATTTCTTGCTCCCGCTACGTTAGAAACAAGAATTAATTATGCCAGTGGAAACGCAGGTATCTCTCCACAGATATTACCGAATAAAAATGATTTTGTTTCCGAAACACAGAGTACATTTAACATGAAACGGCAAATGAATGGGTGGAGCCATCTTTCAAATGTGATAGAAGAACATGATGTTAACAAATACATTGATGAAGCGATAGAAAGGGGGTATATTCAGCAATGAAGAGAAAACCACAACTGATTATATTGTTTTGTCTGGTTTTATGTTATCCTTTTTTAAAAAATCAGGTTTTATTATCCATGAGTGAAAGGGCTGTTTTGGAAAAACTAAAAGTGTATGAACATAATGGAACAAAATATGTACGGGATTTGATAATATGGAATGGGTATTGCTGGTCAAGACATACAAGCACAATGAAGAAAGGTGCTGTAAATATCACACTTGATAATATTATTACTGGAATTGGAGATCCAAGGGAAGATTTGCCCAAAATATATGAAGAAAATTATGAGAGAAAAGATCTTATTGAATATGATTCAGGAATAAATACTTTAACTGGGAAAAGAGTAAATGATATTTATAGAAGGCGCAAATCCGAGGATGTGATAGTTACAGATAAAGTATTGGATAGACCATATATTAGGTTAGGCACTTTTACAATAGGGGGAAAAACACCGGCAAATTGGAAAAAAGTAAAAAAACAAATTAAAGCTATCGCGGCTGGTTCTTTTGGAGCGGATGCAGTAATAGTAGAAAAAGGGGAAGTGTTGCCGTTCAGAAAAGAAGATTATTTTCCGATAACCGAATTTCAGTATCCTGAATATGTTAAATATCACTGCATTGCAGTAGCATTTGAGGAAACTGCAAAAATACCGGAACATCTTATCTACAAAGATAATGAATAAATAAAGAAATAAAATAAAGATCTTTGACAGGGTATTTATACGATGGCGATTGCGTAGTCGCGGAGTTCGACGCGCGGGGCAAGGTGCGGGCGCAGTACATCCACGGGCAGGGGTTGGGCGCGGATGTCGGCTCGCTCATCTGCGCGCAGACGCTCGGCGCCGATGGTGCGGCATCGGAGCGGTACTATTCGCACAACTGGCGCGGCGATACGATCGGCATCACGGACGAATCCGGCGCGAGCCTGGCGCGGTACCGGTACGGTGCGTTCGGCGAACTCATCGCGGGCGACGGCGGTATCGCGAACAACATTTTGTTTTCGGGCAAGCGATACGATAGCGCGAGCGGGCTGTATTACTTCGGCGCGCGATACTACGATGCCTCATCCGGGCGGTTCGTCTCACGCGATCCAATGGGTTACATCGACGGCCCCAACGAGTATGTCCTCGCGATGAACAATCCGCTCCTCTGGATCGATCCGTGGGGGTTATGCCGGAGTATAACTAACGATTCAAAATTATTTTCTGATGCAATCGCAACCGATCCAATCAGGTTTTCTCAATCATCTTATATACCATTATCTTATGAGCAAGTTTCTAAATCTCATCACTTTGAGCTAAATTATAGTCTTAGCTCTTATCAAAATGGTAATACAAGAATTGATGCGTTTTATATTAATGCAGAAGCTCATATCGATTTATCAACATTAACTGCTTATGCGAGGGTTGATGTTGGTGGTGCTGCTTTAAAAACCTCTTTACTAGATAATCCTTATCTTCAAATATCTGGTGAAGCAAGATTCAAAAGTGCACAATTTGAATTAGGAATTTATAACCTTATTCCCGGTTATGAAGCTTATTTATCAACTAATAGGTTAAATATAGTTAACACGATAGAAATACCGAATTCTGGTGTATCATTAGAGGCTGCTATTTATGGAATGGTAGGTTCTATTGGAGGAGCGGCAAAATATAATCCTGTTACGGGAGGATTCTCTCATGGATCTGCTTTGGGTTATGGAGGAGGATATAATATTTTGATAAAGAAGAATAACGAGAATAAATAATGAAACTAAAGGATATTTTTTGCATAACCTTAATTATTGATTGTTCAGTTATGTCGTATATTCAGGCGTTTATATTTACTGAGCGTTTCAATTCAACATTTCCACTAGATAAAGTGATTATCGAAATAATAATATATAATTTTTTATATATTATTCCACGATTATGGTTTGTTTTATGTGATATTCATTTTGAAAAGTTAAAAAAGTCAAACAAAAGATTTATATTTTTATTAAGGAATTCAAAGCAAATAACAAATTCTGTTCCTTGGCTTTTATGTATAATATTATTTATTATAAGTATTAATATTTTATTAGGAATTGTAAATGTTTCAAAAGGCAATCAAAAAACTATTAATGAATTGGCAAAATATTATCAAATTAATATTGAAAAAAAGTAAATAGATAATAATATAGAATTTTTTTGTACAGACGGGTCTTTGACAGGGTATTTATACGATGGCGATTGCGTAGTCGCGGAGTTCGACGAGCAGGGCATAGTGAAGGCGCAGTACATCCACGGACCGGGGTTGGGCGCGGATGTCGGCTCGCTCATCTGCGCGCAGACGCTCGGCGCCGATGGTGCAGCATCGGAGCGGTACTATTCGCACAACTGGCGCGGCGATACGATCGGCATCACGGACGAATCAGGCGCGAGCCTGGCGCGGTACCGGTACGGCGCGTTCGGCGAACTCATCGCGGGCGACGGCGGTAT
>Ga0302253_1000503_pt1 | contig 31220 bp, 47 predicted proteins | sample AAG_RA_Trp_MG_FD_193537 | JGI IMG/M metagenome (GOLD analysis project Ga0302253, IMG submission 193537) | Enriched activated sludge microbial communities from anaerobic digester in WTTP, New Holstein, Wisconsin, United States - AAG_RA_Trp | ecosystem: Engineered > Bioreactor > Anaerobic >...
GGGTGGCGGCGGGGGGGGGGGGGGGGGGGGGGGGGGGGGGGGGGGGCGCGGGGGGGGGGGGGGGGATCGGGTGGTGGACCAGGGGCGGGTACGTACCCGGTACGTACGCATAAATACCGGTACGTATATACAAAATAATATGGACGAAAAAATCCAAGATCCGGAAAAAAATAAAATTTGCTCGCAATGCCAAACCAAAAAATCAATTTCTGATTTTCACAAGGATCGCAGAAATGTAGATGGCTTATCCGGAATATGCAAGCAATGCAAACGAGCATACAGGATCTCACCGGCATATCGTGAGCGCGAGCGCGAGTTGGAACGTACCCCGGAATACAAAGCTAGGAAGAAAAAATATTTTGCATCGGTAAAAGGCAAGTCATATAAATCCAGGGAACATCACATCTACAAATCCCGCGACAAAGTGCATACTCTTACGTACCTACAATGGCAGTACATCATATCGATGCAAAATAACAGATGTGCTATCTGCAATACTCCATTTAGTGAGGAAATACCCCCGGTACGTGACTGTATGATCCCGTTGTCTAAAGGTGGGTCGCTTACACTTGGTAATACGCAAGCTGTATGCTGTCGTTGTAATAGTGTAAAGGGGACAAAGGCATATTGTGGTACCGGTAATAGATGGAGGGGAATATATATAGGATAATGGGACCGGGATTTTGAAAGGGTAAAATCGGAAGGTATAAATAGTGAGGAGTATAGTATAGTATATCCCAAAGCGGGAAAGGAGTGACAAAGCAACATGAGCCAAATTATCGAAGCAATCGCACAAAAGGGCGATAAGATCCGGAATGCGTTTTTCCTGACAGAACGGGAAGCCCGCCGATGGACGAATGAATATTACGCACTCGATTGGACCGTTGATTTGATGCACCGACAAATAGACATAGACTAATCTCCCTCTTTCTTGAAACCACCTGGCCCACGACCGGGGGAGGGAATGCCCGAATAGGGCAAAAAGGAGTGAATGAAGTATGGCAACAAAAAAACAGATCAGAGACCGAGACGAGACAATCGCGCAGTTTTGCGCTCATGTGCAAGCGCGCGGGCTTGGTGTACCAATTGATATGATCATCAAGGATGTTGACTGGCTGCACCGCCAAGAGACCACCTTACACCGGCTGGCAGAGACAGCGTGCAACCGGGAATTGACCGATGCGGAGATCAAAAAGCAGGCGACCATTGAGAGCCGGGTATCCGCGCTCCTTGGATGCTATGATATCCCGGTGCGGTTTGAAGGCGATCCGCGCGGCGGTACGATCCGGATGCGGTTTGCGTCCGGAGCGAGCAACAACTGGGGCGGGGAAGACTGGGGGATATACTGGTGAGGATCATGTCCCACAAATATGATGCACTACCCCCGGCCAATGGCGCACCGGATGCACTGTACGTAGTCGTTCGGCGGTGGATCTAATGCCTACTCTTGCTGATATCCGGGAATGGATATTCCTCCAGCGCTTCCGGATCTGGATGTACCGGGGGTGCCCGTGATGGATCACAATGAAATCATTGAGAGATTTTCATCCGGTGAAATTGACATCCTATACAGAGTATGGATCGCAAATCGCAAGAAAATGACCGGGTGGAAATCATACCGGAAGACATGCCAGAAAATTTCTTGCCCGTGGCCGTGGAATATGCCACATGCACGGGTTGAATGGAAGTGTATCCAGGAGCAAAACGCAAAACTCCGGGGGTGCGAGTGATGGTGCACTATTATGGCGTAATAGTATGCACTATGGATCGCACCACCGATCTTATAGAGGGTGACCACGATCGTAAACCACCGGTCGAACATGCCGGTTGGTTCACTTCGTGTCATTGGTTCACCGATCACATTGAAGCATTGACATACCAATTGGCAGCAGAAACGGTATTCTTAAGAATGTCTGAAAAGGACGGGAAAGTTAACGGAATTTTAACCGGGGTGATCTAAATGACCCCTTCCCGCTCCTCTCTCCTCTCCATATTCACCTCGCGCACCGGCCGCACCACCCCACACACCACGCGACCAGGATCACCCGGAAAAACTGACGGTATACTGGAGAGACCGGGCCGATTTGATGAGCGTGCCGGATATCCGGAGGTGGCGGTGATGCACACTGAAATGATAGAAGATCTCAAAATTACGGTCACGCTACCGAAAAAGGTTCTTGAGAATCTGGATAAAGCCGGGTATCTTGATACCTACACGTCATGTCACACCAACCTTACAATCAGATCATATCGATCAAGGTCAACACTCAATAAGACAATCCGGGATATGATCATCAGGGAATGGGGATAGGATACTATGGATCAATATTTCGTTACCTGCCAGGACGCCGGAAAAACTGCATTGTTGTTAGGACCATTCGCTGATGAGGATATCTGCAAAAAGTATGCCTATGGCGATGAGAGCCAGATGGTACGGGATGCTTGTATCAAGATTGGCCGGAAAGCGCACTTCTATGCATTCGGGATGATCAAGATCAAGAATGCAGAGGAAGGGAAGTATACCGGGATTCTCAACAAATTTTATGGTGGTGCTGTAGTTACCGTGGATGATCTGCCATGACATCCCCATACATGCTCACCTATGAAGAATCATGGTTATCCCTCATGGACTGGCTTGATGAAATGAAAGCCCTATCCACCATCATCCACCCATATTTCATGGACCCGGTTGATCTTGATATCGAAGGGAGTTTCGTATGACTCCCCATGATCGATCCTTCCTTTATGGAGCCTACACGATCAACCAGTACATCCGGTTCATCCGCGCCCGGGATCTCGCATATCAGCAATGGCTTAAGGAGGTTGTTAAGAAATGACGACATGGGTATTCAACTCCTCATCTGATCTCCCAAAATTAGAGATCAAAAAACCGATAAAAATCACCCACACAAAACACGCCGTAAAACTCTGTCGGGATATCGCAGATCTATCAGTGGAGTGTGTAGTTGTAATCACACTGTATCAAGACTTCACTGTATCCAATGCTCGCGTTATTTCAATCGGGTCCAGGATATCATCCACATTCTGCCCGGCAAATGTCTTCCGTGGCGCACTGCTGGATGATGCAAGTGAGATCATCATTGTCCATAATCATCCAGGGGGGATAGTCGAACCAAGTAAAGCAGATAATAAGGTTCTTAAGAAACTCATAAAGGCAGGAAAACTACTAGACATTACCATACTGGATTCGGTGATCGTATCCAGGGGAGGAAAGATTTACCATTCGATGCTGAAGTAACCCATCCCGCTATGATGGCCCTGCACAACCTTCATGCAATGCCGGAGCACGATGGCTGTAAGACAGCTTGCACTCCTTCATCACGGACGGTACATGCCTCATCACGCACACCAAAAGTCCTATCACCTCCAAGCCCGGGTCAACACTCCACCCGGGCAAAACCTTTTCGTTTCATCCTGCCATATCCTCTATCATGCCAATATACCCGTTTGATGACAATGGACTGTCCGGCGACTATCTCCCGCGTGAGGAGGACTACCAGGAACGCACCTCCAAGGACCCGCTCACCAAGCTCTACCACAAAGCACGGGAGCAGGGGATGTCAAAACCGGAAGCCCGGGCCGCTGCATTTGCTGCAATGCGGGGGGTCCAGCCCAAACCGCAGCAGCAGCAGAGTGATTACCCGCCTGGGTGGTAAATCCTCTTTTCTTAAGAAACCTTTATCGTGTCTGAAATTCTTAACAATCTCTATGCCTAGAAAACCGAAGGAAGTAACCCGCGATGGGGTCAAGGGCACCATCATCACGGTCGAGGAGCACGACAAGTTCGTGCCGAAGCATTATGGCACCGGAAAGAAGCGGGGTCGCTGATCATGGGACATATGCACCTGCCCGATGCGAACTGCAAGAAGTTCCGCAATGTCGGGAAAGGCATCAAGATCATCCCGCGCTCTGATGATGTCATGGACATGGACAAAGGCAGGAGCATGGAGATCGGGAAAGTCCGGGAGGGACAGACACCAAGGATTCTCAAGAAAAGGTAAAATTTTCTGTTCTCACTTTTTTGGGATAGCGCCTACCATCAATCCGGCAATCCCGATACTCCCAGCGGTTACAACCGCTGTGCCTGCAAGATCAACCATCTTGCCGCCAAGATTGGTCAACTCGGTATCTGCTCTGTGCTCTCGTTTCGTTTTGTGACCCTGCGATTTGCCTGACATGATATCTGGGTTAGTTTTTGTAAGCATAATGGTTAGCACGAAAAAGTGATGATCGGGCAACAGAACGCGAATACGAGCCGTAAAGATAAGTCCACCTTTCTTTATTCAATACTATTCAATAAAGATAACCAATCTGGATGAAACATTTTTATGGAATTGTAATCAATACTAGAATGATGAAACAAGTTTACGGATATGTAAGGGTTTCCAGCAGGAGCCAGAATTATGATGGGCAGGTTGAGAACATCAAGGACTTCTGTAAGATCCGCGATTTTAATCTGGTGAAGATTTTTGCCGACCGGCAAAGTGGGAAGGACATGGATAGGCTGGAGTTCAAGAAGATGGTTTCCACGCTGATTGAATTCAAGAACCCGCAGGGAATCGAAACACTTGTGGTTACAAAACTGGACCGCGTTGGCAGAAGTGTGAGTGACCTTGTGGGGTTTATCAAAATTCTGAATGAAAACAAAATTGATTTCGTAACCACCCTGGAGAGCGTAGATACTACCAATTCGCAGGGAAGATTATTCTTCCATATCATGTCTGCACTGGCCGAATACGAGCGGGAACTAATCAATGAGAGAACGGTGGCCGGATTAAGCCGGTATCTGGCAAATGGCGGGAAGATGGGCAAGCCAAAGAAGGAAATTGATATGGCGGAGGTAAGGAGATTGTTGGAGTTGAAGGTTCCAAAAGCCGCCATTGCCAGAAAGATGAGGGTGAGTATGCCAACACTGTATGCGAGACTGGGAGAGGTATAAATTACAAAACCTTTTCTGGAACATCAAATGCTATATCGCTTTGGGTTCTGATTTTTTTATTTATCCCGTTTTCTTTGTTGAGAATTTTATGATAGTTCCCGTGTTCCGACTGCGAAATCTTGATCAGATTTTCAGGGCGATTGTCATCATGATCTCCATTCATATGATGAATAATCTCGCCGTCTTTCAGTGGATTGTCTGGATGAATTGTGTTCCATATTCTCACGTGCCCTTCACTGACATTGCAGGGCAAATCGCGTGGCAACTCTGGATTCAAAACAAAGTTTTGTAGATCGCGGTGCATACTCTCACGAGGGGCTTCCGACAAGTAATGCCGCTTCAAATAGTTGTTTTCTGCAATAATTCTTTTGAGGCAGTTGTTGTATGGCTCTTGTGGAATGATCTTTGTCTGACAAAGCATCTCGTGAACTTCATCGCTTACGCGAATCATCCGAGAGCACATTGGATCCCTGTCAATAGTCATACTGTATTATTTGTGTATACAACAGATAATACTTGTGTATTATGAACGGACGATGTGGTTTATATCAAAAAGAGTTACTTTTTCCTCTTTCCTTCTCTTACAGTCATAATACACTGCGGGTAGTCCTTCATACCATGATCCGTGGCGATCCTCATCGCCATGTCCGGTGTAGCCCACGGGTGCTCTTTCTGCTCGACCTTCGCTGCACACTTCATTACCTTCTTTTTGTTGCATGGCATGATCTCACCCATACTTCTCAACAATGGCTGCGCAGGTCATCTTTCCCAGATGCCCCCACGATCCTGCCCCTCCCCCTCGCCCGTGTGTCTCATAGACCACCCACAGGACATCCGGGTTCTTCTCTGCTGCTTTCATTACATCTTCCAGGGTGTACATCTCATCCCGGAATAACATCTTGAACATGGGTTTGTTACTCATAAGTGATCGTCTCCGCTGGTTGGGAATAACCGGTTGGGTGCGATATCCTCGCGCTTGAGAAGGTCGCGGGCGACACCACGGGTACCGGGAACGAATACTTCGGTCATGCCGCCAAGACCGAACCGTGTTGGTACCGGGCTGTCCTCCGCGAGCTCGAAGCTGAACAGCTCGGTCTTGCGCTTCTTTCGGGTTCGCACAGATCCGCCGCCGCCACCTCCAGATGGTAAGTGCCACCATCCGCCACCGGGTTTGGGTTCGTCATCTCCGCCCGGGTTTGGTGGTTCGTCCGGTCCCGGCACGTATTCGCCATCGTCCGTTTGTATTTTTCTAGGGGCAACTTCTGGAATCAGGATTCTATCCACATCCTGAACGCGATCAAGACCCGATACTGGTGTTATCCCGGATATAGGTCTGATTGTGACATCACTGAGGGTATCTGTACGCAATGTATTTTCAACTCTAAATGCGCGGATATATTCGCGTTCTGGTGTTACCTCTTGTTTGCGAGTGAGATCACCCCCGATCATGTAGGCTCGCGTCCTCTCAACATCGTTGCGTTGCCCTACTGGTTTTTGCTGTTGTCTGATGGACGAAATGCTGACAATACCACTATCTAACGCGGTGGTTGCTACCGATGTTCCAGATTGGCTTCTCGATGTTCCCAACACCTGCCCATATCGCGTTGATGTGGTGCTAACAGGTTGCCTCGCTTCCACCACGGGTTCTATGAAACTGCGGATGCTTTCAGTTGCCGTGGATATCTCTTGTTTTTGTGTTGTGCTTTCGATTTTCATTCTTGATTGGCTTCTCTGCTGGGTAGATCGAGTTGCAGTTGCCGGAGCATAGGGTGCCATTGGCGATTGCGGCGGTGTGCTTCCGCGCTCGTCACCGCGAACAAACCGCGTTCCGTACGGACCCGCACGGGTAGCCGGTGCTCTTGTTGTTACTTCCGGTGCAAATTCCAATAACGGGTTGCCCATCGCCCTTCTCTGTAACGCATCCTTGAAAATTTGTGTAGTTATTGCATCCTGTGATGCGCGTATCTCTGAAGATACATCGGTAACACGCCTGTTTTCAGTGCGACCTATATACCGTTCTGATGGGTTTACCATTGTATAGTCTATTCCATATGATTGAAGTCCTGCTTCAATACGCGCTCCCGCCTCTGTTGGGGATAGGCCGCGGATATCTATTCCTGGTGAACTTCCAAACCTTTCATAATTTGCCCATCCGGTAGAAGCATCCGGACGAAATATGCGAACGCCACCTTTTGATACTATGTATTCCCCGGCTACCCTACCGCGAACCCCCCACGTTTGAAGAATATCGTTTTGCCCATATGCCTTAATATCTCCGCGTGATGGCAAGCTCTGCATTACCTGCCGCCATCGCATCCTTTGGATTGTATCTCTGGTGGATGCAAACGTGACATCCCCTTGTAACAAGCGCGTTGCATCTTCTCTAATGGCCTTGCGCAGCGGGTAATTATGAACTGGGTGCTCATGGGCGAAACTACCAACATCACCAGCGTTCGATATGTAATCTTCTTTGAGCGGAAAATGTTCTGTTGAAGAGAACTCTTCTTTGCTTATACGGCTTTCAATGAAATTGCCTCTGGAATCAAATGCGTATGACACCTCGTTGCGATTTACCATATCCCGCGATACCTGCTGAAGTGTTTGTACTATTTTCGTTTCTGGAGACAACGAGCCGGAAAGTTCGATGTTCCCGGATTCGGCACCGAGCATATCTCGTTCTATTCGTATTGCGCCTTCTCCCCCTCGCCCTCCGGTAATTGTATCCGTATATCGCAGAATCCCCCCTTCTCTGTTAATAACATTAAATTCTACCCCCATTCCGCCGGTTCTGGGCACTTGTGGAAAAACGGCATCCCACATGGATTCCCCCCGAGTTGTATACACATCTGCCGTGCGATATCCGGTTGTCGGAGTGGTTCGTATGGCGTCCTCTGCCATCAGTGCTGCGGCGGCCTCTTCTTGTGAAACTCCGCGTAAACGTGCCTGCGCCTGTCCTGCAACCCGATATTCCTGATACGTTCTTGGAAGTGCCGTTTCTGCTATTCTGGTTTCTCCGGTAACATGGAATACATCTTGTGCCCGTCTAAACGGGTTCGCGGTGATCTCTCCACGGAGCATTACATCCCGCGCCCCTGTCGTCGGATATAGTTCGGAACCCTGTAATAGATCGTGAACCTGTGTCCCGATATCAACGTCTCTTGTTATTGTCCGTACCGTCGGAGCGCCACGTATCGCTTCCGGAACAATTGCGATATCCCTCCCGTAAATGTTCAGGTTGAGGTGCATCGGGGTTGTGGTTTGTGTAAGAACCTGTCTGTTCATTACTCCGGATGGTGATAATGGAGTTGGCTGATCAACTTCGCGGAGTGAATAGGTTTCTGTGCGAACATATCCAAGTCTCGGTTGAGCTGCTGCAATTGTTCTGGCTGCAAATGGGGTTGCGGCACCATATCCCATTGCTGCAAAGTGTGCACCCATCGAACCGATATTCATTGATGCTTCAGAAGCGGGTGCCGTAAATCCATGTGTTGCCTCTACAACACCAGTCCCGATAAATGCGGCGGGAACACCATAGGTAACCGCCGGTGTTGCCGCAATCCTTTGTATCCCCCTCGCACCACTCCCTACGATCCCTGCTCTCGGAACAGATGTTGCAACACCGTCAACCATAACAGTTCTTGCAGCGGCTCCTTCAACGACACCGCCAACACCTTCAGTTAGTAAAGCTACCTGAAGTCCGGATACAGCCGATGATGCAAGCTCCTCTGGCTTTGTGAAAAGTTCTTTGTTGAAACCATATATGGCATTTTCAATATTACGAACCTTTTGTTCCTCGCCCCGAATATATCCGGCTGCCAGCCCGTAGGACGGGTTCTCTTTTACTTCAGCCTGACTTTTTACGGTAATATCGTACGCTGCAAACTGTTCTGGGGATATGTTGATACCAACCATTTTTTGCATTGCAGGTCCGGCACTCCTTCCCCAATCCGACAGGGCACCATATGGGCGGGACATATCCGGGTTTTCTACAATCATCCCATTGCGTACTACATATGCCCCGCTGGAGAGTCCAGCCTGTTTTGCCGGTTCGATTTTTGAATACAAGTCCTGCGCTTTCGCCCCGGCTGCATTGAACTGGGCAACCTGTTGGTTATACACGTCAAGGGATTCTTTGCTTCCGGTCCACAACCCCTGCGCATTTACGTTTGCTTTTGCTCTTTCTTCAAGTTCTGATTTGCCTGCCTTGAAATCATAACCGCTTACGTACGAAAGGTAATTCTGTTCCGCTGCGGTTACTTTGGTTCGTGCCGCTGTTAACTCGGGTTTTTCTGTTGCAAGGCCAACCCTGCGGTTTTGATCTGCAAATGGGGTTACCGAAACTGCTGGTATAGCTCCTAGTGTTAGAGCAGATGGAACGGATGCAATAAATGAGAGTGTCTTATCAGTGCCAGCCCCATACAGTTGTAACCATGCTTCTATCGGTTTTGTTGGGATACCTGCGATATTTGGTTCTTCTGTAGTAACTGGAGGTGCGCCGCTCCTAAACGGTTTCTTGAATTCCCCGCCGGCATCATAATACCCGCCAACCATTCCAGTTGGTTCGATCCCCTTTACTTGTGTTGATGGAGTGACCGGACTTCCCGATGCCGGCGCACCCGCTGTTGGTGCACTAACCGAAACAAACGGCTGTGGCAACCCATCAACAACACTCTTGGCGGTATCCATACCCGGGAACTGCGGTGCGTTATGTTCCGTCTCTACGTACTTCGGCCCTCCCCACAGTCTTGCATACGGCCCATAATCCCCCTCTGCCTTATTAATCAGGTTCACTGCGCTCTGGAACGATATCGGCTTCGGTTCCGGCTGCCCGCGATCTGCCGCCACCGCCCGCATCCAAGCATCCTGCTGGATTCCAATCCCGCCCGGTAATGCAGCAAGCATTTTAGGTTCGAGGTTATCCCTGCTTCCGCTCCCACCTTTCAGGAACGACAGCGCGAGATCCCCCTGATACTCATATGGGTTTGCAGGTACAGGCAACCCGGAATCCAGTGCGGTGTGATGATACACCGAACTTTTCTCCACAAAGTTCTCTGCCCATTTCTGTAACTCGTTCCCGAAAAATCTCTCGTCGCGAACCCCGGGTGTGCTGAACGCTGCCATCCGCTGTGCTTCCAGAACATTACCCTGCATGGCAGTCGGAGATGCAATTCGCACACCAGCCATACCGAGCGGTTGACGGAACTGTTCCACTGCACGAAGCACCCGCTGTGTGGTGATATCCCCGAGTGATTTAGGATCGGTGTATCCCGCTCGCCCATATGGGTTCTGCGCGTTTCTTAATGCCTGTTCCTGTGCAGCCATCGAATTCAGCGGGTTGCCGTATTTGTCATACTGTGCAATATCTTCCCGCGTAGCACGCTCTGGAAGAACCGGCCTGTTCACATACGGTCTGGGATCGAAATGATCGGGGCCCTCTATTGATTTCGTTTCTATGTCCTTTCCCAGATTCCCGCCTTCCAGTGCAACATTATACGCGATCTGTGCCGCGCTGGTCGGGTTCTCGAACCTGAAAGCCTGCGGTCCTCCGGTTGGCTGATAAGTCAGGCCACCTGATCCAACTGAGTAATGCTTCCGTGCATTGTACTCGGCAACAATCCGGTCGTACTCCGCACTGTGCGCTCCTGCCAGATCGTTCCGTGGCTGCGAGAACGCCACCGCCTGCTTCACTGCCTCGTTGTACGCATCCCGCTGTGCCGCCAGATATGCCTGGTTCGCCTGGTATGCTTGCCCGGCTGCTGATGATAGAATAGCGGTGTTCTGGGTATCCGCTGGAAGTCCTGCCGCAAGCCGCCATGCTGCATTTGCGGCGGCTGCTTCTTCGGCAGTTGGCATCAGGACACCTCAAAACACATTTACAGGATTAATGGCGTGATAAAGAATAAAGGTTTGGGTGGATATTACCCATGCGGATATTACCGCGCCTCATTTCTTCAGGATCAGGATCAGGATGCCTGCCACTGCTGCGTACATCAGACCTTGTGCAACTGCCTGGAATTCCAGTGGGATTCCGAGATTCAGCCCTTGGTTTTGGTAGAGCAGGTATGGAGCAGAGACAAGCCCGATCAGTACCGGTATCGCTGCGTAACGTGTCCTCATAGCCAATCCGAAGAAGATCGCAAAGAACACCAGCCCCGCGACAATCGAGATCGCCAGCGCGGAATTGCTTGCCGGGAACAACCACGTATACGCCATAGGGATGTGGATAATCATTGCCAGGATATTGTACCGGCTCGCGGTTGCGTTCGTAACCAGTTTACCAAACGTAGTAGTCGGTAATGGAGTGGCATCGAGGATCGTGAATTCTACCGGACCGTCGCAGCCGGTATCATCGCAACCGGCTACATAATAAGTCTCGCCGGATGTCAACGGACTTCCAACCTCCGTCCATGTATACACACCACCGGCAGTTACATTTGCCGTCCATACGGTTAGTGTCGTCGGGGTCATCCCGTATTCAAACCATGCGTGGGATGCGGCGCTGTTGGCGGAGAATGTGGCGTTGTTGTTGCCGATTGCGGATACTGCCGTACCGGCGGGCACAGCACCAACGATTCCCACCAGAAATAATGCTGCCACAAGAATATACAGCGCCTTCATTGGTACTCCATCCCATAATCACTCTCATCCGCCGTGGATTGCAGCATCTTGTAGGTTGCGACGATCCCTATCACCAGAATCATGGCATACGTCAGTGCCTGTATCCAGAACGTATTTCCGACATACATCTGTACCGGCGCGGGTATCGGGATCTTCAGCAGGATCTCATCCCATGCCTTCCACCAGACACCCCCGATGATCGACATGATGTAGAGTACTGCGATCACAATGATCCACGTTGTACCCACAAGCATCATTTTGCGCGAACTTGCCATTTAGCTCACCTGATCCATCTGGTTCTGCGCCTGTACCATGTGGTTCCATACCAGCACCAGCACGAACAGGAAACACCCGGCGATAAAGATGTACTTCAGGTTCAGCATGGTATTGATCGCATCCATCGGGAGGTTCATATCATTAATGAACGGGGTGATCATATCGAAGATCACATACCCTACTGCCGCCGCCACGCAGGGAAACGTGACGAGATTTACCAGAAACCCTAATATCCGTCCAGCCATTATCCCAACCCCATGTTGTCGCCTGCCGGTGGCCGTGCGAACAGCAGTATCACGAACCACATGTCAAGGAGGATGATCACGATACCAAGACCGTTTACAAATGCCATAGCTGCGGCGGATTGCGCTACCCACGGGAACACATTGGTGATGACACCCGGGAACCCGGCCACCCCATTGATGATCTGCATGAGGAATTGCGTGGACTGGACGGCGAGGTTGGCAAGAGCCTGTGTATCGGAGATTAATCCACCAAGGATTCCGCCTATGTTATTCTGCTGCGTGATCTGCGCCTCGATGTTGGCATTATTATACTGGTATGCGGTAGGAGTGACAGCGGAGTTGTTATCCCAGATGCCAGTCATATTGACAAGCCCGATTGCAGTCTGGAGCAGGATGAAATAGTACAGTACATTCAGTAAGGTGCTACCGGCACCCCCGGCAGATCCAAAGGTTTCCCGGTTGGCTTCCTTGAGATACAGCGCCCCTCCCATTACCGATGCCAGAATAATCATGTTCAGCGGGCGTATGGCATCCACGGTATTCGTAACTGCATTGTAGAAACTCGCCCACCCGAACCACCACATTATCCCGGCAAATGCCACAATCGAGATCATGGTGTACCGGGCATTGTACCGTGATCCAAACCCTGCAATGAATATCAGCATCGACACGAAGATCAAATTATAGAACAGCATCGCCCAACCGGGCGGGACCACATTCTCGATCCCAAGCGGCACTCTCAACCCGAGAATGTTGGTGAATGTTACCCCACTGTAAAACTCTACCATGATTGAAAGGTATTAGGGAGGAAACCTTCTTATAGGTTTCCCGACCCTAATCCGTGATACCTCCCCATTTCCACTGCTGGTAAGGAACGTGCGGTACGCATTTGGTGGAATTGATTGGTCCATACCCGCCGATGGCGGTGCTGTTCAGCCACCAGACCGTCCCGTTATCCACCAGTTTCCACCATGCGTAGACATTGGAGGTTCCACCAGTATGATCATAGACTTTCACCCCCATGCAGGAGTAGGATGCGTTTGGCTGCCAGTACGTCGTGTTGAAATCGCTCATGGTGTAATTGAGGTTTTGACCTCTCATCTGCGCGGCGATGCCCGGATTGGTGGCATTGCCAGTGACGATCTGGAAGTAGGAACCCGTCGGCCACATCAGCGTGGTGGTGTTAACTCCGTTGACATCAGGGGTTATAATCTTGTACTGGATTATGTTCACCACCTGTGATGATATGAACCCGTAATTATCGGTTGTCGAAGTATATGTAGTGCTTTCGTTGAGCATCATCCACGCGGTATCTTCGCGGGCACCGTAGGTGTCCATGAAGTATTGCATCGCGCCGGTGAGTCCTCCGGGCAATGAGGATGAATATGCGTTGATATAGACGGGGTTATTCTGGATTGGGTTGTATTCCGAATCCAGAACCTGGATTGCCACATCGCGGGGGGACCAGATGGTGTTGGTGTTCTGTACGGTTTCTGTTGCCTTTGTAAGCTGTATCGTCACTTCCCGGTTATCGTCCATGTTGTATGATCTGGAAGTGCTGTAATACCCGGTGCTGGTGATGTAAACCGCTATCGCCCCGGAATCCACGGTGAATATCGCCGTGCCGTTGGTGGTGGTAAAGGATTGTCCGTCGTCAAGCGTGACGGTGCTGACCGGGATGATGTTGCCATCGGTGTCGGTGATGTGGACAGTGAGGGTGTATGACGGCGACATGACGATATCTGCGGGGGTGAAACCGGTATATCCTCCAGACGGGTTCACGTATATAACATGCGTCTTTGTGGTGCTTCTTGTCCCAGACGCATTAGTAGTTGCGAGGTTGATCTGCCAGTTTCCAGTATCAAAAGTCTGTTCTGGATTTTTGACTGTACTGAAATGAATCGTGGTTGCATTCAATAGATTTGTTGCCGTCCAATCCCAATCTGTTATAGCAGTTTCAGATGAATCGGTAAACTGAACCGGTAATGGGGGGATGCCATGTGTAACGTTGCCTGTGAACGCAGGGAGAGGCTTGTCATTAGTGTACTCCAAGAACACGTAACCGCCATAGATTGTTGTGAGAGGGTTTGTTGTCCACGTGGGTTGAACGCTTTTGATTTCAATATAATCCCCCGCACTTACCGGAATCCCCTGCGATGTGTTACGGAATATTCGTTCGTTTGTGGCAACACCTACGGTACTGATAAGATAATCCTGTACCCCGTTAACCCGAACGTATAGCGACCAATTTTGATTTGTACCTGCGGTCTCAGAGTACACATAAATTTCCGACCGTGTAATCACCCCGTCCTGTTGGATATAGACTTTACTAATATTTGTCGTCGTGGTAGGAGCCAGTGGATTGTTCCCGAAGTATACGGTTTGGGCATCTACCGGACTGCTCGTTAATGCTTCTATCCATATAGGATACCCATCAACAACCGGTTCTTCGTCCCTGTTGATAAATGCCGTGGCACCTACAATATTCGTTGCGGGGTTGGTCGTCCACAATGGGTGAATTCTCTGGAACTCCACATAATCCCCACCGGATACCGGAACGTCCATCGCGGTATTTTCAAATAGTCGTCTGTTCACCGATACTGATAACGTGTTAACCAGATTTGGCGCACCGCCATTTTTTACAATATTGTAAGTATACGCTTCGGCACTCCCAGCAGTATCCGAGTAGTCATCAACCGAGGTTCTGGATATCGTGCCTGAAAGGGGCAGATATATCTTGTTGGTTCCTGTAGCAGTGGATGGTGCAATTGGACGACCACCAAGATAATTAGTAACGCTATCCGCAGGGGTATTGGTAAGTGCCATCCCATAGACCGTATACCCGGGACTACTCCATGAGGTATTAACCACGATATAACCCCCGACGGTGTTGGTAAGCGGATTTGTCGCCCATGCCGGATGTACCCGTTTAATCTCGAATGTATCACCTTCGGAAACTGGGATCTCCATTGAGGTATTAGAGAATACCCGTTCGTTGGCAGATACCGACAGCGTGCTGATAAGGTGATCTATTCCGTTCACTCTGACATAATACGAATACGCCTCCGCAGTTCCAGCAGTACCGGAATAATCATAAATCTGCGCGATGGTAATGTTCCCATCTGTGGGTATCGTGATGGTACTGATACCAACGGTAGTTGTAGGAGCGGATGGACGATTGCCGATATAGTTTGTCGCGCTATCGGCAGGAGAATTTGTTAGCGCCTGTAACTGAAGCACATAATCCGCCGATACATTACTGACAAGCAATAACATTATTGCCAGAAGCAAGAGTAGCCATTTCATCATACACCCCACACGCATTGCATTCCAAGTGGGGATTTATGAGTGTAACCAAGTTTCGTTGATGTCAGATAATAACACCGACCATTAGTAAATGCTGAACCCGTACCATGAGTGTCGTCAAACAAGTATCCTCCGACGGAATTTGAATACACAATCCTGCTATCGCTGTACGTGGAATTGTAAGCTTCAATCATCGATGTCGATATTGGTCTGCCGTAAACGTCATCCCGCACCACTCCACATAGAGCAAGTCCAGAAATCGTTGGGTTGATAGGATAAAGAGTGAAATTGAGGGACTTCGTGCCGGAACTGTCGGCGGTGAACGAGTTGCGGTATTGGATGTAGCCCGGCGCGGTGATGTTGACGTGGGTGAGCGCGCCGGAATAAAACGCGGCGTTGGTGGTGTAGTTGCCGTTGACTGCTGTTACCTTGTTATATGCGGTGCTTCCCTGCCGTATGCTGACGTTGGCGACAGGTAGGTATGCTGCCGTCTCGCCGTTGAAAACGTTGCCGGTGAACACAAGGTATCCCGTCAGTTCCGTGGTGTCACCCCACATCCATACTTCGCGGCCTCCCGCGAGTGGTGTCCGTTTCAGCACGGCGTAATAGACACCAAGATCGTCATCGTCAGTGAATGTTACGGATTTGGTTCCCGTCTGTGCTGCTACGGTTTGCGATGAGTGGGTTGCGCCGGTGAGGTATTCGATTACGTCAATCCGGTACGAGTATGTGGTTGGGTCCCAATACCCCGCGTCGATGGTGTAGTCCACCGTTCCGGTGCCGGGTCTGGCGTAGGTGTCTGCTGACCATGCCAATCCGCCGCCGCCGCCCCAATAGGGGATGACGCTGGAATAGAACCCGCTGCCGGGGATGGTGGTGATGTAGTAGCCATACGGCGCATCGGGGTTGTTAAAGATAGCTTCCTGTAACGGCCACGCGATTGTGCCGGCCATTGTTCCCGCAGTAGTGGTGTAAGTCCATGCGTTGTTTGCCGATGACCATTCTTTAAGCACGACGGTTTGGCTGACGTGGGTGTCACCGATGCCCCATGTGGTGGTCATGTTGTAGGAGGAGATGAGAGTGCCATCGGCTTTGTAGAAACCGTTTGCTGCTGGATTCAGAGGATCTTTTAACAGGTAGTATCCCTGTTCAGGTGAGCCGGTGATGTAGCGGTTCTCGGAGGTGCCGTAAACGAGGTCGTCATAACAGTTACAATATCCCGACGAACCCCCATAATATGTACCGAACGCAATGTATGATGGGTTTTGCGCCAACACCCCGGATGATGTTTGTAAGACATCGTTTTTATAGAGTTGCGCAACACCCCCAACCATTTTTACTTCCCATCTCGATCCGGGGCTTGATGGTCTCGCAAATGATGTCAGCACCCCGCCGGCAGAATTGTATAAAATGATTAATACGTTCCTTCCACCAAAACCTCCACATGTACATGATGGCAATTCGGTTATTGCAGCGTAAGTGGTAGGACTTGGATCGAGCGTTCTAAACGCAGATGATGAATACCCCCCTTCCGACACATAGATGTAATTGTTTCCACCTGTTGCGGATTGCGTCCATGCGCACGTTGCATCTGAACACGTCACATACGCCCCGAACTCGCTACTATCCTGAAACGTCAGCGACAACCCCGCTACCGGCATCACCGCTAATGTCAAAGCCAGAAGGATAAGAAGGCGTTTCATAACCGGAACCTCCTGCGGAAGAAGTCCACATACGATTCATCGCCGCGTTTCTTCCGCTTGATGGCTTCACGGACAGATCGCGGGAGTTGGATGGTGGTGAGGTCGGATCGGTTCTGGTTATTGCTCATGGGAGGTTATTGAGAACCAATAGTATATAAAAGAGATTGTGCCTGTTACGGCAGGCTCCACGGTTTGTACTGGCAATCGCGGAACTGGTAGCCCCTGATGATACAGAGGCATCGCGGTCTGCTCTGCCGCATGGCCGTCTGCCGGTCCCTGTTCTCGCAATATAACCCCGTCCTGTCAAGATAGTGGCAGGCCGTCCAATCATCCATGCTTGGCATATTACCACCTGATACAAAAAAGGTTGGGGTTAGATGTAAACGTCCAGCAGGATGTTCCGCTGGTTGGGGCCGAAGTCGCCAACAGCCAGGATGCGGTTCTGCGTGCCTGCCGTCAGCGTTACCTTGGTGCTCGCCGCGACCGCCGTACCGAGATCATAGTATTTTGTCGTAGTGCCATCGGTTACCGTGATGTTGATCGGTGCGGTCAGCGCCTTGATCCCGTTGCCACCGTAGTTGGTGACGGTGCCTTCGGTTGGGGAATTCTTGACTACTGCGACAGCGACGGTGTTCGGCTGCGGCTGGGTTGATGCCATGCCGAAGATGAAGCTGGCGATGACTGTCGCGAGAATGACCGTAATGCTGATCATGAGGATAACCCCGATTACCGGGGATACCGCTTCGTTATTTTTGTGGTTTGCGTTCATAGTTTCTGATTTCTCCTTTCATCTCCGCGTTTCGGAGGGACAATGTAGGTAGCAGATGTCAGGGGAGATCCCGTCATCCACCCGCCACGTTCAGATAAGCGATACGATTACCGACAGGTTGTTATGCACTACAAAGACCGTCAATGCCGACGCGAGAGTTAATGCAATCACCCCGACGCCTTCACACCTTTGCTCAATGTTCCAGCCGAGGTATGCGAGGGTGACGATAGCCAGCATCTTTACAACAAGGAATGTTGCAGGGTTGGATACGACGTTCTGCATGAACGGGTTGACCTCATTTGCCCCGATGTTGAGCGCGATCATGGTGGTGATGATGTCGAGCATGGTAACTACGGCAAAGAGCGATGTCGCGGCGAGAAGATGGGTTTTGGAGGGTGTCATTCCTTCTCTCTCCTGAAATGCACCTTGCATCTCTTGCAATAGTGTTGTTTGTTCTTCGGCTGGTATCGCACATGGGACGACTTCCCGCAGGCCGGACATGGCAGGTTGCGGCGGCACGAGCTGGGTGCTGGTGTAGCGGCGAACTGGTGCGACTGTATGATGGTGGAGTGGGCGGAGAGAGCGATCATTCTTTCCTCTCCCCCTCTTTCCTCTCATTCTCAACTTCCTCGATGCTCATCCCCTGCTTCGCGGCATACTCCAGCTCGCGCAGGTAGTCGGCGATGGTGGGCGACATTATTTCACCTTTAGATTGTCAATGGACGCTTCGATCCTTACAAGCCACGATCCAATCAATGCGGTACAACCAGCAATCATATAAAATATCGGTTCTTCTGTACCAATTCCTGCAATTGCGGCGTATGTTAGGACAACAGCGCATAATGAAAATATCAAAGACGTGATTGTTTCAGACATTTTACTTCCTCCTCCATTTCCCGCATCCGAACAACCGCACCAGCAACGCCTCCCACCACGCCAGCGGGTTCGGCGAGTGGTAGCAGGCGTTGCGGTCTGGCTGCCAGTCGTGGCAGGTGAGGCAGAGCGAAGGGGTCATGGGTGCGCCTCATGCTGCTTCATCCCAAATTGCCGTATCTCCGCTACCGCATCCTCGACATATCGCCCCTTGTAATTTGTGGCAAGGTATTCCAGCACGTCCTCGCGGGCTTGGGCGGCTGCCTCAGTTACATCTGCACAATATCCCCAATCGTTGCAGGAGAAACACTTGTCATCCCCGACACCCTGATACTTTCCAAAGCAATCTTTCCTTGGGTGAATGTGTTCCGGTGCCGGGGCCGCTGCTTCTGCCTTACCTTGTGCATATCCTTCCTCAAATCCTGCAATGCGGATATTAAGCTCTCGATCTTCCTTTTGCTCAAATGTTTCCGGTGCCGGGGCGGGGCGGGAACGGATCTCTTTCAAAAGAACATCAAAATATCCCCCATTCTCAAAACGCTTTAGTCGTTCTTCCGATATGATATATTGCTGCGGTGCGGGGGTCATGGGGCACCTGCCATAAATGTGCCAACAATATACATCAAAAGACCTGCGATGCACATACCAATCTCAAAATACCCAACATCCGGTACACCAGTATAATAAGACATCTCTAACATCGACTTGTGCCGTAATACCTCTGTGAGTATAGCACAAAGGTAAAGCAAAAATATTGCACACCCTGCACCTGCAATAAAATCAAAGTTCATGGGTCACCCTACCATAAAATAATTATAAGGATAATCGATGCAGCACAGCCCACGGGAAGCAAAAAATATGACATCCCTGGAAAATATAACGGCATCAACATAGCAACCGATGCGGCAGCCAGAGCAATTAAAAACGATTCTCCAAATTCTGTCATGGGTGCGCCTCGTGCTGCCGTAGGGATTCATCTTCAAGTGATTTCTGCAAAGCCATCAGAACCACTTCTACATCTTCGAGTGTGAAATGATCATCTTCATCTCTGATGTTGCGATGAATAGAAGAAAGCCATTTTACATTGAGATTCCACCCATCTTTTACATTATCTGCTGTCGGGGGTTTGTAGATCCTAAAAAGCACATCCTCGCGGGCGGCTGTAGCTGCTTGTGCTTTAATCCTTTCAACCGTTTCTTTGCAGCGGATACAATCGTGTGTCTGGCAGTAAGTAATTTCATAGGGACATTGTGGTGCCGGGGCGGGGCGGGAACGGGATAATACTGATGCCTCGATATAATTTGCCGATACCTTATATCCCGCTGCTGACATTTGAGAACAACACCGTTCTAACTCCTCCCGTGTGATTGAAAGGAGTTCGTTGGGGTTCTGCTGCTGTGGCTCGGTCATGGGGCGCCTCGTGCCGGAGGGATTCGAGATATGCCTTACTTCTTCGTCATATTCAGGACACCATACTTTTTCAAGTTCTTGCGTCATTACCGCACCCAGGTTTTCATCATACCACTTTGTTTCAGATATGCAACCACCGGAGACAATACCGCATACCATGCATCAATCTCATCATCGGTCATTTTTGCAAATGACAACTGATTCAGAGTATGTGCTGCATTGATACACACCTTCCTGCGGATCTGCTTCTGATACCTCTCCATTACATCCGGCGTATTCTTCAGGAGTTCGTATCTGGTATCCCCCAAATTACAACGCCCATATTTCCTACCGGTATCGTGACCATTTTCAAGATTGAACTTCTGGGTATTTCCATTGGCATATTTCACTTCGCAGAACTTCTTGCCAACAGAGATCACAATCGCTTTGGTAAGGACCAGTTCACTATACGAATGGCCTTCGATAAATGCCGGTTCCCCTTTGGTTACTTCGATCATTGCTGCACCTTCATGTACTTCAGACTCCCGTCCGCACACCGGTACAGCACAAACTCGCCTTCGGTATCTGCCGGTGCATGAAGGATCATCTCGTCATCCTTGATCTTTCTGGCTTTGTAAACACCTAATCTTTCCATATGATACAATAGGATTGATTAGGTAATAAAGGTATCGAAAAGAAGTTATCGGGTTATAGGGCCTATAGATCGCATCTGCGAGTGCCTGCCATCATCCGTCCTATGCCTGCAACAATACAGTGGCACTTCGATATCCTTTTCAGTAGATTGATAAGCGAGCGTTGTTCTTTCGCCCGCTTGTCGAGTTTCTTACGGAGAGTATCGGTCATTCTTCCCCCCACCCCTTTCCATCTTTCCGGTATTTCCCGGTACAGCACACATACGGCGCTTCTCCGTCTTTGCTTAACCCAAGCAGATATCCTGGCGTTCTCGGATCTTCTGATTTCTTGATCACCAACATCAAATTCGGATCGTCATCATACACCGTTTCTGCCAGCGCCATCCACTCTTTCAGGATCGATACCGAGAATTCCCCGATTGGGATGAGGTTGTCGATATCCGAGATGATACCGACAGTTGAGGCTTCGTTCTTGTGGATCACATTCATTTCCGTTCACCTTTCCAGTACACTACTTCCCGCCACTTCTCGTTCATCTTTTCCGTGAACCCATCAACATGCCCGGCCTGGCACATCTCCATGATACTTTGTTTCATCAGTGCTTTCTCTGCCCGCTTCTCGCCAACCTTGGAAATACAGCTCAACATCCCGATAGCGGATTCGCTCGGCTTGAATCCTTTGGTATGGTGTGGATAATGCTGCTTCTCCATGTAGTTATGCAGGGAGAGCATGTACCACAGGCTTTCATTGTAATCCCGCGTCATCACGACTTCTACCCCGAGTTTCCGGATTGTCTCCAGATACCCGAAATAAGAAGTGGCGAGTAACTGTGATTCCCGTGATGTATTTCGATCCATCAGGTACCCCTCTTCGGTAATCTGGTAGTTCTCTTCCACAAGGAAAATTGGATTATGGGTGAAGTTCTTCAGATGCGGTATGGTTTCGTTCATGGTAATATCCAGTTCGGATATCAACTCGGAACATACTACCTTCCGCTGGATTGCAGCAGAATCGAATTTTGATGCTATGAAGTAGTCGGAACCGGTATCGGTTGATAGTGTCACCCGCTCGGATTCGATCCCATGATTCTTGAAGAACTTCACGGCATATGCGCCGCTTTGCTCTCTTGTGTCGATCAGGATAATCGTCACACCCCTTACCGCTTTACAATCGAAATTTCATACCCAGTTGGTTCTGTAGGCTCCGGTATCACCATTGCCAGAATCGCCTTATCACGGACTACGGCTTTAACATCCGTCTGTGCGATGAAGGTCTCCGCCTTGGCTTGTTCAGCGGTAATCTTATCCGCCAGCCTTGATTTGATATTGGCGATGATAAGATCGTATCTGTCAGGTGCGATCTCTTTCAGCTTCGCAACATCAACCCGCTTTTTCGGGTAAACCGGAACCTCAACAATCTTGTATTCAGCATCGGTAGTGATACCACATTCCTTTGCACGTTTAACAAGGATATCGAAATCCACCTGTGCGGATCGCTTCATGTCATTCAATGCGGCAATCTGGGTGTCGATGAATCCGAGTTGTTCCCTGATCTTTGCAAGCCTGGTTGGGATTATACGATCCTCGTCTCCAACCGGAAGGGTTTCCTTTTCTGTAAGTGAATCGAGTGTCATAATATCACGTCTTTTTCTTTTATACCGGAGACAGCGACATAATCATCTTCATACTTTGCGACAAGTAATCCGGATCCGATCTTGCTTGTAAGCGGGAGCATGAATAATTCGATATCACCGCTTGTATCTGACTCAATGATGTCAAAAAACTCCTCGATCGTGAGAAGATCAAATGTCCCGATCTTCTCCATAGGCCCTTGTTTCAGTTGCACGAGATCAATGTAATTTTTTGATACCCGTGATACGGGTTTGCGTGGTATATCTTCTGTCATTCAATAATCCCCCTTACCATCAGTTCCGCCACCAGACCGCTCTCATCCAGTGCAACCTTATCACCGGATACCCCCATACCTTTCTGCACCTTATCGAACACAGCCTGATATTTCCCGTTGGATCTTTCGAGTTTGATCCTGACATCCGCCAGATACATCAGGTTCCGCTTGACGGCTGGAGTACTTCCCCTGTATTCATTATCGACATAGAGATCCTTCATCCGGCCTATTGCGAGGATCAGAACGTTATTAGCCTCCGCCCAGTTCGCCAGGGTTTCAAGATAATCGTAGGTATATGCGTTCACCTTGCTCCACGCATCAAGATCATCCTTGTTGATAGTCGAAATCCGGTTCTTCCGGGTCTTATTGACCGCCTCGATCACACATGGGGTAGCCCACTCGCGTAACTGCGATACATCGTCGATAATCAGGAATTTGGGTGCCGGTTCGGTAGTTACAATCTCCGCTACTTTGGCATGGAACGTGTCGATGGTCTTGTAGGGATCAGTGTCGAACATCTTCAGTTTGCCGGACGGTTTGGTTACGAGCGATACCAGCTCATCGGATGTGATATCCGGATAGATTTTGGCAAGCCTGCGGTTCTTGACTGCAAAGGACCAGTAGATCGCGGATTCGGGTTCGGTGTTGGCGAGATCGAGGCATTGGGTGGATTTGCCGGTTCCATCCTCACCGTAGATCAGGATGAACATTATTCCTTCAACCCCTTCGGTATCATCCGAATTCTCTTCCTCCCATAATCCGCTACCGATTTCATATACTCCTCAAATGGGATTCCGGTTTCGGCAGCGTGCAGGATACAGGACATGGCATCAAGTTCTCTGGAGATTTTCTTGGCGGTCATTTATTGATCACCCTCCAGCATGCCGATGTGATGATCATCCGCGATCTGGATTTGGGGCAATCCGATAAACAAGATGCTGCGCAGTCAACAGAATACCCGGTTGGATGGTGCGAGAGCAGATTGCATTCCATACGCCGATCTTTCTTTTCCATAGGTGTATATACGCCTAGAAAGAATATAAACTTTACCAAAAGAGAAAAACGAAAAAAAAGGTTATGCCAGGATCATCCCGGAAGATTTCATGGCACTCGCTACAGCCATGTACTTCCCGATGATTTCCGGCCCGGCTTCCATATCATTCTCTTTCAGGTACTTCTTGACCTTCTGGATGATACCGGCGATGTTCTTGGCTCCATCGGAGCACTCCAGCACAATTGCCGACATTTCCGGATCGAGTTCCGGAGCGATGGTTTTCTGGGGTTTGGATTCTTCATCTGCGAGAGTGACAGTATCTATGTCGATCTCCGGGTTCTCCTTGTCAGTTCCCTTGATCTGCTTCATGACAATCTCGGCTTTGATCCGGACACCCGGGTGCAGGAACGACCATGAGAAGGATTCCTTGGCTTTCAGATCATGCGACATCTTCCGGGCGAGTTTTGCCGAGATGTTCTCCCATTCGGGATGGCTTGGGTTCACAACCGGCACATACGGCAGATCCATGAAGATCAACCGCCCGTTCTCCTCGCACTTCCAGGCAACCTTCATGGTCCTTGTCAGGAACGGTTTGAACTTGTCGAAGTCCGAACCCGGGACAAGCGCCTGCTGGCCGTTGATCTCACCAGATCGGAAGATTTCAAACCTGTCCGGGTGCTGCTGGTAGTCTGCCTTCAGTTCCTTGGGTACTTTGTTGCCAAGGACATACAGCCCGGCCAGACCGTCAGTACGCTTTGCACCGTACTGCATGTACTTCCCGGTAGGTGCTCTCTCCATGACGAGAGTGTACGCAGTACCTCTTTCAAACCCGGTTGCTTCTACAGTCTCGACTTCCTCATCCGTATCAAACGTCGCCTGTAACGGCTTTGCTTCCTGTTCACTCATGCTGTCACGATCTCCGATGGTCCCTTGTGGGACTTAGTGGTCTTCCTGCTCCTGATATCGTACGTCAGGACCGTTTCGAGATACTTCGATTCCGCTGCCACAAGTGCATCGGCGTGGTTACCCGCGTCAACCGCGATGGTGTACTGGGTCTTTTTCTGAGCACCCGGCATCAGGACATCAAAGGTGACTTCGTAGGATTCGGTTTTGGCAGTCATGCGATGATCTCCCGGCACCGTTCAAGCAGCAGGATCTTCCCAGCCGCGTCGCTTCCGAGGTTGGCGAGATCGTCACGCTTGGCAATGGCCTTGCGCATCTCAACATCCTCATCGTTGTTCAGTGAAATCTGTACTCTACCCATAGGGCATCATACTAATGTAGGATGGTATAGTATATTAAGATATTGGGATGGTGGAAAAGAGGATGGATAAGAGGATAAAAAAGAGGATGTGTTACCGCATGGTTTCTTCGATAAATTCCATCTCGCGGGTTTCACGGGATTTCCTGGTCTTCCGGTTAATCGGGTTCATCGGGCTGGATTCCCAGAGGTCATCGGATTTACGAGGTTTGTAACCGTCTTCACGGTACTGGTTCTTATCGCACATGTTGTAATCCCCTCCAATTACTGATTGTAAACACACCATATAAAACCGCCATGGTCGCACTGGAAAGACCGCCGTTCCATACCCCAACAGCCTGCCCGACGAAATAGAGGGTTAGGATCGGGTTGGACCAAAACCAGATTCGCATGGCACCAGTATGATCGTGACGCTGGTTGTTCAGGTATATACCGTAAAGCGAGATGGTTGTGCCGAGTAGTGCGATGGGTAAGCCGAGGTCGATCATACTACCCTCACGTTCTCTCTTACCTCATACACCTTACCGCACCGGCAGGTGATTACCTGGCAAAACATCGCTTCAAACTGCCGTAAGGTAAGTTCGCGGATCGAGTGGCAGTAGGGGCAGGTTGTAATAGCGTAAGTGTGCATCATGACACAACCTCTGGTAATAGATCAATTCCGGTGTAATTCAATCCTATCTCCGAACACGCTTTACCAGTTGTTCCAGAACCGCAAAACGGATCACAAACGCTAATGCAGCCTTTGAACATTTTGAGTATCGTTGTATAGAGCAAAACCGGGTCTTGGTACGTTTGATAACCATCATTTTTCATCTTTCCACCTCATACTTGAAATAACCGGACTTCCATCAAAATCCTCATTCCGGAACACCACCGCTATACTGCCAAACTGCGGGTTCCCATATGGCTGTAAAGTTTCCGGATGCAGGAACCTTACTCTCGGATGCAGGAATATGATCTCGCTTGCTTTCATGCAGTATTCGTGAAATGTTTTGGTGGAGGTGTCGGCTGGAAGCAGCATAACAACCGTAGCGCCTTTCAGGGATTCCTCGTAGGCTTTTCTGGTGAAAGCGGGGATATTCCCACGGGAATAGGGCGGGTTGCAGAAGAATGTTGTTGCACCGTACCTCTTGAATTTGCTCCAGTCCAATTCCAGTGCATTGTAGTCAAGCGGGATTCTGTAGATTTCGTTTGGTTTTCTTTCGACATGCTGGAATTGCATTGCAAAGAAATTCATGCAAAGAGTATTATCTTCATTTGCCGCCACATCGATATCGAAATGAAACCGATCATCCAATTTCCGGAATAACTCCGGTGGTGTCCTCGCCTCATCCGCGAGATCCTTCCTTCCGTCATTCCTGGGTAGTGTCATCCACAACCTCCAGCAGTTTCATATCCGGTTTCCCGGAATCTATTTGTTTAAGTGACTGTTGTGCATATAGCATCGTCTTCTTGTCGCTGCATAATTCATCAAGCCTCGGTGGTATATCCACACCAAATTTCCTGAAATCCAACGAATAAAACTTCTCGTATGCTGCTCTTGCCTCCTCAAACGTTCCTGCCATTGTGAGCGCTCTTATAGAGGATTCACAGACATCACGTAATATTTTTGATGGGATTTCAAGATCAATGTTAGATCGGATGTATTCTACAATCTCGTAGTCAAACTGAGATGTTACCGGTATTCCATAAAATGCCGCATCTCTACCTTCTCCATATTTGTTTGTAGTCCCCCCGAGTTCCACGATTTGTTCTACACGGAGATCCTCCTTGTGCATAGACGATTCGATTTCGTGGATGCGGTCGATTATTTTCTTTTTCTGGTATTCGAGTTCTTGTTTCTCACGTTCTAGTTTATCCCATCCTCTTCGCTCCATTACTTTATTTCTGGCAATTCCCCAGAAGTCCTTTATCTGTGACATAAACCGCACGTTAATTGCTTTGAGATCGGCAACTAGAATTTTTTCAAACCCCTCGCGCTCTCGTTCTGTTAATTTTGCCATTATCGTATCCGCTCCTTGCCAACCCATAACTTCATCCGGTCCACTTCCTTCCTCTCGATCTTGCTGCACCAGGGGCATACGGTAAACCCGTGCATGAACATCCCGCATCTCGGGCAGGCGGATAATCGGGTTGATCGGGTTGACAAGGTAATGCGGGAGAGGATGGATTGGGTGGTGTCTAGATCATCGGTCACGTTATCCCTCTTTCGATTTCCGCAATTGCTTTGAGGATCGGGTAGACCTGCTGCGGGACAACGGCATTTCCGAGGCATTCAATTCTGTGTACCCTATTGGGAATCCCATCATCCACTCTGCAAAGGCGGGTTGCAGCAGCAAACCATGATTCTTTCCCAGTTCTCTCCCAAGGAGTGAATTCGTTGGAACATTTGTCATTGCGCCCACATCCTTCCAATCCTGTGCTGTGCATGTTGGAATGATATTCCCAAGTTTCATTGCGTGCCTGGTTCCCGAGAACTCCTTTCCCTTCAGGTCGTTCATCGTTGCATCGGCCTTGGTCAATGTGGGGATTGTCTTGATTGCTCCGGACGGCGTTTGCGTTTTCGCATCGTGGTTGCCCCTCGAATACTGATAGTCCCCGGTTTCGTGTCTTCTGATCGTTGGAAGCAATGATGAACACCCTATCCCTTCTGTGGCAGGCTCCAATGGAACGAGCCGGAATAACAGGAATGATTGCCTCTCCGGTAGTTGCTCTCGGAACAGAATATCCCGATTCTCCGATATCTTCCAGGATCTGGGACAATATTTTTTCAGTGTATACCGCATCTTCCTGCGGATCGACCAATTGGAAGGAATCCTCTGCAATAGTGGTGAGTCCAGCAACATTTTCAGCACAGATCCAGCGGGGTTGCAGCAACTCAATAACTCGGAGCATTTCACCCCAGAGATACCGGTTGTCTTTTTTACCGTTTCGCTTTCCAGCCGTGCTGAAAGGCTGGCATGGAAATCCCCCAGATAATAAGGAAATCTCGGGTAGATCAATAACGGTTCGTGTGTCAACATCCCTTATATCCCTCCATCTGTGTATCGATTGGGTCTGTTTGCAGAGCACCGCGAAAGGGATAGTCTGCAAGTTCCACCTGACCTATGGTGCGGAATCCGGCCCATTCGGCTGCAAGATCAATTCCTCCTATACCGGAGAATAGCGAGAAGTGGGTAAGGTCTTTCATCCTTCCACCACCATCCTCAATTCCCCCTTTTCATTCCACGGCACTACATATCTCCCCTGCGTCCATTTCTTCCAGCCCATTCGTTTCACTGCCTCAATACATCTCCCAACCACACCACGGTATGAAACCACACCTATGTGATTAACCTGATGTGATGTTATCACACGATAGGTATCCTCATGATCCGCGATATACCTTGCCAGATCCCGGACATCAATCAGGTATGGCGGTTTGGCACATTCGGATGATGAATATGATCGTACTGCGTGTCTGACTTCGGATATGATTGTAGACCATGGTAATTCGGTTCTGCGTGACATTTTCAAAACACCGTCCTGCAAACTCGTTCTCTATACCAACCCGGGTACTTCTCGGTATTCTTTACATAATCCTCATGGATCTTACTATCAAGGCAAATCGTCACCCCGAAATCATTGAACCCTCTCCCGACTCTCCCGGATGCCTGGATAACCCGCGTCCTCGCTTCACCGGCATAATACGCCGAGAATCCGGGCCCCATAGTTCTTTTCAAGGTATTCATCTTCTCGTCTAAAGTCGGGAACGGGAATTTCAGGAGGAATTGCAGCATGACGTTGGAAGCATCAAGTCCATACTCCGCCGATGCCACAAGAAGATACCGCTTGCCGGATCTGGTATGACGGTCTAACGTTTCAGCTAATTTCCCAGCTTCGTGCATGGTACAGTTCTCCTGTCCAAGTACATCGAATAAACTCTTGGCATGAGTACCTAAATTCCCGCAATGCACGATCACCACATTGTTATCATACACCATCTCGAAATAATCCGAGATTTCCTTTATGGCTTTACCGGCACTTGTCATGAGATGCGGGTTCGCTTTAAGGGATTTGCTGGTAAGGTTCCCGACCGGTGCGAAATACACGCCGCACCGCTGATGAATCGAAGCAGAGTAATTCGGGTAATCAAACGACCCCGGTGTCGCACTTACAATCACAACCCGCTTCCCCTTGAATAACTTCTGTGACAGGATATTCGTGTTACGAGGATCAATTTCCACGTAAATCTTGTCTTTGCGTTGATACGTGAAACAGAGTTCGTGGTTGGCAAGGAAGAACTGGGCGTTATACAGCGCATTGGTAGCAGCATACCGCATCTTTGGATCTTTCGATGCCACTGCGGATTTAAGCCCGGTAACTTCCCGTTTCAGCATTTCCAAGATGGAAGTGATACCGTCTTTCGGTACAGTATATTTCAGGATAACCGGTGCCGATATCGACTTGAAGAACAGGTCCGCCTCGTCAACAACTATCATATCAGCGTACTTAACCAGATTCCAGAAATTCCCGAAGTTCGCGATCACCGTCCTTCCAGCCTTCAGTTCCTCCACCGCATTTCTTGAAGCTGCAATATACGCACAATCTTTGCATGGGTACTTATGATACACACCATTGTACTGGAATACCTCTAAAACGCACGTAGAGCATGTTTCCTTGGCTTCTTTGCAGAAATTCGGGTAATTGCCCATATTGCACTTTTCTTTAAGCAAACAGGCTCCTGATGCGGAATTATGATATGGTGAGTATGGACAGGGGTAACCGGAACGACCGTACAGGATGAAATCGCCGAAGTATGTCGCCACCTGTGCCTGAAGGAACTTTCGTGGTTCAATTACGAGAGTTGATTGCCCGCGTGCCATTGTCAGGAATACCGGGGATTTCCCGAATCCGGTATGCGAGCTTAAGCAGAATGATTCGCCGGGCTTGACGGTATCGAATATGGTTTTCTGGCCGTGGTACATTGTCGGGAACGGGAAGTTGGGTACTGCCGGGACCAGATCGGGTTTTCTGGTATCGGTGTATTTTGCGGCAATGGCTTCATAGAGTGGGGTGTAACGGGAAGTCATGGCTCTTTCCTGTGATGGCAATGCGGACATTCCACCAATCCGTTTTCAATTGCAATATCCTCAAGCAATGAGAGGATCTGATACGTTCCTAACACTCTCCCGCTTTTCTTGTTTATCGTTTGGATTTCTTTTACAAATAGTTCAAGGAGTGCCGCCCTGTCATCTTTCGATTCTGGCAAGAGTGTCATGGCCTCTTACCGCCTTGCATCACAAACAGGCATTGCTTTGATGGAGATACACACTTCTCCGCCATACAGTAGAATGTAAGTGGAACGCCATATTCCCCGCCGGTTTCCTTCTGGCAGGTGCAGAACTGTTCCGGTGTGCAGTAAACCACGGTTTTCATGCGGCACCCGGTTTCGTGGGGTTCTGCTTGGGTTTCGTTGCTTTGTGCCAGAACCGGTCCATCCCACACGTCTGGCAGACACTCTTACTGCACGGATTGGCTTCAAGGCAGTACCGGCACACCCATTCGCTCATGCAACCCGCTCCCAACTTCCAAACAGTAAATCCATGTTTTGTTGCTCCAAAACTTTGATAGACAATATAGTATAGTATACTACTTAAAACTTCCCAAAAAACGGGTTTTCTATATCTATATATTATGCTACGGTAGTGTTTTAGTTTTGTAGTTTTGTGGTTATGTAGTTTTGTGGTTATGTAGTTCGCCTTCGGCGTGAAGTTCCATACAGATTGTTGTTATTCTTTTATTTAGTATATCTATTTCAAAATTAAATTGATCTAATATATTTTCGATATTGGTTCTTGTCAAGTAATCTACTATACTTTCTGTGCTACATTTTTGCAATCCAATGCACCAACACAAGTACGTGAGATCGCTGATTGTCATGTTCAGGACCGATGCTTTTTCAGTGATTGTATTGTACAGCCACTCCGGGCATGACAGCGCGAAGTGCTTGCACTTCCCATTTCTGGCACCAGCCGCCGAATCAATAGAGATGGTATGCCGTGCGATCTGGTTATACAGCATACCAGCGCGGGATGTAACCAGATAATTTGACATCTCGCCCCTACACTCACGTATGGAGTTTACATCATCGTGGTAATCGTACTGGAGGCATATCAATCCGAGTTCGATTATGGCTGTAAGGAATCGCGTGATTGAAAGTTTGTATTTAAACGCATAATCCTGGGAACGAAGCGCAGGATATAACGGGAGGTAAAATGTAAGT
>Ga0302253_1000506_pt1 | contig 30963 bp, 22 predicted proteins | sample AAG_RA_Trp_MG_FD_193537 | JGI IMG/M metagenome (GOLD analysis project Ga0302253, IMG submission 193537) | Enriched activated sludge microbial communities from anaerobic digester in WTTP, New Holstein, Wisconsin, United States - AAG_RA_Trp | ecosystem: Engineered > Bioreactor > Anaerobic >...
CATAGAATACGACTGCTTTAATCCTGATCTCCATGGTCGCTTTCACCCGCAAGCACCTTTTCGATGCTCTGGAAAGCGGACATAAATTATGTCACTATTTTAGGACAGAAACTCTGGCACGCTACAACTACCATCGTGTACTCAGAACCTGATCTCCACGCACAAGGTCTGAAATTATGAGAGAGGACCCTTGCGAGAAGGAAAAATACATATCACATCACTTTGTTCTACCTAGTATTAAAAATAAAAAAATAAATAGCAAAAAGTGGAGATTATTTCCTATGCGATATGATAATCCCTGTACACTATCCTGCGTACTTCTTGTAGTCCTCATCCTGATTCCAGTGGCATCCGCACTGTATGACGAGGAGGGCATCGCAGTCGATACGATCGCACAGGGAGTCATCCGGGGAACCGTGCATATCGATGGAACATACGGCCTTGTGAATCCCCCGGTGACCCATACGTTCGAACTGGCCGGAGAGCCGGCATGGTCCCGAATCTACACTGCGGTCTGGGGAGGGACCGAGCATTATTCCGGATGGGTCGAATGCGAGGTGAACGGGAAGACCCTCGATCGGATTACCCTCTACGGAACAGATGACCAGACACCCGGAGTCTATGCATCAAGCCACGGGGTCTACTGGATCGCATTTGACGGAAACAATCTCCTTCACAAGGGGAAGAATGCCATTACTGTTCGGACCAGCAGGGGTGAAGAGGGATCCAAGCTGGATGGACGGGTGTACGCGGTGCATTGTGTCGCTCTGATCGAAGATACATCCTCACCCCTCTCCCAGTACTGGATCGCGGAAGGGAATGAGAACCTCCACGGAGAGGGATGGGCCGGGAAGAACCCGACCAGGAAAGATGCCGCCGAAGTGAGATTCACTGGAGTACTGGATACCCTCGCTACCAATGCCCCGGGGAGCTATGCGACCCTGACCACGCTCCTGCTCGCCACAAACTACGGTCAGCCCGACTATATTCTCTTCAACGGCCAGCTCCTGGGGAATGCACCGGCTGATACGAGCACCTATGCTCCCGGTTCCAGGGACATCGGGAACGAACAGTCCTTCGATGCAGAGGGTGGTGCGGGGGAACGAACCCGGTATGTTGACTGCGAGAGATTTTCGGTCACCCTGTCTCCTGGTGAGCAGCAGGTCTCCTTCCTCCGGGGAAAAGATCTGAACGGTGACGGGCAGCTCAGCACCTCTGGGACCCCCGCGGAGGCAGAGGATTACCTCCACCCTGTCTTCGTCGCGCTTGTCGCTCCCCTCTTCGGGGCTGGAACTCCCGTTGACCTGGCAGTCAGTGATCTCTCGGTTGAAAACGCATACAGCGGCTCGACGGCTGAGATCATTGCAAGGGTCGCCAGTTATGGTGCAATCCCCCCGGGTGGGGCAGATCTCGTCATTGAATCGGGCGGAAAGACCATTGCAACCCGTCATATCACGGTTGACTTAACCGGCATCCAGGACGTGAAGATTCCCTGGACCCCGGAACTGGGAAGCCACGAACTCACCGCCAGTGTTGTTGCGGAGGGTGACATCCAGGCCAACAACAACGAGATCAGGAAACAGGTGACCACGGATAACATGCCGGATCTCTCGGTGAGCATCAAAGACCCGCTCCGGATCGATGCGCCAGTATCAGGTTCCGCCAGCACTCCTCTTTCTTGGATCCCTGTGGTATTCGCACCTGTAGGGGCCCTCGTTCTCATCGCACTGCGAAGGGGAAGACCTCTCCAGCAAGGGATGCTCATGATGATCGTCGCTCTCCTCATTGCAGGAATCCCTCTCTCGGCGATCCCGGTTCAGGCAGCAGGGGACATCCAGAAGTATCTCATCCCTGTCGATGTGAAAAACCTGGGAGGGAGCGATGCGGGTCCCTGCACGCTGTCGCTCTTCCTCGACGGCGAGAAGATGGCGGTGCACACCATTAAGGAAGGAATTCCTGCAGGGCAGACCGTGACGGTAAAGCTGAACGTTGCGACATCGCCCGGGACCCACCAGGTCAGAGTGGTTGTCGATGAAGAACAGAAGGTCCCGGATAAAACCAGGTCCAACAACGAGGCGCAGGGCAGGTATGCATTCCCGTAACGTTACCTGGCTCCTCATACTTCTGGTCATCATCCTCCCCGCTGCAGCAACCTACGCGGGTGACCGCCCGCTCGAGACGGTGTATACCGGGGAATTCCCGGGAGATTATTGGTACTCAGTAGGAAACAGCACCTACCGGGGATCGCTTGCTCCCGGGGAAGGATGGCAGGTGGCGACGAATCCTGAAATCCCCTTGTCAGCGGGTATCCGGTATCAGCGGCTGTATGTCTACTGGACCTGGAGCCGGCTCGGGCAGGAGCCGGTGTACCCGGAACTCGCGGTGTATCGCGGCATTCTCCCGCTCCAGCAGGAAGCCCGGTACATGGATCACAAGGGATTCACCGGGACGAACGATTACTACACGGGCATGGATTCGTACGAGGTCCCGACGCTCACACCGGGAGCACCAACCACCTTCACGATCATGAACACTGCCACGGATACCCGGACCGTTAGTATCTATGGCGCTGTCCTCCTCGTAGTCTGGGAAGATTCCCATGACCCGATGATGAAGATCTGGGTCAAGGAGGGATCCGACCTCCTGTACAGCTGTTTCGGAATCAGCCCGGAGATAGCGACCAGCACTATCCGCTTTGAGGGGACGGTCGGACCAGCCAGGGATATTTCCGGCGCCCGGCTCTTCCTCGCTGCTCCGTCAGGAGGATATTCCAGGGAGAATATCCCGGGGAGAAATGCCCTTATGGTGAACCGGATCCCGGAAGAGAGCCTCCCTGCATCCTTCTCGCAGATCTTCTCGGTCATGTTCCCGGGATACCAGGGGAAGGTGTGGAACGATGTCTTTGGCGGTGACGAGATGCACCAGATCGGGATCGAGGAAAAGGAGATAAGCCGTTACTTAAGGGTGGAAGACAACCACGTTGAGGTCAGGGACCAGGGGGACTACCTCCTCCTCACGAATGCGATCCTCAAGGTAACCAAAAGTTCCGGGGCAACGCCATGACCACGCTCCTCTCACTCGAAGGTGTCATGAGGGTGTACCAGAACGGCGTGAAAGCGCTGGACGGGGTTTCTGTGAACATGGAACGTGGGGAACTGGTTAGCATCCTCGGGAAGAGCGGAAGCGGGAAGAGCACGCTCCTCCACATCCTCGGCGGCCTGGATCGCCCCGATGGCGGGATGGTCTCGTTCGAAGGAAGAGAGCTTAACTTCCGGAACCGGGACGAGATCATCATGCACCGGAGGAAGAGGGTCGGGTTCATCTTCCAGCAGTTCAACCTCCTGCCCTCTATGACCGCGATCGAGAACGTGGAATACCCGCTTATCTTCCGGGGAGTCCCAAGGAGCGATCGGCACTCCCGGGCACGTGTCCTTCTCGAACAGGTGGGACTGTCCGGGAGGATTGAGCATTATCCAAAGGAGCTCTCCGGAGGTGAGCAGCAGCGAGTCGCAATCGCACGGGCGCTCGTCTCCGATCCCCTGATCGTGCTCGCCGACGAACCGACCGGGAACCTGGATTCTGCAACAAGTGCCGGGATCGTATCCCTGATGCGGGAGATCAACCGGGAGCGAGGCGTCTCGTTCTTCATCGCAACCCATGACCGCGACCTCGCTGCCCGCGCCGACCGGATCTGCACGATTGCAGACGGGAGGATGGTGGCATGAGCGCGATGCTCCTCGATCATCTCACGCTTGCGATAAGAAGGCTGAAGACCCAGAAGGTGCGAGTGCTCCTGACCGTGCTCGGCATCGCGATCGGTATCGCGGCTGTCCTTGGCACGGTCTCTCTCGGCGAGGGCATTCGGATGCAGGCGGTCGAGACCATCCGGGCAAGCTCCGACCTCACGCTCATAGAGGCAACACCCGGAAATCTCGATGGAACCTCCTACCTGATAACCCCCTCGTCTGTGGAGCATATACGATCCGTGCCGTACGTGACGGCATCCTCGGCGATCCTCAAGGACTCGTACGCGTCACAACACCAGACCTACCTCCCGGTCATCGGAGCCGATGGCGAAGAGATCTCAAAGGTGCTGGACCTCCGCGTGGAAACCGGGAGGATGTATACCTCGGGATCCGCTGAAGCAGTCCTGGGAGCGGATCTTGGCGAATACCTTCGCAGGTACGAGGGGATGCAGATCGGATCGCCGTTTCCAGTCATGGTGAGGGAATACGATGACGAAGGGCGGCCCCGGGACCGGGAAATTGCGATCACGCCGGTCGGGATCCTCTCGCCCCGGGATGACCGGTACGACTCCGCACTCATCCTTGACAGGGAACTCGTGGCTGCGGAGAAATCCGGGCAGCAGGGATTTGATGCGGTACTCATCAGGACCGGCGACCACCTCGAGGTCGCCGAAGTTGCCGGGGATTTACGGGAACTCGGATTCTCGGCAGGAGGCGCATTTGAGCAGATCGAGGCCGTGAACCGGTTCATGGATGTCGTCATCCTGATCTTTGCCATCTTTGCAGGCGTCTCGCTCGTTGTGGGCGGGCTCATGATCGCGAACACCATGATGATCTCGGTCTACGAGCAGACCCGGGAGATCGGGATCTCCATGGCACTCGGGGCGGCCGAAGGCGATGTCATGCGGATGGTCCTCCTCGAGTGCCTGCTGCTCGGGATCATGGGAGGGGTCGCGGGGATCGCAGCAAGCCTTGCCTTCTCATCGGTCCTGAATGTTGTCGGGCGGCCCCTTCTCCTCTCCCGACTCGGCGGGGAGTTCTCAGGGCTGTTCGGGGACTCGCTCAGCGTGATCACCCCTCCCATGCTCATCGCAGGGCTTGGCATCGCGATCGTCCTCTCCCTGCTCTCGGGCATTTACCCCGCCTACAGGGCTGCAAGGCTCGATCCGATCGAGGCGATGAGATCATGACGGGCTGTCATGTGACGGCGGGAGCATTGTGCAGGATTACGGGAATCATCCTTCTCATCGCACTCTGCATAATGCTCCTTGTCTCCCCTGCATCCGCAGATTCCTACGTAGGAGGGATCCCGCTCGAGACGGTCAGCGAGGGAACTGTCTCAGGCGGTGTCTTTATCGACGCCTACCCGGGATTCGACACTCGAGCCGAGAAGTCATTCTCCCTCCCTGAATTCACGAAAATCCGGTGGGCACGCCTCTATGTCGCCACCTACATCGGCAACATGGAGAACAATTACCCTGGTGTTGCCACGGTCGAGTTTAAGGGGGGAGGCGGGTGGCAGACGCTCGGGACCGAGACCCTGAACGTCCCCTATACCTTCCCCGGTAAAGGCGGGAGCGGGGTGGTCATGGTCAACAACCACTGCTCGAGGGTGACCAGCGATTACCTGATGTGGTACGATGTGACTTCTTCGATCACCACTCAGACCGTCTCGGCAAAGGTGAAGACCGAGAAGATGGGCGGGACAGGCTCCTTCGACGGCAGGATCAAGACGGTGACCCTTGTGGTTGCCTACGATGACCGCGACCAGGACCAGGTCCGGTACTGGATCGCCCAGGGGCATGACATGGACAGTTACCTCTCCGACCAGGAGCTCCACGAATCCTACACGGGAGAGATCACTTTTGATACAAGCGCACTTCCTGAAGACTGGGAGCAGGCCACGCTCAGGGTCGCCTACCTGACAAGCAGGGATGCGGAGTATACGTTCAATGACGATGCCCTTGAATCCGGGACCCCGCTTGGTGCGTACTTCGGGCTCAACACGTGGGATGTCACGGGGCTTCTTGAGAGCGGGGAGGAGAGTACGGCAACGTATGACAACCAACCCTACGAATTTTACAAGACCTTTGTGGGAGCCCTCACGGTTGCATACCCCGAACCCGATACCGGGAGCCTTTCTGTCTCCACATCTCCCCCTGGTGCGACGATATTCATCGATGGGGAGGAGCAGGAGATGCCCACCAACACGACGATCTCCGGGCTTTCGGAAGGATCGCACCGGGTGAGCGTCGACAAAGAAGGGTGTCTTACCCCCGCTGAAGTCACGGTGACGATCGTCCGCGGGAAGACGGAACAGGTCACCATCCCGCTCCTTGCCCTGACAGGCCAGATCAGCATCACCTCGGAACCATCCGGGGCGTCGGTCCTGCTTGACGGGATACTCCAGTCCGCCAGGACACCGTGCGTCCTCAAAGATGTCCCTGCCGGAACGCACCGGGTCATGCTCAAAATGAGCGGGTACGAGGACCTGAGCCAGGAGGTGGAGGTCGATGAGGGTGCAACCGCTGACCTCGATCTCGGTATGGTCCTCTCCGGAACCACCCAGGACGGATCCGGCGGCGGGGGAGGGGAGACCTCCCCTTCGCTCATCGAAGGCTATCTCGGGCGGGATGTGCGGCCTGTCATCCAGGGAAGTGTCAGGGGAAATGTGAGTATCCTTACGACCGGTGACTACTCAGGACTCCTCTCGCCTGGTGATGCGAAGGAATATTCCATTTCGGCCAGTGTTCCGGAACAGGCACGCCTCATGGTTGCCAGGATGAACGTGTATACCACATGGTCGCACGATGAAAGAGCGAGGACCGGTATGCCGGCACAGTGTGGGATCTCGCTCAATGGAAAGCCAGTCCCGATCGAGACCCGGTACCTTGACCGGAAAGGATCAGGGATCTATGATTATCCTGTAGAGACCCTGGCGAGCAACCTCTCGGCCGACCTTGTACGGGACGGCAAGAACACCCTCGTGATCACGAATACGGGCAGCGGGGCTCATGCGTTCGCGGTCTACGGGGCTACCCTTATCATAGCCTGGGAGGAACCGGACGGATTGTTCTGCCACTACTGGATCGCGGAAGGGAGCGACATCGTGCTTGCCGATGAGGACTTCGGGGTCGCGACGGATGAGGCTGTCACGAGCGTGGTATTCCCCGGTATCTTGTTGGAGACTGGTGTTGAGGATGCCACCCTTGTCCTCGTCAGCACTGCCGCGTCAGGCAGCGAAGAGACCGAGAACCGGGTGCTCTTCAACGGGGCTGAGTGGTACAACATACTCTCCGGGGGATCATCCGGGATCAGCAGGGTGGACCTCGATGTCCGCAATGAGTTGAATGCAGAGAAGAACCGGGTGATGGTCCAGAGTTATGCAGGGGAAGGTGCGGGGGATTACCTCGAAAACCGGAATGCAGTCCTCGTTGTCAGGACCCGGCCGGGGACCGGAGGAGTCGATGAGGGTCTTCGTACCAGTGAGCCGTCTCCCGGAGTAACGGGAAAGATCACTCCCCGCGAGAGCGCCTCTCCGGCTCATATGAAAGAACCCCCCGTCCAAGATCAGGGACGAGTGACGGATCAATCCCTGTTCGGATCGTTCTTTTCGGGGTTCGACCGGGTAGCGAAAGGATTCCTCGCCCTTTTCATGGGTCCGGGTATTGCGGAACGGATAGAAGACAACCAGACTTTCTCAACTGACGCACCAGGTGAGCAGAGCCCCGCAGGACTTCCCAACCACTCTGCCACCTATTCCCTCCGTATCACCAGCGATCCGGCAGGAGCTGACGTCACAATAGACGGCGTCCCCTACCGTGACCGAACCCCGCTCACGGTCCAGAATGTGCCTGGAGGAGATCACCGGGTCGTGCTTACCCTGGAGGATTGTCCTCCGGAAGAGCGCGAGATAACGCTCCGCGATGATGCGGATCTCTTTGTCGAGTTTGACACGGAGAGCATTTCCCGCGAGGGGGTGACAGGTACGGAAGAGGCCTCCGTGCTCGGGGGATTTTATGTTGAGAGTTACCCGTCGGGTGGGGAGATCTCGATCGACGGATCAAAGACCGGGCTCGTGACACCCCATGTGGTATATGGCGTCAGGGAGGGTTCCCATACCATCAAGGTCACCTACGAGATGGAAGGATCTGAAGTGTATACCACAAAAGCCTGGGCATACAGAGGCGCCTTATCAAGAGTCGAGCTTGGGGGAGGGAACCACGTATCCCGGGCAATCACCATCACATCCGATGAGTATAAGGGAGCGTATTTTACCGTCGATGGGACCTACCCGAGATACCGGATCCCGGCGACCGTGAATGTCCGTACCTGGCAGGGGTTCATCACGCTCTCGTGGAACGATACGTACCTCTCCATCCCGGTGCCTGATACACTCCCCGATGGTGCGACATTCCTGGTTAGGCCTGTTGAACCTTCCTCCATTACGCTTTCCGTCGAATCGGATCCCCCGGCGGCACTGATGTTCATCGATGGGTTCCCCGGGCTGTCCACTTCTGCCGTGATCCCCGGTATTTCTTCCGGGCGGCACCGGATTGCACTTGCCCTCGATGATCACATCCCGGTGGACCAGGAGATCATGGTCATGGATGACCCGGGCAGGAAGATCGATGCGAGTTTCAGGGGAGTGCTGGTCCCCTATGTCTCCGGGTCGGTCTCACTCAAGAGCCTGCCCGAAGGAGCCCAGGTGTACATCAATAACCGGAACACCGGGCTCAAGACACCGGTCGTGATCGACCACCTCCCGATCGGGGAGATGCTGCTCAAGGTCAAGTACGAGAAAGTGACAAGAGAGCCCGATATCATGATCCTCCCCGGGAAAACAGTCGAGTATACCGCACGGTTCACCTGAATACCTGAGAGAGATTCTTTTTTCCTGTTCTTCACACCCGTATAATTTTGCAGAACACTCTTTCCAAGAAAAATGCAATAAAAAATATTTATATCAAACTTAATGCTATTTTTTTATAGAAAAATAATACCCAAGGTTGCCTATGAGTATCCATAACGTCAGAATATCCACCGGAGAACTCCGGAACGGCACCCGTATCGCAGGAGTGCTTTCTCTTGTCCTCCTCCTTGCACTCGTCCCTTCGAGTGTCACCGCAGAAGGGATCGATCTCGTTACGGTGCAGTCTGGACAGGTCTCCGGGGGGCTATGGTGCGATCCAGGTCTTTTCTGGAATGCGACGCAGCCATCAGGGAACTCCGGAGAAGTGGTTGAGAGGACCTACTCCCTCCCGGAATTCGTAAGTATTGACTGGGCACGGCTCTACGTTGCTGAGTATTGTGCGGCAACGAGTGGTGCAAAACCCACCGTTGCCAACATTGATTTCGATGGTGATGGTGATGGGATCTACAGCGACCTCGCTGAGGAAAATATTAATTCGGCCGACATGGGCGTGATCCCGGGATCTCCGCACATCACCCGGCTCTCCAGCAATTATGTGATGTGGTATGATGTGGGCACCCTGATCTCTGCAGACAATCCCTCGGTCAAAGTCGATACTGCAGGATCTTTTGATGGGAGGATCAAGTTCCTTGTCCTCGTTGTCGCATACGACGATGGCGACGACGACCAGGTTTTGTACTGGGTCAACCAGGGACATTTTAGCGGAATTGGCTCAACCTCGTTCGATGCATCCGGGATTCCCGGAACATGGGAGAGCGCTGAACTGGTGAACCTCTTCCTTGCCAGTACTGATGCAACAGCGTATACAATCGGGAGTGCCACCATCACACCCTCTGAAGAACAGACTCTTACCTTTTCAGGCTACAACAGGTTCGATGTCACTGGCAATGTGAGCGCAGGTACCACTCCATTCGGCTGGCCCGGAGCGGGGGCGTACTACAGAATCCCGCTTGCCATGCTCAGTGTCAGGACCCCTGCGCCGGAAGATATCGACCTGGAAATCATTTCAGTCACCTCCAACAATAACGAGATTTTCGCACACGAAGCAAACACCATCAATGCAACGATCGAAAATTCCGGGACTCACGATGCAGGTCCCTTCTCGGTGCTCTTTGATTTCGGCGACAGCCAGCAGACTGTGATGGTTCCCGGCCTTGCCGGTGGGGCAGGCACGACGCTCTCGGTCTCCGATCCCGCTGAAAGAACTGCCGGAGATCTTGTGAGCATCACGGTCACCGCGGACTCTGGCAGCCTCATTGGGGAGACCAGTGAGGACAACAATGAAGCGATACTTGAGAGAACCGTGAAGAACAACGGGTACAAGGGAAAGCGGTACACAGACGGGGATGACCTGGCTACCCATGTGGGGATCACGCTCCACGGGAACCTTCTCTACTCCCCGGGGAACAGCGTGTATAAGAGCGGGACGGGGGGCTGGACCGAGTATTCCGCATCATGGACCGCATCCGATCTTCCAGTCCCCTCAGGGGCCTCTGTGAGGGAAGCCAGGCTTTACATCCCGTATACCTGGGACAAGAGCGATGTCATGCCCACGGGGGTAACCCTGACCTTCAACGGGGCAATGGCCCCCTTCACTGCCCACTACCAGGACAGGAAGGATTGGGGGGCGTACGATTATCCCTGTGGTCTCCTGGTGTTTAATGTGACAAATGGGTTCCTTCAGGGAGGAAATACCGCAACGCTCTCGAAACCTTCGACAAACGAGGTCTCCTTCAGGGGAATGATCCTTGTGGTAATCTACGAGGATGCAACCACACCAGAGCGGGTCATCTTCCTGAACGAGGAGATGGACATGCTCAACGGTGTAGCTTCATATGCAACTACTCCAGAAGAAGCGACGGCATATGCTCTCTTTACGGGGACATCGCTTGATACGGGCGATATCACGTCTGCCACTCTCATCACCTTCGCGCCTGGAGCCGGGCCGAACGAGGGGGAACTTCTCTTCAACGGGCAGGTATGGTCCAATGTCTGGAACTTCCTTGGCGGTTCCGAGATAGGATATGACTCCAGGGATGTCACTGCTTTCCTTGATGATGAGGACAATGAGGCAGGCTTCCAGAGCAGCGGGGACTCGATGGAAGTCAGCAATGCGATCCTCGTAGTCGAGTTTGACGATGAAGGAGTCCTGCTCGATATCGACCTGGAGGTCACTGCCATTACTTCCAACAATGGGGAATTGTTCGCCCACGAGGTGAACACCATCACTGCAACCATCAACAATACCGGGCTCGACGATGCTGGTGCGTTTTCGGTCCTCTTCGATTTCGGAGACAGCCAGCAGGCAGTTCCTGTCAGCAGCCTTGCAGCCGGAGGGTCGGTGGCTGTGACTGCAAGTAACCCTGCGACCAGGACCGCCGGCGATCTGGTGAACATCACGGTCACTGTTGATTCAGGTGGTCTCATCGCTGAGACGAGCGAGGACAACAACGAGATGACGGTCGAAAAGACAACGAAGAACAACGGCTACAAGGGGAAGCGGTTCACCGATGGAGATGACATCGTGACAAGGGATATCTTCACATTCCACGGAGGACTCCTTTATTCTCCGGGGAACAGCGTATACAAGAGCGGATCAGGAGGCTGGACCGACTATTCAGCCTCATGGACAGGGGCTGACCTCCCGCTTCCTGGAGGAGCAACGGTCAGAGAAGTCCGGCTCTATATTCCGTATACGTATGACAAGAGTGATATCCTTCCTGAAGGGGTTACGCTCACGTTCAACGGGGCGACAGTCCCCTATTCTGCTCATTACCAGGACAGGAAAGACTGGGGATCGAGCAACTATCCCTATGGTCTCCTGGTCTATAACGTCACGGGCGGGTTCCTCACAACGGGAAACACCGCGACTCTCACCAAGCCGTCGGGCGACCAGGTCTCCTTCAGGGGAATGATACTTGTCGTGATCTACGAGGATGCGACTGCACCCGAGCGGGTTCTCTTCCTGAACGAGGAGATGGACATGCTCTATGGTGGTTCATCATACTCGACGAGCCCTGAAGAAGCGACCGCCTATGCACCGTTCACCGGCGCAACCATTGAGACCGGGGACATTGCATCAGTCACCCTTATCACCTTCGCACCGGGTGCCGGGCCGAACGAGGGAGACCTCCTCTTCAACGGACAGGGCTGGACCGATGTCTGGAACTATCTCGGGAGCACTGAAATCGGCGTGGCTTCCAGGGATGTGTCTGCATATATTGATGAGAGCGAGAATGAAGCAGGCTTCAGGAGCAACGCTGACTGGATGGAGTCGAGCATTGCAATCCTTGTCGTGGAGTATGAAGATCTGACGCCTGATACCATCACCCTCCGCCTCGATCCGGTCAACACGGCAATCCCGGTCGGCGAGAACGCGATCTACTCAATCATCATGAACTATGTCCCGCAGGGGATGGCCGGGTTTGATATCTCGCTCACCCTTGATAATCCGGAAATCGGGGACTTCCTCGCTTATACGGCTCCGTCATGGGCAGTCCTGAACACGTATTCGGAGATCTCGGGAGATTCGATCTGGTTCAGCGGCATCGATCTCCAGACACTCATCCAGGCTGGAGCAACTGATGTATCGCTCGGTACGATCACGATCAGGACCGACCACGCCGGTGAGACCACTCTCGTGCCGGGAAGTAAGAAGATCAACGCTGATGGTGGGGGGAATATCACCCCGGAGGTGACTTCAGCGGACCTGATTGCATATATTCCTCTGGATGCACACTTCACTGCGAACGCGACGACGGGGAGTATACCTGCAACAATCGCCTTCACCGATACGTCGACGGGTGATCCCCTGCCATCGGGCTGGGCCTGGGACTTGAATGGCGACGGGGTGACGGATTCGACCCAGAAGAACCCGGTGGATACCTATACGACCGGGGGAATGTATACTGTCAACCTTACCGTCTCGAACCAGTATTGTTCCGACACGCTGACCCGGGCAGGATACATCACTATCCCCCACCACGTCATCCCGCTCCCCTCACACACGAATGCGCCGACGGACCCTGATGGTGACAATCTCTACGAGGACACCAACGGGAACGGCTACCTGGATTTCGATGACGTGGTGGAGTTCTACTACAATATGGCATGGATAGAGCAGAATGAACCGGATCCCCGGGCCTTCGATTACAACGGCAACGGCTATTTGGATTTCGACGACGTCGTGGTGCTGTACTATGAGATACTGGAATCATAGGGGAGGGAAGAGGAACATTCACTCCCAATTGCTCATGATACGCTCCTGTGCCTACTACCTGCCAGTGAATCAGGAGGAACTACTTCCCATGAATTTCAGCGACCACCAGAACCATTGTCTTCAGTGATGAGAACAGATCAGAAAGAGTACTGATATGAATACCCAAGCACGAATCCCTCACATCATCGCCATAGTGCTGTTCTCGTTCCTTGCAATGTCCAGCTTCTCGGCCGCAGCGGAAGTAAGTGCGAATCCTGCATCGGTCGCACTCCAGCAGGGAGTAACCACCACGATTACCTATACCCTGGATGAGGCACCCGGTGGCCTTGCGGGATACAGTATGGATCTCTCCATCTCCAATCCTTCATGCGCACGGATAACCGCGATCAATCATCCTGCATGGGCAATACTGAACGCGACACAGGGTGTTCCGGGAAGCGAGATTATAATACACGGAGTTGATCTTGGGAAGGCTGTCGAGAACGGGGCAACATCCATTCCCATTGCAACGGTCACTCTCCAGGGGATCGGCACGGGATCCTGCACTCTTGTGACTACTGAAGCGCGGTTTGACGATGATAGCGGGAATATTTCGATGCTTGACACGGTGCAGGTGAACGTCACGGTCACGGGGAGTCCCTCATCTGGCTCATCGTCAGGGGGCGGAGGCGGGTCCTCATCCGGTGGCGGTTCAAGCAGCAGTTTCACCGGGGCGATCGTAACCCAGGAGACCCCGGGAATCATGCTCACTCCAACACCTACTCCCACTTCAACCATGGCGGTCGTTGCCTATGCTGCACCCTGGGAGACTGGAGAAATGCCTGTCCCTGAAGTAACTGCCATTGTTACAGATACAAAGAGTGTATCATCGCAGGGTTCCGAACCTGGCGCTAAAATCCCGGTGACCGTGCTTCTCTTTGGTGTTGGTGTGCTCATCCTTCTTGGACTTGGTGCATACCTCTTCATGAAGAAGAAGCGTTGAACCTCTCAATATCCTATTTTTACCTGTCCTGGTAAGGGTGACAGGATCACCCCTGTTCTGACAAAAGAGATCCGGTTGAACTCTCTGGAAAAGGGAGGCCTATCTGGCCTCCCCGATGAGGGGACATCTCCCTGGAACTGAGACATCACTGACGTAACGTTCGGGAGAGACAGGTGTCCTCCCTTGAATTGAGTGTGGAATTACTCTTCTCTTGCACGGTCATCTCCATGCGTGTCTCTCTCCATGGACTTTTTACCATGAGGCAATATGTGCAGGGTATCCCGACATTCGAGGCGCGCGAAATCCCTGCGGCTGTGAATCACATGGATGATTCCGCCAGGTAATTATTGGGATGCTTCAATAATAAATATTTTTATTTTCGTATTACTATATATGATGAAATAAATTTATGTATGTTTCACGTAATAATTGATAAATTATAAAACCGACATGGATCAGTAGCATTGATTCCCGATACTCTGCTGAAGAATGATGCCGAATCAGGTCGAAACCGGAATGCCCTGTATTAGATAGTCGGTATGAACATTGATCCCAATTTTTATGAGTAGTTGAAAGATATTTGAAAATTTTACGGATAAAGTAAAATAATTATTATTAAATGTAGCACGAGCCTATAATGGAGAGTATGAAGAGAGGGCATCTTGCTGCAGAGGTTGCCTGTATCCTGATTTTGATACTTTTAGCACAGGCTTCTGCTGCCAGTGTATACGAGCGGGCCATTATCCCTCAAGGGGACTCAACATATCGCGTAAGCCTCCAGTTTCCTGAAGGGACTATTTCAGGAATCACCGAAACGATCTCAAGCGGGATGACCTGCAAGGAGATCTCGCTCCCGCCTGAACAATACCGGATTGAAGGGACCACGCTTTTCCTTGCAATCATTGAGGAACGTGAGGTCTCCTACCTCGTCACAGGAAAACCCGGGATGACGGCAGAGATCACCGGAACTTATCAGGATATGATTACCGGAGAGAAAGGAAACCTCCCGGGTGCAAGAATATCCAGTTCGGGATCCGTGGAAATCATTGACGCTGCAGTCAATAATTCCCTCCCAGGGAACGATGCCCGGAGCCAGCATGCTCCACTGGAGCCGGTTCTCTTTGTCGTTGCATTGTGTGCGACTGGTCTCCTGTATTCCCTCAGGAGGCGCTCCCGATGAAACTCTTGTTCATGGTACTTGCCGCTGCAGTCTGTCTCATGATCGTATTGCCGGCCAGCGCAGGGCTCCCGGGCGATGCCAGCGGCAACGACCACCTGGAGAAACAGGAACTTGTTTCAATGATTCTTTCAGCATTGAAGGACAGCACCACCCTCCAGGATGCAAGGGATGCTGCATATGTCTATTCGAACTGGAACGGGAGTCCCAAGAAGATCATTGATTCATCCGGAAAGGAACGCGTGATATGGCGCCCGTTCCACCGGATTGTCGTTATGAACTCCGAGACCCTGGAGACGATGCGTTCCATCGGGTATGATACTTCAACCGTGGTCGGCGTCGATAAGTACACCCTGAAAGCGACTGCGTTCTTCCCGGAGTTCAAAAATACGCCGGGGATTGGATCCATCTGGGCGCCTGATTACGAAAAGATCGTCTCGCTGCAGCCCGATGCAGTCTTTGTCTATGCCGAGATCAGCAGATCATCATGTGACGAGATCGAGGAGAATCTTGCGAAGACCTCCCCGGGCGTCACCGTGCTCCGGTTCGACTGCTACCTTCCCGAAAGCTATCCCGGAGAGATCGGGATCCTCGGTGACCTCCTCGACTGCCAGGAAGGGGGCCGGGAATTCCTGGAATTCTACACTTCAAATATCGACACGGTGACCAGCCGCGTCGCTGCAGTCCCTGAGAACGAACGGATAAAGGTCTACTTTGAGACCTGGAATGATTACAAGACCTGTGCAGCGGGATCCGGGTACGACCAGAAGATACGGATGGCCGGGGGATCCAATATCTTCGGCAATGAAGCGGGAGAATACCCCGAGCTTGATCCCGAGGCTGTGCTAGCCTCCTCACCTGAAGCGGTCATTAAGCTGGTCGGGTCCATGAAATATACCTTCGGTGGATACAACGGCGGAGAAGAGGAGCTATTCCGGCAGACGCATGACGCTCTCGTCTCCAGGAAAGGCTGGAAATCCCTCCCCGCAGTCCGTGATAACAGGACGTACCTGATTCACACCGACATCCTAGGTGGCCCGCACTTCTTCGTGGGCGTCCAGTACATGGCCAGGTGGTTCTATCCCGACCGGTTCTCCGATCTTGATCCTGTATGTGTTCATGCCGAATACCTGACACGGTTCCAGGGGCTGCCGGCATCAATCGTGGAAGATGAGATCTTTGTCTATCCCAGGTTGAGAAGGTAACATCGTGGACCAGAAAGGAGCCCCGGGGGATCTTTCGCATCTCAGGGAGGAATACCACCGGTTCGCGGCGAAGCGCTACCTCTTCCTTGCCGGATGCGGTATCCTGATACTCATCCTTATCGGGATCGCAACGACCCTTGGCTCCGCAGACCTCACGATCGGGGAGGTATACGCCGCGATCATCGCTCGCTTTTTCCCGTCGGTCGTAGAAAGCACCCCGCTCGCATCCACGATCGTATGGGAATACCGCCTTCACCGGATCTTCTTTGCGATTGCGGCGGGGTTCGGGCTCGGGATCGCGGGTGCAGTGATGCAGGGGGTGCTGCGAAATCCCCTTGCAAGCCCGTTCACCCTCGGGATCTCCGCGGCGGCATCTTTTGGTGCGTCCATCGTGATTGTCTTTGGAATCGGAGGATTTGCGAATGACATCGCGATCATCATCGCCGCGTTCGTCTTCACCCTCCTTGCGACGTTCGGCATCTACAGCCTCTCGCGGGTGAGGGGAATCTCCCCGGAGAGCATGATCCTTGCCGGGATCATCCTGATGTACCTTTTCTCTGCCATGACCTCGTTCCTCCAGTATATCGGCACCGTCGACCAGCTCCAGGAAGTGGTCTTCTGGACCTTCGGGAGCCTTCAGCGGACGTCCTGGGGCAAGCTTGCGCTCGTAAGCCTTGTCGTGGGCCTCTGCATTCCCTTTATCATGCTCCGGTCGTGGGACCTCAACGCGATGGGCCAGGGAGACCAGGCGGCAAAGAGCATGGGGGTCGATGTCAGCCGTACGAGGACACGCCTCATGCTGATCGCATCCCTGGTGACGGCGATCATCATCTGCTTTACCGGGGTCATCGGGTTCATCGGGCTTGTCGCCCCGCACATCACCCGCCTTGCGATCGGCGGGGACAACCGGTTCCTACTCCCAGCATCGGGCCTTGTGGGCGGAGCATTGCTCCTTACCGCTGACAGCCTGGCGAGGACCGTGCTTGCACCCGCCATCATCCCGGTCGGGATCATGACCTCCTTTATCGGGATTCCCTTCTTCCTCTACCTGTTCCTCAGGAAAAGGGAGGGGTACTGGTGACGCTTTCTGTCCGGGGTCTCTCGTTCTCGTACGGGGACCGGGAGATCCTTCACGATGTCTCGTTCTCGACCGCACCGGGCGAGGTGCTCGGGATTGCCGGCCCGAACGGATGCGGGAAGACCACGCTGATCAAGTGCATCGACCGGATCTTTGAACCGGGCGGGAGGGTCGAATTTGGCGGGAAGGATATGGCGGATCTCAGCACAACAGAGATAGCCCAGCTCATCGCCTATGTCCCCCAGGCGCTCACTATCGGCATGGCCATGAGCGTGTTCGAGACGATTCTCCTGGGCAGGCGTCCCTATATCAGGTGGTCGGTCTCGGATGCCGATCTCGAACGGGTAAGCGCCGTCATCGCGGAACTTGCCATCCAGCACCTCGCGTTCCGCAAGATGACCCAGATTAGCGGCGGCGAGCGCCAGAAGGTGATGATTGCACGGGCAATGGTCCAGGATCCCTCGCTGCTTCTCCTGGACGAGCCGACCAGTGCGCTCGATCTTCGGCACCAGCTCGAGGTCATGGAACTTGTTCGGAGGGTTGCCCGGGATAAGGAAGCCACCGTCCTGATGGCAGTCCATGACCTGAACCTTGCGGGAAGGTTCTGCGACAGGCTGATGATCATGAAGGAGGGCAGAATCGTTGCGATGGGAACGCCGTCCGAGCTCCTAACCCGCGAACTCATCCGTGACGTCTATGAAGTCGATGCGGTGATCTCCGGTGAATCCGGGTACCTCCAGGTCATCCCGGTCCGCCCTGTGGGAGAGATTACAGTGTGATCATGTAATGTTCTCTCTGGCAAGGTGAAAGAGCACACTGTTGAACGATAAAAACCCAAATCTCATCATCATACCACGATTCCATAATCCGGAAGCCCTGGTATGGACAAGGACAAGAATATGATCCATGCACAGGAACAGAAGAAGAATGCAGTAGTCTCCTGGACCGGGGGAAAGGATGGCTGCTATTCATGCCACAGGGCGATGGCGGAAGGGTATCATATCACCCATCTCCTGCACTTCCGTAACGTGAGGAAGCGGGGATCGCACGAGTTGAACAATGAGGTGGTCCGGGCGCAGGCAGATGCGATGGAAATCCCACTCATACAGAAGGACTTCACGTCGTACGAGGAAGAATTCAAGAACACCGTTCGTGACCTCCGGGAGCAGGGCGAACGGATCGATGCGGCGGTGTTCGGGCACATCGAGACCCACAAGAACCTGGTCGATCGTATCTGCAGCGAGATGAACCTCGAACTCGTGATGCCTCTCTGGAAACAGGATTCAAAAAAATTAATACAAGGGATGCGTGAATCCGGGCTTGAGATTGTGGTTGTCAGCGCAAAAGAGAGCCTGATGGGGAAGGAATGGCTTGGCCGGAAAATCGACGAAAAGTTCATCGACGACTTGAAGAGGCAGGATTCATCCATCGATCCCTGCGGCGAGAACGGGGAATTCCATACCCTTGTCACCGACGCCCCGATGTTTAAGAAAAAGATAATAATCACCGGAAGCGACCGGGTGCTCCAGGACGGCTACTGGTACCTTGACATTTTCGGGTGGACGTTCCAGGAAAAATAACCGGACTCCCTTGCATCCGCGCAGGATTTTTCAGCTCCAACCGGGCAATGAATAGGTAATTTATAAATACTTTCTCGTTCGTTATTGTTTTGAGGCAATTAAGGTGGCAGAATTACCAGTTGCAGCAATGATTAGGATTGCCAAGAAGAGTGGAGCAGAACGTGTCGGCCGTGATGCCGCAGTTGCTCTCGTTGGACAGGCAGAAGAGTACATTGCATGCCTTGTGAAAGAGGCAAACAAGCTTGCAATTCACGCAGGAAGGAAGACTATCAAGGAAGAGGATGTAGAACTCGCGATTAAATCCCTTTAATCCTCTCTTCTTTCCTAAATTCACGGTTCTTTCATCGGATATCCCGGCAGTGTTCATTCACAAAATCCAGGTTGTTGAAGTATTTTTTACCTCTTTTCATTTCATATCTCCATCAGAAAAAGAGTGATATCTCGTATTGAAGGAGGGTATCAGTGATGTATCGGGCTTTGCCGGCTCCTCACGCCCTTGTATATCTCAAACCATGCGACCGAGAGACTACCCGCGGCGAGACAGAGGAGGATATGCCCCGGTGTAATTGGTGCAAACTGGAACAGGGATCTCAAGCCGGGGATGACAAGGACTGCGGCCATGAAGAACATGGTCCCTCCCAGTACCCACCATAATGCCCGGTTTGGTGTCCTGAAGCGTGCGACAATGCTCTCTGTCCAGGAACGGTTGGTGCAGATGAGGGCGAGATTGGCGACAACGATGGTCACAAAGGCGACGGTTCTCAGCTGATCTTCGGAGAGCTCCTGCATCATACAGTACAGGTATACTCCGAGGACGATGCCGAGTGTGACGAACCCCTGGAGAAGCGCAATCATAACTGTGGGACGATCGAGGATGTGGTCGCCTGGTTTCCTGGGGGGTTTCGTCATGATATCGGGCTCCTCCCGCTCAGCCTCGAATACCACCGAACATGCGGGATCGATGATCAGCTCCAAAAACACGATCTGGACAGGCAAAAGGATGAGCGGCCATCCGAGGAGAACCGGGAACAGCGAGAGACCGGCGATGGGGACATGGATTGAGATGATATACGCCATCGCCTTCCTGAGGTTCGCATAGATCCTCCGCCCCATACGGATCCCCGCGACAATAGATGCAAAGTTGTCGTCAAGGAGGACGAGTGCGGATGCTTCCCTGGCCACATCGGTGCCTCTTCCTCCCATTGCGATGCCAATGTGGGCGGCCTTGAGTGCGGGGGCATCGTTGACCCCGTCACCAGTCATGGCCACCACCTCGCCTCCCGACTTCAGGGACTCGACGATCTGGAGTTTCTGTTCGGGCACGACCCGGGCAAAGAGTGACGTGGCGCGGATCATCGCGTCCCTTCTTCCCGCAGGCATCGCTGCAAGATCAGGCCCGGCAATGAGCGCGCCCGTGTCAGGGAGCCCTATCTGCCGGGCGATATTTCGCGCAGTGGCAGGGTAATCGCCGGTGATCATGGCGACCCTGATACCCGCCGCCATACACTCGCTGACCGCCGCCGCCGCATCAGGCCTCACTGGGTCGGCAAACCCGATAAGCCCAAGGTACGTGAAGGGGAACGCATGCTGGCCGTCAGGGAGCTGGGCTGACCTGAAACGGGATTTCGCGACGCCGAGCACCCGAAGGCCATCCGCAGCAAGGGCTTCAACATCCCCCGTCAGTGCAGCAATCTCCCGCTCTTCCATGTGACACAGGTCAAAGATTGCTTCAGGGGCTCCTTTGGCGGCGATGATGAATTCATCATCCTTTCTTGACCGCCAGACATTGGACATCGCCAGCAGTTCCCGGGACAGGGGATATTCGAGGAGAAGTTCCCAGTCCCCGTGAAGGTGTTCGGTTCCCGAAAGATCCGTATTTCCCGTCTTTGTGAGTGCCTGCTCCATGGGGTCGAAGGGATCTTTCTTGCAGGAGAGGATCGCATACTCGAGGAGCTCGTGGAACGGTTCGGGGAGCACGTTCCCCTCATCGGTGAGGCAGTCAAACGAAGACCCTGCAACCTTGCATTTCGCGACGGTCATCCGGTTGAGGGTGAGAGTCCCCGTCTTGTCTGTGCAGAGCACGGTGGTTGCTCCCAGGGTCTCGATCGCCGGCACATGCCGGGCAAGGACGCTGATCTTTGAGAGCCGCCAGGCGCCGAGTGCCAGGAACACCGTCAGAACGACAGGAAATTCCTCGGGGAGAATGGCCATTGCGAGTGTAATGCCGGCGAGGAGGCCGTGGAGCCAGTCACCGCGTGTCAGGCCATACGCAACCACCACGATAACTACAAGGAAGAGCCCGATGAGCGCAATGCTCCGGACAATGTGCCCAGTCTCGACATGCAGGCGTGTCTCTTCCGGCTCGACGGCCTGTAATGCTTTGCCGATCTCTCCCATCCTGGTATTGATTCCGGTCGAGACCACCACGGCAACTCCCTGGCCCTGGACCACCAGGGTTCCCGAGTAGAGCCATGGCTGGTCGTCACCGCCGGGTTGCCGCTCACCGGGATCGCCGAGCGCGGGGAGCTTCCTCACCGGTACAGACTCTCCGGTCAGGAGCGATTCATCGATCGAGAGGTTCGTGGACTCGTTGAGGAGTGCATCTGCTGCGATGCGATCCCCTTCGTTCACGAAGAGGAGGTCGCCTGTCACCACATCCCGTCCTGCAACCCGGACCAGGCGGCCATCCCTGATCACCAGTGCCCGGGGACTTGAAAGGTTCCTGAGTGCTTCCAGGGCTCTCTCCGTTTTTCGCTCCTGGTACACCGTAATGCCGATGATCACCGCAACAAAAGAGAGGAGCAGCGCACCCTCCTGTATATCACCGAGCACGAAGTAGATAGCTCCTGCACCGACAAGGAGAAGAAACATGGGCTCCCTGATGACATCAAGAACGATGCCGAATATCCCCCGGGTATCCGGGGATGGGAGTTCGTTTGGGCCATCCTCCATGAGACGTGTCTGTGCTTCTTCCGTGGAGAGTCCGGTGAACCGGGAGAGGTCGAGAGGGGGCATGGGGATTTCCGGTAGCTGAAGCGATAGGTTTGTGGATCAGATAGGTATTTCGATAGATTACGGCCAAGAACGCGATATTACTCACACAAATATCAGCAATACAGGATTAGGCATTCTGCAGTTCCATGGGAACGAGGGGCCCCGTAAGAACGTATGGAAAAACCAAATCAAATCCACATAAAAAAATTTGCACTCTGTGACTGGTTACTGCCTACTTCCTGTCAAAGAAGATATTCTTCCCTGACGCCTTGAGGGGAATCCCGTATGCCACCGTGCATCCCTCGAGCCAGCCCAGAGAGAGTGCTGCGGCTCCTGCCGAGTACATCACCCTGTTGTCAATATTGTGGATGGATGCGGTCTTGACTGCGGACCCGACCGCAATTCCGAGATCGGTGATCTTGACGATGCAGTTCGGTCCCCTGAACGGCCCCGCCGGCGTCGTGGGATCCACCGCACCGACCATCTCGTCACATCCCTCGTATCCGCATCCCTGGCAGTTGATACCGATCGGCTCCTGGCCCCTGATGCCAAGGATGAGGCAGGCATCCGCGGCAGCCACATTCCCTGCATCGCGCAGGAAAAAGGAGAGCCCGAGTTTAGCGGAGAGCCGCTCCATCTCCTTCGAGAGGATTGGGAGATCGGGTGGCCCCGCGATGGTGGTGACGAGGGAGTCCATTCCCTTTCCCTTCGGGGCTGTCCGGGCAGAGAGTGCCATCAGTTTCGCAACCGTCATGACTCCTTCAGAGATATCCTGTTCCGGCATAGGTAGGGAGTCGACGTCTCAGGATATCAGGTGAGCGGCCTCATGGAGAATGAGCCGGGACTATTCCCGGAAAATGCAGATGATACCCGGACAACGTGAAATGATGTGAAGGGGTTCACGCGAAAGGAGTGGCCAGGATGGAAATCATTAAAGGAATGGCTTTTCCAGGATTATCTACATAACTGGATCCGCGAGATCCGACACAGAAGGAGAGTAAAACGAAATGGATTCGTATCAATGCACGATATGCGGGCATATCTATGACCCCGGTAAAGGTGAACCTTCCATGAATATCCAGCCAGGCATAGATTTTTCCAAACTGCCCGGGGACTGGCAGTGCCCGATATGCATGGCAACCCCTGACAAGTTTGTGAAAGTGTGAGCGATTTGCATGGTTGTCCAGGAGATTGCACCAGGTATATTCTCGGTCGGGGCGCTTGATTTTGACAGGCGCCTCTTTGACTCATTGATCCCGCTCCCGCAGGGTACGACCTACAATGCGTACCTTGTTCGCGGGAAGGAGAAGACCGCGCTGATCGACACAGTGGACCCGGCCAAGGAACTCGAGCTCGTGACCAACCTGATCAAAGCAAACGTCGATACGATCGACTACATCATCATCAACCACGCAGAGCAGGACCACTCGGGCACGCTTCCCATGATCGCCGAGCTCTTCCCCGGCGCAAAGATCGTGGTCAACGAAAAGTGCCTCGACCAGGTGAAGATTCTCCTCGATATCGGGGAAGATCGCTGCATGATAATCAAGGATCGCGACACGATCGATCTCGGGGGAAAGACGCTCGAGTTCCTCATGACCCCCTGGGTCCACTGGCCCGAGACCATGGTCACCTACGCCCGGGAAGACAGGGTCCTCTTCTCCTGCGATTTCTTCGGATCTCACTACTCGGAGAGCACACTTCGTGTCGTCGAATGGGGCGAGATCTACCGTGCCGCAAAGCGCTACTATGCCGAGATCATGATGCCGTTCCGCTCATCCGTCCGGGAGAACCTCGAGAAAGTGAGCGCCCTTGATATCGCCATAATAGCGCCAAGTCACGGCCCGATCCACACCAACCCCGCGCTCATCATGGACGCATACCGGGACTGGACATCCGATGCGGTCAAAAACGAGGTCGTAATCCCGTACGTGAGCATGCACGGGAGCACCGAGAAGATGGTCGACCACCTTGTGAGCGCGTTGAGGGAGAAAGGGGTCAGGGTTCTCCCCTTCAACCTGGTCGCAACCGATATCGGGGAACTGGCGATGGCGCTCGTGGATGCCGCCACCATTGTTATCGGGACTCCGACGGTCATCTTCGGACCCCACCCCCAGGCTGTGTACGCGGCATACCTCGCAAACCTCCTCCGTCCGAAGACCCGGTTTGTCTCGGTCGTCGGCTCGTACGGGTGGGGAGGAAAGACTGTAGACACCCTGAAGGGGATGCTCCCCAAGATCCAGGCTGAGCTGATCCCCCCGGTGTATATCAAGGGTGCTCCCGGTGCATCGGACTTACACAGCATCGAAGCCCTTGCAGAGGCCATCGCTGCAAAGCACCGGGAAATCGACATTCTTGTGAAGGGCTGATGAAAAAACATACTCTTTTCTTTTCCGGATCTGGCATACTTTTACGCGGGATTTCGGAGGTATGTCGCGCTCTCCATCTCCCAATACCAAGAGGTCCTGCATGAGCCAAGTTCGCGATTTCAAAAAATTCCTCTCAGAATCAGCACGTGTGTATATCATCGGCGTTGCGGGTGATTCCGGGTCAGGGAAGAGCACCTTCACATCCGGAATCAGGAACATCCTTGGTGAGGACCTTGTTGCAACTATCTCACTCGATGATTACCACCTCTATGGTCGCGACAAGAGAAACTCCCTCAATATCACCCCCTTAAACCCTGCTGCAAACGATCTCGCCAGGCTTGAACGGGATGTTGCACAGCTGAAACAAGGTCACGGGATTGAGAAGATGCAGTACAACCACTCGACCGGGACCATCGAGGGACCGGTGCATTTCTCCCCTGCAAAGGTCATCATCCTCGAAGGTCTACACCCGCTCAGCACACCGGTCTTGAGGACCCTTCTCGATTTCTCGTTCTTCGTCGATCCTTCACCTGACGTGAAGCGTGAATGGAAGATGAAAAGGGACATGGGATTCAGGGGATACACCGAGCAGGAAGTCCGGAGGGAGATGGCGGCCCGGGAACCCGATTACCTCGCCTACGTCGCACCCCAGAAAGCGTTTGCGCAGGGGATCATCGGGATCTCATTCTCCCGATTCGGGAGGGAACTCGGGTGGAAAGAGAACATCTACCGGGTTTCCCTCTCGATGGCTCCCCTTCCCGAACTGCATGAGAACGTCCTGATGACATTTGACCTGGGGGCAGTCCTTACGGCACACACGAGGCCGTACTCTGTCGGGTATATGCCGGTCATGAACGAGGGACATCACATGGGCACACTGGAGCTCGACGGAGGATTCCCGTGCGATGCGGCGCACGAGCTCTTTGCCCGTCTCCGCGAAAAGACAGGGATTGATCCCAGTGCCCTGATCCCCACATGCCCCCTGTTGACACCGACCGACATCATGCAGCTGATCGTCTGCTGGCGGATAATCTCCCACCGGCATATGCTCGACTGAAATTTCTCTTTTTTTCCCAGGGCAAACATACATCAGGCTGGAAATGCCACAGATTCAGGTAGGAATGGGCAGGATCCGGTACTTTTCCATGGTGCTCGGGGAGCTCGGCGAGATGCTCATCTTCATAAGCCCGCTCACCCTTCTCCCGCTTCCCATCGCGGCGATCTTCAGGGAATGGGATATGCTGCTTCCGCTGGCCTCTGTCCCCGCACTCTTTTTCCTCAGCGGATTTTTCCTCAACTATCTTCCGAGAAAGAAGCAGGATGTCAGGTTCTCTGCCGCACTCTGCTCGGTTGCGCTCGTCTGGCTGGCATTTGCCGTCATCTCGTGCATTCCCTTCATGTTCGTGCTGGATCTCTCCTTTACCGATGCAATGTTCGAATCCATGGCCGGATGGACCGGGACCGGGTTCTCACTCCTCAAAAACCTTGATACGATCCCCGAGAGCCTTCTCTTTTGGAGAACCTATATGCAATGGGTGGGGGGCCTCGCCGTGATCTCCCTTGCGCTCACCACGGCATTCCGGTCAGATCTGGACACATCCCCTCTTTTCAAGGCAGAGAGGAAAGCCGAACGCATCCTCCCGAGCGTGATTGCGAACGGAAAGGAGATCTGGGCCGTCTACATCCTTCTCACCGTGATCTCGGCGGGCCTGATCATGATGTCCCGTGTCCCGCTCTGGGATGCCCTGAATCTTGCGATATCCGCGATCTCGACCGGGGGATTTATCCCGAAGACGGGTGGACTTCTCTCGTATAACAACCCCCTCCTCGAGCTCTTCCTGATCCCTGTCATGATATTCGGATCGACTCCGTTCACTCTCTATTATATGACCTACCGGAGAAAGGCAGTCTCCTTCTTTTCAGACGAGCAGGTCCGGCTCCTCTTCATCTTCCTCATCTTTGGGACCCTGATCGTGGTCGCCGATCTCATCTTCCTTGCCGATTTTGCCACAAAAGAGGCGGTCCGGCAGGGCGTCTTCATGACCACCGCAGCGATCAGCACCACTGGATTCCAGAACGGAAATCCCCACCTCTACCCCAGCGTGACGGTCGTTTTTTTAACGATGCTGGTCTTTATAGGCGGTGCAAGCGGGAGTACTGCCGGGGGGATCCGGCTCTCGCGAATCGCGCTCGGATACCGGGGGATCATCTGGTGGTTCCGGAGAACATTTGTGAGCGGCAGGGTGCTCGTGCCCTTCAAGTACCAGAAAAAGACCATCCCTGTCGAGGTCGCCGAGCCGGAACTCTCGAAGAGCATGCTGGTGATCATCCTTTCCGTCATAACCGTGTTTCTTGCGACCGTGATTGTCCTGCAGGAGCATATCACGTCGCTCGGGCTCACCGATCTCATCTTCGACATCGTGTCGGCGCTGAGTTCGTGCGGGATCTCGAGCGGGTACGTGAACCCCACCATGCCGCTCCTCTCAAAGTGGGTGTTCATTGTCGTGATGTGGGTCGGGAGACTCGAAGTGATCCCGGTCTTTGTCCTCCTGGCAGGCCTGATCCGCGGATCAGACTAGGAATCTGGCACTTCTAAATCAATTTTACTTTTGTTAACTCCATAATATTGAATTACAAGGGCCATCCATTACTGTGTGATGAAACAGATTGCCCTGTACGGGAAAGGCGGTATCGGGAAGTCCACCACCTCGGCGAACCTCTCCGCAGCACTCTCCCTTCAGGGACTTGATGTGCTGCAGATTGGATGCGACCCGAAACGAGACAGCACGAGGATGCTGATGCAGGGAACCCTCATCCCGACGGTGATGGACCTTGTCAGGAAGAGGGGAGACCCGGCGGTGACCCTCGACGAGGTCGTGTACCGGGGTTTTCATGGGGTCCGGTGCGTGGAGGCGGGAGGACCCGAGCCGGGCGTCGGGTGTGCCGGGCGGGGGATCATCGCAACCTTCCAGATACTTGAGAAACTCGGGGCGCTCGATGCGGATGTGGTCGTATATGATGTGCTTGGCGATGTGGTCTGCGGTGGGTTTGCCATGCCCATGCGTGAGGGGTACGCCGAAGAGGTCTACCTTGTCACCTCGGGGGAGTTGATGTCGCTCTATGCTGCCAACAACATCTGCAAGGCGATATCCCGCCTCTCATCTCGGGCACGCAGCAGGTGCCGGCTCGGGGGTGTGATCTGTAATGCTAAGAACCTCCCCCGGGAAGAGGAACTTGTTGCCGAGTTTGCAGAAAAGATCGGGAGTTTCATGATCCAGTTCATCCCGAGAGACCAGGTGGTCCAGCAGTCGGAACTGAACAGGAGGACCGTGATTCAGTTTGCCCCTGAATCCGGCCAGGCTGAGGTGTATCGGACGTTCGCCAGAAAGATCATGGAGAACCGAAGGCTGGATATCCCCACACCGCTTGAGATGGAGGATCTGGAAGACCTTGCATATGCCTATTCCACGTGATGATGGGTGCACGCTGACAGGGGCGCTCTCTGTCACCACCGAGATCGAACGGTGTGCAACGATCATTCACGGACCTTCCGGGTGTGCTCACCACAACTTCTCTCTCCTGCATGCACTCCACGCTGCCAGGGATCATATCACCACCCCTGCACTCATTTCAACCGACATGTCCGAGCGGGAGGTGATATTCGGGGGCGAACATCTCCTCGAAGAGGCGATCTTTGAGGCGTTTTCGCGACATCCTGATATCATCTGTGTGCTCTCGACCTGCGTTGCCGCTACCATCGGTGACGATGTTGACGCACTCTGCAGGATCCCGCACGACATTCCCGTCATTCATGTTCCTACCGGAGGTTTCCTTGGCGGAGGCTTTCTGTCGGGCCATATCAATGCTCTTCAAACCCTCTCCCACCTTGCAAAGAGAGGAGAAGGGAGCCTTTCAGTCAATCTCGTCGGGGAGAAAACGCTCGAGTACGAGGTGCAGGAACATTACCGGGAAGTGTCCCGGATCCTCGCGTCCATGGGAGTCCCGGTTCACACCAGGTTTGTGTGCGGGTCCTCACTTCCCGACATACAGCGTCTCGGGAATGCTTCTCTGAACATCCTCCGGGATCCGTCCATGGTTCCCCTCGGAACCACGCTTGATAGGGAGCTCGGGATCCCGTTCGTCGATTCATTCCCGCTCGGGATGGAAGGAACGATCAGGTTCATGGAGGAGGTGGGGGCGGCTCTCTCCCTGGATGTAACCGACGCCATAGCAGAAGAAGAAGCACTCCAGCGTGAGATGGTGCGGGCATTCTCATCGCTGAAGGGAAAGAGGATACGGTTCAGCACGAGATATGCAGAGGAGGGGGTATTCCATCCCGGGTACGAACTCGCAGAGATGCTCGATCTCGAGATCCACGAGCATGGAAATCCCGTCCCTGTTCCCGATCCGTTCCCGGTGGGAACCCATGGGATCAGGAGGCTGCTCAACCGGTGGATGAGGGGCTGCCATGCCTGAATGTGCAGGGCCGCTGTGGCCGTGCGGGCTCACCGGGGCGGCTGCCTGCCTGTCAGGATTGCAAAAAATCGCCGTCGTGATCCACGGGTCCGAGGGCTGCTATTTCTATCCGGCAACCACCCTCCATGTTCCCCTGTACTGCACATCACTCACTGACCAGGACATCATTCTTGGAACCGATGAGGCTCTGATCCGGACAATCGATGGCATCGGGAAAAAGGTCCGGGACATGTATGTCATCTGTTCATGCGTTCCTTCAATCACAGGCGAGGACGTCCGGGCAACCCTTGAATCCCGGTATGGCGAGAATGCAGGGATCCATGTGCTCGATTCCCCGGGTTTTTCCGGCGAGTATGAGAAAGGATACCTGGCGGCGCTCTCGTCCCTCAATCTTCGCGAATCGGGGGAGATGAACACCTGTATCAACATTGACGGGATCTCGCTTATGGATCCCTTCTGGAGGGGGAACCTGCAGGAAGTTGAGCGGATGATCAGGCTCGCAGGAGCAGGTGTAGGAGCGAGGCTGTGTTCATGCAATGCGGGATGCGAGATAGAGATTGCACCATCTACCATCCATGCAAACCCCGATCTTGTTTCAGAGAAGGGCTCGTCACTTGGATCCCTGCTCGGTATCCGGGAGATCAGGAAGACTGTCCGCACCCTCGAAGACAGGTTCCCGGAAAGCGGGGGTGTGCTTTCCGGATTGCATCTCCCCGAAGCGGAGGAACACATTGTTGCCGCATGCGATAAATACCTGAGAAGGTTCGATCCCCCGGACGTAGTCCTGGCCGGGCAGTGTGCATCGATGCAGGCGATTGCGGGCATGCTGGACGAATACCTGGGAGCCGGGATTCTCGGGATTGCATCCAGGAACGTCCCCGGAGAAGGCCAGTATCCCGCGATGTGGGTCAGGGATTATGCTGGCATCCTCGAGATGCTTGAACGGGAAGAGCCTGACCTCGTGCTCGGATCATCGTTTGAGCAGACTGCGTATCCTTCCGCTGCATGGGTCGGGATCACTCCACCGCTTCGCGGTGCAGTGAGGCTGCATGCCCGCCCGATTGCCGGGATCGAAGGGGCGCTTGCCCTGATGGAATCGGTCCTGAATGCCTGTATTGACCGCCAGAAAGTTACATGACCGGGTAGCCATGGGTTCCCCGGACGCCCTCATTCTTTTCACTTTCACACCGCGCAGATCGAGCCCTTATATACCCCCGTTTCGAGAGGATAGGAGTGAGGTGAATGAAATGCAAAGAGCAGGATATCTCACCCGGGATGGAAAAAAAGTCCTTGACAGCGACGGGATTCCATGCGAGATCCTGGAGCTTACGATATTCGGGGCGAGGCTTTGCATGCTCATTGATGAGGTCAAAGGAGCCATCCAGAGGGGCACCCCCGCAGGCGTTGTCCGGATCAAGCAGAACTGGATGGAGTACCTTGGCGGAAAGGCGGGGAATGCGCAGGTCTCCCGTTCCGGAAAAGCCCTCAATATCGAGCTCGTGAATGGGGACCGGTTCACGCTCTCACTCGACTCTTTAATTGGGGTCATCAACTACAGGGAGAGGTATGCACGCATCATGGAACTCTCCCCGTTACCATCGCAGGAAACTGCACGGGATCGCCTGATCACGGATTTCACGATGCCGCTGCAGTCCTATTATTCTTCCGAGACCGCGGACCAGATGACCGCGTAATAGTTGGTTGAGGGATTCCTTTTTTTTATTACATCTTCAAGAATATCTCTATTCGATACGGAGTGCCCGATGTCCATTGCGTAAAGCAATTGACCCACCGCCCCAGCCATTCGCCCCGGATTGGGTGCAAATACCTTTCAGTTTTGCAGAAAAAATTGAGCACGTAACGTGACACTTACACATTATCAGGACTATTCAGCGGGATTGGCCTTGCATTGTGTTCATTCCCTACGAAATCCGGTCCGGCAGGAAGGTGTGGGAAATTCCGGTTAAAACCAAAAAAAGGTGTGTGCTTCAGTTGTCACTGCTTCCTGACCAGTGCAGCGACATAGTCACCCACATCTGTGGTGCGGGAAGAACCACCCATATCCTTGGTGACGACCCCATCGAGGATCGACTGCCCGAGCGCTTTCAGCACGCCTTCGGCTGCCTCGTGCTCTCCCAGGTGGTCGAGCAGCATGGACCCGGCCCAGATGGTCGCCATCGGGTTGGCAACTCCCATGCCCTTAT
>Ga0302253_1000507_pt1 | contig 30943 bp, 49 predicted proteins | sample AAG_RA_Trp_MG_FD_193537 | JGI IMG/M metagenome (GOLD analysis project Ga0302253, IMG submission 193537) | Enriched activated sludge microbial communities from anaerobic digester in WTTP, New Holstein, Wisconsin, United States - AAG_RA_Trp | ecosystem: Engineered > Bioreactor > Anaerobic >...
TTCAACTGCACCAGCCGATGAGACTCCATCCGGACCGCGACAAATTCCTGTGGGAAGAGATGAACAGGGAAGTCTTCCTCAAGGTTTCCGATAAATGCTATCTGCCTGCCCTGTCCATGTTCAACGATCTGATTCGGGAAAATCCGGATTTTAAGATCACCCTCGGCATGTCCGGAACTTTTCTGGAACAGGCCGAAAAATTCAGGCCGGAAATCGTTCATTTGCTGAGGACTTTAATTGAAGCCGGGGAAAAGAACAACCAGGTCGAATATCTTGAAGAGACCTATTACCACTCCCTGAGCAGCCTTTATCAAGATCCCCAGAAGAGGGAATTCCGCGATCAGGTCAGTCTTCACCGGGACAAAATGAGAAGACTTTTCGGCATTTTCCCAACATCTTTCCGCAATACGGAACTCATGTACAACAACCATATCGCCGAAGTCGTTGCCGATATGGGCTACGTGGCCATGCTCTGTGAAAAGAGAAACGATATGTTTATGCAGGGAAATCAGATTGTTTCACCCAACGCCATTTTTCGGGCCAAAGACACGAACATGCTTGTTCTGGCCAGAAATCGCGAGTTGAGCGATGATATTGCCTTCCGATTTCCCCACATGCCGATCAGTCCGGAACAATATGCAGGCTTTATTTCGCAGGTGGACGGTGAAGCCGTCATTTTAGGCTTCGACTTCGAACACATTGGTGAACATATCTGGAAGGAGCGCGGAATTTTTGATTTCTGGAAAGGGCTTCCCGCAGAGTTGAGTAAGGCTTCCAACATTATGATGGGAAACCCTTCCGATATTGCCCGCCTGGTTCAAAACAAGGGAGACTGTCCGGTAATCGATATTCATTCCCTTTCGACGTCCTCCTGGGCGGACGCGCGCAAGGATACATTCGGCTGGATCGGTAATCCGACCCAATATCATCTGTTCAGGGATATTGAAAGGTTGGAACCGGACGTCAAAAAAGCGGGGGGAGAGTTCCTGACAAAGTGGCGATACCTGACCACCTCCGATCATGTCTACTTTCTGCATGAACATATCGATGAAGACCATGCCGTTCATTCCTATTTCAATCCCTATGGCGGGTCCATCGCCCAACCCACCCTGATTCTGACCCGAAAAATCGATGACCTCGACCATGTTATCAGGAGGTATGAAATCCTGAAAAGAGCCGAACGGACCGCGGTGCTCCTGATCACACCGGAAACGGGAAGACTTCCGGAAGACATGGGAGAGTTGGCGCGGTATATTTCGGGTAAAAGCGGCGGCCAGGGGGAGGTGGTTTCAGCCCTGTGCGAGGGACTTTCTGAAAGAGGCATCGACGTACATATCGCAACGCTCAACCTGAAGAAAAGATTTCAAAGGGAATCAAATGTAGATGAAAAACAATGGCGGGAAATCCGCTACAAGACCGATTCAAAAAAAATTCATCTTGTAAGTTCCGCAGTTTTCGCCGAAAACCTGAGCGCCTATTCGGGAGATCCGCTCCTGACCGCCGCCGAATTTCAGCAGGCCCTCATCAACGACATTATCAAGACCGTCCGGGCGAGACACAAAGGGAACATGATCATGCACACGCACGACTGGATGGCCGGTGGCCTCATTTCCGCCTATGCAAAAGCATCCGGCATTCCTTTCCTGCACACGGTACACAATGTCTTCACGGCGCTCATACCCGTTGATACCCTCTCCGGTGTCAATGTAGATGAGCTTTCCGATTATCTCTACTTCGGTTTCGTGGACGGCAGACGATGTATCGATGCCCAGGCAACGGCCATCAAGAATTCAACCCTGATCAATTTCGTCGGTGAACGCTTCCTGCGGGAAGTGGTGGAGGATTATTTCATAGACCGGCCCATCATTCCCTGGAGCGTGCGCAACGAAGTCAAAGCAAAATATTTCAATGATGCCGCGAGGTCCATTATCAACGCGCCGGCATCCATCATGTATCCTGAAAACTGTGATGATCTGGTGCAAAAATACAACCCGGACAATTTTTACGAGGCAAAACGCATCAACCGAGTCGAATTTCAAAAGCGGACCGGATTGAATGTGAACCCCGATGCCATCCTGTTTTTCTGGCCGTCCCGGCTGGATCCCCTCCAGAAGGGCGTTGAATTGCTGGAGCAGATCGTCCAAAGGTTCGTCGATGCATTCCCGGAGGTTCAGATTGCCGTCGTAGGAGACGGCGTCGGCAGCGACAGAACGCATGTGGATGTGCTGGGACGCATTGCCTGGGCATCAGGAGGCAAAATCGTTTACCAGCCCTTTAACGAATCCCTTTCAATGCTCGGTTTCGCCGCGGCCAGTGACGTGTTCGGTGCTTCACTGTATGAACCTTGCGGACAGATTGATCAGGTCGGTAACCTATTCGGCGCCACGGCGACGAACCGGGACACGGGAGGGTATCACGATAAGATCAGGGAATTGCGATTGAAAATAGACGGTTCTCCTGTCGATGTCGGAAATGGTTTTCTATTCCGTGATTATGATGCAAGAGGCTTGTGGTATGGTCTGCAGAAAAGTGTTCAGTTTCACCGGAAGCCCCTTGCCGTCAGGAATGAACAAATCAGACGGATCATGCTGGAAGCCCGCGAACGCTACGACTTGAAAAATATGATCGTAGAATATCTCCGTTTGTATGAAAAACTAAACGGTGGGCGGCCCCTCGCATAAGGATCAATTCGGATGTCAGGGGTAATTCAGTGCTGACATATATTAAGGACCAGACGATAAAATCTGATTTCTTTATCGGATAAGGGATCGCATTCCTTTCAATTGCCTTTCCATTTGCGAATGGCAGCATGTGCGGTGACCGGATCGATAAACAATGTTCTCATCGTTCCTTGCAAATCCGGTTAATACCTGAAAGGCCCGAGCAGATAAGGTTTTTAATCGTACGAATACGCAATTTCCCCTTGAAAACGGATAAAAAAAGGATTAAAGCCCATAGATCGTTTGATCTTTCTATCTGCAAAGATGACAAGTATGCTGAATTCTGACTCGTTGCCTGGGTGGCGGAACTGGTAGACGCAAGGGACTTAAAAACCCTTGCGTCTGCTTTTAATATCAACAACTTATATCAAGGTGTGCCAGAAAAGTACCACTTTCGAGCAGTTATCCACCACTTTTCATCCCTTCTTTTTATCCACAATACAGACCGGCATCGGTCCATAATTTAACTTTTCGTTCTCCTGCGCCAGATGTTCCGGAGACACCTTCGCGTAGACCAAGGTAGAAGAAATGGACTTGTGGTCCATAAGAAGCTGAATGCTCTTTAGATCGACGCCGGCCATGGCCATGTGAGAACCATAGGTGTGGCGGAGATCATGGAGGCGTAGGGTAGGACAGCCGATGGCGACCGCATCCTGCTTGAACTTCTGTGAGACCCAAGTGCGACAGGTAAACCGAAAAGGCTTATCGCCATTGCGAGCTTTGCATCGCTCCAGGATCGCACGAGCCGAGGCGTTAATCGGCCATCTAGATTCGCTTTTATTCTTCTGTTCCTTCGATTTCCGGATGAAGCCCTGGGGATTGTCAATGTCGGACCATTCAAGCCGGAGGATCTCCGAAGAACGAAAGCCCGAGTAGGCACCGAACAGGCAGAAGTCAGCCCACTCCGGATCGGACATTCGACCGATCAGGGCGCGAAGCTGGTCCGCCGTCAGATACCGAAGCTCGGCCTCTTCCTGCAACTTCTTCGGGAACCGCACGTAGGACTTGAGATACTCCCAATCATGGGCCTTCCGGAGCGCAGCCTTGATATGCCGAAGATTTTTATTGATGGTGGGAACGGAGAGCCCGTCTCGCCTCATGTCTTTGATGAGCATGTCGATATGACGGGTCGTGATGTGAGACAGGGGAACATCGCCCCAGGCAGCCTTCGCCTTCCGGAGAGCGACGTCGTAGAGGATATAAGTGGAATCCCTGGTGGCAGACGCGACGTACTCCAGAAACTCCTTCATGAATTCGGCGAAGCCGATCCGGACTCCGTCCGAAATCGGTCTGATCTTTCCGGCCTGCAGGTCGCGCTTGAAATTGTTGAGCCGGCGTACCGCCTCCCGCTCCTCCTTGGTTTTCAGGGATTCGCGCCGGTCCCGCCCATTCAGTTTGTAGCGGACATAATAAGTCTTGGTTTTGGGATGAATCCATAAACTGACCATGCAGTCTTTGTAGCGAGGAAGAAGGCCCATTGTCAAGAAAGTTTATCGGAGAGGAACCAATCGTCGATGGAAGTGCGGTCCACGATCCAATGACCGGAACGTTTATGACCGTATATATAACCCTCGGTGATCCAGGCGATTATGGTGTTCGGAGACTTCACCTTGGCGTAATCCATCGCCTCCTTTAAGGTGAGCCAGCGACCGGGAGACAACTCAGAGAGGACCTGAGCACGGACCTGCCCGGCGATGATTGCGCCTAATTCTTCAAGGTCTGTCCTGTTAATTTCCATTCAGAATCCTCCGGTCCACCCAGTAAAAAATGGCGCCCCCGATCAGGTTGGCGACAATCGTCGGGACCAGGCCCTGGCCGAGGAGATGTAAGACGCTCCACAGGATTGGCGTACTGAGTTGCCAGCGGAGAAGGTAGAGAGAGAAGCGCTTCATTTCTTTATCCAGAAATTCCACACACCCTGCCCCCAGGAGTAGGTGTACCAGAGAGACAGACAGAGGATCCCCCATTGACCGTTATTGTAGGCGGTCCAAAACCAGAACGGTTGAGAACATAGGCCCAAGATGAAACCCCACCGGCGCCAATGCTCCCGACGACCGACGAACCAGATGGCCGAGCAACCGAACAGCATGATCATGATCTGCGCGAAAGAATCGCTCACGAGATCCCCTCCTTGAGTTCCATGCACTGCTTGATGGCGACACGGTATGCGTTTCGTACGGTCATTGCCGACATCGGATAATCGGCATATAATGAGTAAGCAAATTCAATCGGTTCAAGCCGCTTGCGGAGGGCGGCGTTCTCGGCTTCAAGTTCTTCAATCCTGCAATCGTCAAAATTCTCGTGGCAGCTAATTGACATTTGCATAGCGCTTATGGTGTCTTCCAACTCCCTGACCTTCTTTCCGAGGCCCGCAATATGATCCACAAGTTCGTCCTGCATCATTTTGCCGTCGTCGCCCACCGCCTGACGGATGCGGTAAATCAGGTGGAGCAACTCGACAATGGCCGTACCTTCTTTGTCCACCAGTTCCCGTAAACGCTGTTCGAGGACAACGTTCTCAGCAGCCAACTCCTTAACCTTCTCCAATAGTCCCTGGCATTCTTTCTCCCTACTTTGCGCGGCTCGTTGCCAATCGTTCTTTAATTTAGTCAGTTCTGCCTTCTCCCGTTCAAGGGTGGCAATCATCTTTTCATATTCTACCATATCTTTTGGTATTACCCATTTGTCTATATGCGATTTATCAAGGTCAGATAAGTGCGCCATTATTTTCCCTCCTGTTCGATGATCGCCTTCGCCAACGCAAGGTCGGGGCGGTCAAGAGTAATTATGCGCTTTAATGCGCGTTCAATAGACTTCTTGCTGAAGCGTTTACGGAGCATAATGTCAATGTATATTCCGATCAGCGACCTCTCCGTGCGTATGGGGTCGAAGAGAGAGATAACCCAGATGAAATGTTCATCAACGAAGTCTGGGGTATCACGAGTTCCTGAACCCTCTTCGTCATACCACTTACAATAAATGTATATTCCGTAGTCCGTTTCCTTGATCTGGTCGATGAAACCATACGTTTCATTGAAGAAAACGCCATCCCCTATCATCCAGCCGACTTTTGCCTTCTTCACCGCCTCGCACTCGTTGAGGCGCTTCCAGATTTTAAGCTCTTCGGTTGTCATGTCTTATCCCCTCCATCAAAGTAACGGCCAAGGTCAACATCGGACAGTCTGTAATCGTTAAACTCCACTGTCATACGGACATCTTCACCGCATTCCGCATAACCTTGCCAGTGATCTTCTGCACTCAGAGCGCAGTCATATTTTCGCAGCAGTTCCGACAACTCTTTCTTAAACATTTCTTCGGTTGTCATTCCTTCACCTCCCACGGCATCCTCTTGCCGCTTGCAATCTGCGTTGATGGGGGGCCGTATCGTTACAAGGCTGGCAAGATATTCTACGACTTTGGGGAATAGGTGCGGATTTGCTTTGACAAAATCGCAGATCAACTCGCACCGTTCCTCGACGGAGCACCCCAAAAACCAATCCATATAGCAAATCATGTTGTCAAAATCGTCAACCCATACAGGCTCAACCCATTGCTTGTATCCGAATAGGATAAACTCAGGACCGTTTTTGTTAATCACCTTCTCCTGCAAGGCCTCGTAGTCGTCTGGCTTGGTAAAGGTGCGATTGGCCTTGGTACAGATATCCCAAACGGACATTCCTTTATTCCCACAACTGCAAGTCGATATTCCTCTGCCTTGACTAAGTTTATAATCATGCCACTTCTCTCCCAACACCACCGTCAGAATCTTTCGTCTTGATTCAATCATCACTTCCCTCCCAGCCCAGCACTTCCTTACCAAAGTCGCAGATGATCTCGTTCCGTTCCTTGACGGACTTTTTCAACCACCAAGAAAATGGCCCATCGGAACTGTTATCTCCACAATTCCATTTATCCCATACATATTCTGAGAAGGCTTCGCTGTGTGGTATAATCACCTTCTCCCGCAGCGCCTCGTAGTCGTCTGCGGTGGCGAAGGTGCGGCGAGAGAGTAGTAGTTGCAACGGATGTATCTTTTGTCCACATTCGTAACATTTACCATCGACTGATATGTAATTACTGTGCCAACACTCCCCCAACGCCACCGTCAGGAGCTTTCGTCTTGAGTCAATCATCACTTTCCTCCCATTTCTATCCGCCGCATAATCGCCGCATTGCGATACACTGGGCAATGATAGGCCAGATGGATAGATAGTCCCGTAAAATCGAAACCCTTCTCGCCGCAAAAAGGGCATGCAATCAGGGCGTCGGAATTGACGTGGTCAGATAAAACAAAAGCCGCTTCTCTTGTTTCGCATTCAACGTACAACTCCACCTTTGGGTTAGGCCCATCAAAGGAAACGCCCCACTCCGTAGTCTTGTCGATATTCTCAATAACCAATGCTATTCGTTTCATCTCTTCTTCCCCCTTTCCGCCTCAAGTGCGGCTTCGAGCCATGCTCGAACTACGTTTGGTCTGAGCACGGTCGCCAACTTTTTGCTTCCAACATCCATTGAGTACAGGGTAACTTCTACCCATTCCCCGTTTTTACTTTCCTTGTAGACAAAGAACTTATCCTTGACCATTTGTAGGTCATTCATGTCGTGAAATGGATCGAACTGGATTCCTATTGGCGGAGTCTTGCATACGATTTTTCCAGATGTCCCCCAGTCTCCTGTAACAATACATCCCATCACTTCCCTTGCCACCGCCTCGACCAACTCGGCATCGGTCATGTCCTTAGGCTCTGGTAGCGTGATCTTCCCTCGGCTTTCCACCACATCAGCCAAACACTCTTCTATGTCGTTTCCCTTCCAGGTTCCGGCGTGATGTGTCATATTTTTTGCGGTTGATGAGTCTTTAGGTTTAGTCATGGTTGGCATCCTTTTTTATCCGCTTTTTAACGGCCTTCGGAGTGTCCTCCATCTCCTGACGATACAGATGCCCATCTCCATAAGGAGCGCAGCAATTAAGTGGCTCAGGTGTGCTATTGAGAATGTGCCTGCACCAGACACAGCGAAAAACCTGCTTCTGTTCATCACTCATAGCTAACCATCCTTTCTTTTGCCTCGTTGAGGCATTGGCTGTTAGTAAACGGCGGGCCGGATTCCCCACCCGGCTACCTATCTATTTAATCTCTGGCCTGTACTGCTTACAGTAGCAATTCAGCAGCCTCGTGCCGATACCTTACCTTGTTCCCGGCTTGCTACCAGCCGCCGCCGTTTGTTACACCCGCTTAAATTCAATCACCCAGACCAGTGGATTGCTTGACCACGGGTGCTTGTCGGTGGTGGAGTCCCAAAGATGCTTAAATCCAAGGACGTGAGTTGATGCTGGTATTTTACCGCCACAGCAAAACGTCGCCACGTCAACTTCAAATTCAGGGCCAGCGCCTTCCTTCACCGCGTCCTCTTCCGTGATCTCCTGCAACCGCTCAACCCGCACGTTGGTAATCTCAAGGATAATCCGGCTTGCCCAGCGAGGCATGTGGATGGAGGGCCGCCACTTATCCGCAAAGGGATCATTCGGCATTGCAAGGTTCTGGATATTTGGAAATCTCATCTTTCCACCCTCCCGATACAGAACCCAATCAAGGCCATCGTCGGGGTCTTCCCATAGCGTCCACGTTTCTCGCACCCAAAGGCGGTCGCCAACTTCCCATTTCGGATACCAGCGATGAATCGTTTCTCCGTCGATGTGCGGTACATGCAAGTAGCCCCACGGATCGGCATAGGTCTTGTCGGAATTAAGCAACAATTCTGAGAGGCGAGCAGAACTACCCGAGGAGTTGTTTTTTGATACCACCCGCCTTGTCATAGTTTTTCTTCCGTCCAGGATCGTCCGGACCATATCCCCGTTGAATAAAATTGGTGTCTCTTTCATCCTTCCTTCTCCTCCACGAAATTCCTGATTAACTCATCCGTCCACCGTGCCGGTTTGTGATCCGGCAAAGGGTAGGCGTGTGTATATTCAATTTGCAGGATGATTTTCCTCCCCGTTCGTTTCGCCCATCGCCTAGCGGTCAGTTCGTTCGGCCAGAATCGTACAGGCGGAAGGATCGCCCCCGTTGTTTTGTACCGGGCCAACTTCTTTTCTGTCGTTACATGGTATCCGGTCATCCTTCCTTCGCCTCCTGTCTAACGATTGTCCCGCCCAAGAGATTCCATGCAGTTGCCATGCACATTGGAACCTGTCCGTTTCCGATGGCCTTTAGCCTGTTCACCCTGTCCTTTACGCCTGTTGTTACTCTCGGAATTTCCCCGCTATCTGCTGGATCGACCGACCAATCAAGCCAGTTCAGTTCGGTCAATGGTTCCAGACTCGTCCAGCCAACCGGCCATCCCATTAACCATTCAACCCAATCGGGATTCAACCGGCCGGCCCGCTGGGTCTGTTCCTCACCAGCTACAACAAAATTTCTTAATCTTTGGTCCGATGTTTTCATTTCTGGTGTAAAGATTCTCGACAATACTTTCGGGCCATCGATCTTGTAATCCTCTGTTGATGGTGTCGGGTACGTCTTTACAACCGTCGAAAGGCTCTCTTGCGTCCCTTTCTTCCCTTCCCGGCGAATCTGCAATCCTTGACGCGCCTCCGATGCTTGCGGTGTCGGCCAGGTTACTGCCCATGACAATGGTTTCCCCCTCGACTCCGAATTCCTTGTCATCGCAAAATCATTCCCGCATGATTCGCTCCGATAGTCCCTGTCTGCGGGAGACGGCCAGAGTGCTCGATTCACCGCAAACCCCAACTCGTTCCCGCTCGGTCCATTGCTCTTCCCGTCTTTTGAAAATCCGTGAGGCGTTGGCCACATTACCTGTGCCGACAGATGTGTAATCCCCCCCTTGCTGTCCCTTGCATTCGGTCCGCCGTGATCCGCTTCCGTCGCTGATGGAGTTCGCCATAATCCACAAGCGCTTTCTGCGATGGGGGGCACCGACATCGTCAGCTCCCAGCACTGCCCATCTTGCATCAAACCCGATTTCGGCCAAGTCTGCGAGTATGGTTCCGAAATACCGAAGATTGTCAATTGGGGCGTTTTCCAGATCCCATTCTCCAAGATCGCAATTGGATATCCCAAGGAGACCGGGCACGTTTTCAAGGAAGACGTATCGTGGCTGTACGATTCTGATAACGTCTTTTGTAGCTGGCCACATGTTTCTGTCATCTCCCCCCCCCCTTACGCTTTCCGGCAACGGAGAAAGGCTGGCAGGGGAATCCGGCACTGATGACATCCGTAATCCCGCGGTAAAGCTCTGCACATCCTGAATCAATGAATGCTTTGATATCGCCGAAGATAGGGGCGTTGGGCAGGTATCCGTCCCTGATTCTTGCGGCAATGACTCGCTGGCAATAATCGTCCCACTCAACGTATCCAATCGGTTCCCATCCAAGCAATTTTGTTCCAAGCAATCCTCCTCCCGCACCGGAAAACAATGAGAGTTCACGCACGTTCCACCTTCTCCTGCTTCAAAATAGTTCCGCCCAACATTTTCGCCGCCCACTCCACACAGAGGAAGTAAACCGGCCTTGAACACGTTCCCCCGTCCTGGTAGTAGCGGCAGTAAGGCCTTGTGCGCCCCATGCGCTTGTCGTCGGGGATGTAGTCTTTACAGAGCATGGTTTAGGTGTCCTTCCACGCCGCAGCGTCTTTTATTGTGGTGGACAGCCCCATAGCCGACTCAGTTTAACTTTTTGACATTGATTTATTTGCCACAATACATCGATACCAAAAGCACTGACCGGGGCTGCCCATGTAGTTATGCGATCACCGGGATATCCACCTGTATCCTCGCCAGTTCATCAACCAGGTACTTTTTGATGTTCTGGACCGCGTCCGATTTCCATTTCCCACCATCGGCTTCAAACAGAGCCGCTTTTGTTAAATCCATTTTCCATCTCCTTTGCTTTTTGTTTTGCGTTATTCCAAGATCCGAACCTTCCGATGATCGCGCCGGCCGAAGGTTTTTTGTTTATGGCCAGAGCGCACATATATCTACAGGAGACAACCTGCCGGAGCAGATCTTCATCCGAATAACGTCTCTGGTGTGGTCTACCCTTTTGATTTTTCTTGTATTCGCTTTTATAGTACCTCCGCACAAACAGATGGGCGAGATTGAGACGCCTCACCCAACACCGGAACGTCTTGTAGTCGATCTCCAGCACTTGTGCGGCCACGGTCATAGGGGAACCCATCAGCGCGAAGCCTTTAATCGCCTCGGACAGAGATTCTCCGTACTCATGCTTCACGGCAAGGGGAATGTTCCGATATCCCATTGGTCCACCTCAGAACGGCACATCATCATCCGGCGAAGGAACGTCGGATGGATCAGGACCGAGGCCATCATTTGAATTTTTCCGGGAATCCAGCATCTTCATGTTCGAAGCCAGGATCTCCGTCACGGACCGCTTATTCCCGCCCTTGTCGTCCCAGGCTCTGGTCTGCAGCTTCCCCTCGATGAATACCAGAGCACCCTTCGCCAGGTAGTTCCCGCAGATTTCCGCCAGTTTCCCCCACACCACGATTCGGTGCCATTCCGCCTTGGAGACCTTCTCCCCGCTCCGGTTTTTATAGGTTTCATCCGTAGCAATCCGGAAATTGACAACCATCGTCCCATCTGGGGTATATTTCGTTTCAGGCTCGGCGCCGAGCCGACCGATTAAATAAACGCGATTAACCATCAACATTCTCCTTTGATTTTATTTTGATGAGGGAACAACTTCCGCCATTCCTCCAATGCGACCGCGTTCGAAAAGACGCGCCCGAATGTCTCGAAGAAATGATACCGAGCTTGACTCCAGTATTTCATGAAACCTGATTTAGTTCGGCGATCGATCGTCAAATAAGTATCTGGCCGCGGGATAGCCCCCCCGGGAATCAACCCTACTTCTGATATTCCCAATTCTTTGATTATTTTCCGCCAGCACGGTACACAGCGACGGCGAAAGCCACCCGTTAATTCCCCTTGAGATATGACCTCGACCGTTCCGCAATCGCACCGGCAGCGCCAGGCACGGGCAGGCCTTCCGCTTTTTTTTATCCGCTTTCCGAGCAGTGAGACTGTAACTAAAGTTCCGAACCGTTGTCCTGGCTTTACAGAAGTCATACATTATCTCCAAATGGAGGCCCCTGTTTCCCGTTAAGGCAGGCCAGGGGCCAAAGTGCGCCTTCAAAAAGGTTGTCTACAGAAGGAGGCTATTTTTTGACGGAAGAATAAGCCGGGCAGATAACGCCAGCACTATCTTCACGCTTTTTGCAGTTTTCGCAGACGGATAACGTCACGAATCCACCGTCAGGGCAATCGAACCGGTCCACCATGGGATCGGCCTTATTGGCCGCCGTTTTCTTGGCTTCTTCTTGTTTTACCCAAGCGGAGAAGAACTTCCAGAGACCCGGAAGGTCCTTGGCGGCCTCGACTTTGAACGCCTCAATAGTGACGCCATTGGCCTTCGCCGTCTTTGCCATGAACGAAGCGAGCAGTTCCATGTCCGTCTCCTTTGGAATCGACTCATCGAAGGATTTGATGGCATCCTCCGGGGAGACCTCCGCTTCGGCATCGATGACATCTGCATCCGACCCTTCCGGCAGTTCCAGGAGATCGGACTGCGAATCCCCGGAGAATGCCCGGTCCTCAAGGGCAGCCGCCCGTTGAAACTCGACTGACATGGGCGCCAGCTTCGCATGGCGCTTGATGACGGTCTTCTTGGCCATCTCGTCCCAATCGGTCACCCAGGGAACATCCTTCTTGTCATCGTCTTGCAGGCCAGAAGCCTTCGAACGCTTCCGAATGCGCTCGATATCGTCGACAGACATGAAGTCGAAGGAGTACCCACCATCCTTGTATTTGAAGACGCAATAGGCGCCCACTGCAGCACCACGGTCCCCATTGATATGAGGACGATGCTCCAAACGGTCCTCGATGCCGAAGACCAGATCAAACTGGTCCTTCTCGTAGACCACTTGGGAAGCGACCGTCTGAACTTCACCAGAGCGACGAGCCAGCGCGATGTAGCCACGGTACCCAGGGATCAAAGTGCATTCCATGGTGCCATGGTTTCGGAAGGGGACCAGGTACGCCTGGCCGAGAAACTGATCAGGCTCCAGGCCAAGCTGGGCACAGGTCATGACACAGGCCAGCAGGGACTTGGGAGTACACTCCAGCAGCTTGGGCGTCCGTTGAATCGACGTCATAGCCACCCGGAGAAGACGGTCGGCGGTTAAATGCTTCGGCAGAGCCGCCTCCATCTGCTTCCGGCTTTTTTCGAGCAGGCCGCGGATATCAGCAGCCCTTTGTTGCGCGACAGGTAAATTCTGAGCCATTTCAAAAACCTCCTTTCAATTAGCGCCGAAACCGGACGCTCGTCTCTTCTTTGATTTCACACCCAGGGATCGTCCGGACGCCCTGCTTGACGGCATCGTTCAGCAGCTTCTGGACCGGAGCGCAGAACTCACGCGGGACCAGAGCCGGATCGACGACGACACAGACCCAGGACGTCGCACCATAGGCCGTCCCTCCGTTCTCGGCGCGGACAGGACCGGACGCCTGTGGGACAACCGGATCAGGGACAGAGGGCGCCTCGATCGCATTGGCCTTGGCTTCCGCCACTGCATCCTGGACAAGCGATGCCGTTTCCAGCGCCCCAGCACCACGCGCCTTGGCTTCGGCGGCGGCCTTCTGTCTGGCCTCTTCCTCGGCTTTTCGATTGGCCTCTGCCGCCTCCGCATCCAGCTTCGCCTGCAGTTCGTCATTGGCTTTTTTCGCCGCCTCTTCCCGCTTCCGGCGCTCCAGTTCGACCTTTGCCTGGTAAGCGGAGATCTTCCCCTTTAATACGCCCTCGATGCTGTCAGGATTCGTTTTCCGGGCATTCAGGACCAGCTTCTCCGTGAACCCGGAACAAAAATTATTCACCGAGGAAACAAACTCGGAGTATGGCCCGATGACGTCCTTCCGCTTCGCATCGATCAACTTGGCGATCCGTTTCGCATCGACGCCCAAGGCAGTCGCATCTTTAAGGCTGCCATCGGAATCAACCACGAGACGATTCGCCCGGGCCACCATGATATCCAGCCCGGTCACCAGATCCCGGAACTTCGGCTTCACCGTTTCCAGGGACAATTCGGAGCCGTCATATACCGCATCCACCACGGTTTCCTCTTCTTCCACCTTCCGCCGTCTCGTGTCCTCATCCAACATGGCACTAAAATCCAATCCCATAATCACACCTCCTCCTTTTTGCTTAAGCCGCATTTCTGTAAACATTCAAGGCAGACAGGAAAACAGCCAGGTTCCGGCGCCTGTCGCCACCATCGTAATATTTCATCAGCGCCACACCCTCCGGACGGAGCCGGAGAGAACCGGCGCGATCAATCTTCCAGCCATTGCACTTTTCGATGAGATGCTCGTAAGCGGCCAACTGCCACTTCCAGGTAGGCATCAACGCCTCGGGTGTTTTGAGATCGACCAGGATGATTTCACTCTGTTTCGTCCATACGACCAGATCCGGTTCGCCGTGGTACCCCAAGAGCGGATCCGTCAATCTTTCCTCAACGAGCAGGACATCGCCAACCATCAGATCCATCCACCGGCGGAAGGAATCCAGATACCCCTGATACTCCGGAGAGATCATCGGGAAGAGACCACGAGCCAAAACTTCGCAGGCCTTATGGACGTCTACCCCGCGAGCTTTCGCCGCCTCCAGGACGCCCTCCGGAACACAGTCAAAGTTAAACCAATGCTTAAAGACTGTGCTGATAACCACCGTCACGGAAGGCATTCCGTCGATTATGTCCGGATGTTCGTTCATCGCAAGACCTCGAAATGGATACCGGCAGTGACGGCCACTTCCGGGGGAGAAGGGACCGCCACATGACGGAGGGTTCCGTCATTACTCACCGGCTTTTTCATTTTGAATCCGTAGCACCAGTCGCCAGAAAAGGAATCGCGTCCGGTCTGCTTGCGTTCACAGCAGCGGTTTGTGCGCCACTTCCGGCAGGTGGAACATGATTGATCCTTAGACATCGACATATCCTCGCACATCCCAAAAATCACACATGGGCGTACACCGATCCCGACAATCCAGACAGGGGTGAGGGAACCCGAGCTCCTTTAGTTCCGCAAGCCATTCCTCCCGGTCGATCTCATTCAAATAACGGTCGAGATCCCGATCCACGATGTCAAAATTCGCGTCCATTGTTATTCCCCCCTTACCAGCGCATTGCAGCGCCAGATACCATCCGCCTCATAAAAACAGGCGGACTGCGGTACGTCTCCATCACCTACGAGCCGGGCCGGCACCGCTCCCTGAGAAACAAGACAGCCCCCTGGGATAATGATCCAGCAGAGGGCCGCAAGAGAGACAGCGATGATGAAGGTAATAACGACCACCTTCCCCGCTTTTTTTATGCGGGACACCAGTTCATCTTCGAATGCTTGATAGGTCAACATGAATTTCCCCCTACGAAACGATTGTGGTTGCCGCAGCCGAGGCCGCCCTACTTCCGGCATTTGGTCTCTGACTTTTGACCGCCGGTGCCATGTTTGGGTTTTGGAGCACTGGAGGAATCTGCTTCCCCTCGCGGCTCCTACACCGCTGAGAATTTGGGGCGTAAAACTTCTCTTCTTAGCCTTGTAAATCCACCAAACTTAAATTATTGAAAAAGAAGGGAGGCATTGTCTCCGAATCCCCAAGCCAACAGGCGGAAAGGAGTTTCATCATGGGTAAGCTCGCATCTTACCTAATGATGCGGAGGCGCTCACTTGGTATTCACGCTTAGGGGCGACAAAGGCGCTTTGACTGGTCAATCAAACCCCCTTTGGTCTTTCAAGCTAAGCCATTATCAGGCGGCACCTTGCGGGGTGTTACACTCAGACACGAACTGACCCTTCCCCTCTGAGTGTAGCGCCTCCCTTCTTTTGCAATTCAAAGATCGTTTGTTTCTTTCGGGGGAGATAATACACAACTATTAGAGTATAGTCAAGAATAAAAATGCACCATAGGAGAGTTCACGGGCAAAAAAACCGCTCATGAAGAGCGGCTCGGGGGGTTTAAATTTGAGTGAGGATTAATCCCAGAATAGTCAACATGGAAATGGTGGGGACGCTACACAATATACTGGTGTCTCCCTATTTTTATCCAGAGGAAGAAGGGAACGTTGTTTCGTTGGAGAATCGTGTAAGAAGTATAAAGAAAAAATAGCACCAGCCCGTATACAGGAAGTCGAAGCCATATCGGAGGCCAGAGCCATATCATGACGGCGATAATGAAAGCACCGATCGCGATTCCCACCCCGGCGCCTTGATACAAATGACCTTTCGGCCCCCCAATCGCCTTCATCGCTTGGTTCAGAGAAGCGGCGAGTAAAAATATCGCAAGCAGCACTCCCCACCAGGTCGGAGGAATCGCATAAAGCATCAAGGCCGGCGTCAGAATCAAAAAGGTTTCTTTTAAGATCGTTAATGCGGCATTCATTGGCAAGGGCCTTCTTGTTTTTTATATAATCGATAAGCGACGTAGAGCACAACCGGCGCCCCAACGTAGACCAAAAATTCAGTAATATCATAATGCCGAAGCTCTCCACTGAAAGGGTAGAAATAATCAGGAGCATGGAGCAGACGGGGATGAGGCGCAAAAGCCCACAGCAGCACGTGAAGGAATATCCATATAATATAAAATGGTAATAGTTTGAGTGCCATCAATCCTCACCCAAAAGCCGTCTCTCTTTCGCAGATCGACAGCCCTTCCAGCCAGATCCTTCCCCGACAGATCCAATACTAACTAACTCATCCCCTTCAAATCTCAACTCATACAAATAATCACCTGAACCGCAGTTATAAACCCATACCTCGGTCATGGCAGTAGTCGAACTATATGTGCCGCTATAATAACCACGGCTTCGTACTCTGCCACCAAACGTTCCGGATTGTTTTTCATTGGCGACATAAGAGGATTCGGGACTTCCGCATCTAGCCAAGACTTTGCCCTTTGAGTCGCCCACCGAGACGATTTCCCGGCCACAACTCCAACCATATACGTTACTGGGATAATTAAAGACTGCAAAAATAAGGACTACGGAAATACAGGATAGGACTAAAGATTTCTTCATCAGCTTCCCCGGAAATATAAAATGTTTTCTTCAGCACCGGATTTTCGTAACTTACATTCACCCGTTGTCGATCGAAAATCCGTATAAATTACGTTACCTTCTTGTCGGCAGCGGGAAGATAATCCCCTGGTGCCTCCGCACAGCCATGCGGTTCCCGCAGTTTCAGGTCCTTTACTTCTTTTTCCAAGACCTTGATCCGCTTATTCAAAGCCACCTTTTCATTCCGATCTTTAACAGCCCCTTTGATCATCGCCATATTCATTTTTAAGGCGGCGATAGATACCTCATCGGCAGTTTCCAGGATTTCCTTTAGATCGAGACACAAATTTTTCAGGTCGTCTGGCCAATCAGAAGTGAAAACGGTCACAGATTTTTTCTCTTGTCCAGTCAACAACCAATCAGTGGAGACTTTTCCGGCCGCGGCAATCATTAAAATTTTATCTCCCCCGGGAATACTCCCGTTGAGATATTTTCGGAATGATTGATCGCTTATTCCGCATTTCTTGGCGAACCCCCCCGGATTATCCGCAGCCAAAAGTTTTATACGGCCAACCAAATCAACAGTCCAACTATTAGGGTATTTAATCGTTGACATATGCACCTTAGTTGTGTATTATCCCCCTTACAAAAGGGAGGGGTTAAAATGAACGGCAAAGACCTTATTTTACCAGACCACCGACTTAACCGGCCGTCAGATGAAGCCATCAAGGAAAGATGCAAGGCGAATACGGAACGATTTTTGGCCATCCGTAATTCATTAGCTGCAATCTTCGAAGCTGATCGTTTGGAGGAAGAGCGCATTCGTAGAGAGGCCTCCCTAAGTTTCCGTACCATTAAAAAATTTAAGAAGTTCGTCTCTTTGTTCATTGAAAAGTCTTGCTGATGTTGCTGGTTCCCCGATCCCTTTACCACTTGATACGATCGCGGACGCCAGATTGAGATACATCTTGTTCATTTCTCTCTCTCTTTGAATCGACGCTTGGTGAATGCGGCGCGAAACCCACCAAGTAAGAACAGAGAAAATCGCGATTACGACCGTAGAGACGGCGCTAATTAATGGAGCATACGTGTTTAAGATATTTGCAAAATCACCCATTATCCGGGAGCCTTAATTGATCGATAACAAAACAATTGCCGACGAGATCCGGCGAATCAGAACTCAGGATCTAAAACTATCACAACGCGCCCTGGCCGAAAAAATCGGTTCATCCAGGGATACCGTAAAGGACTGCGAGCTGGATAGACAGAAAGTCCCTGCGGTCATTTTCCTCAACATTTACGCCCTGCTTGAAAAAGACAGTTTAATAAATCGTATATCAAAGGTTGCCAATGGAAACAAGGCATAATTTCAAGGTTTTAGGGTTGATAGAGCCGCCATTGACGCCTAAACAAAAGTTAAAGTACTGCATTAACTTCCAATATGGCTCACTTCGCAAATTCTCAAGTATTGTCGATATAAGCCACACCGCCCTTTGTTCCTGGATGGATCGTCCGGAGAAGTACCCGGAAGCCCATCGAAAAATAATTCAAAAACTCGGATTTGATCCGTTTTTAACATCTGGTTCGATGATTGGAGGATAACAATGTCAGATAGCAAACACCAACACGACGATTTGCAACGAATTGCGGGAGTAGTACATGCCCCCACCGTCGAGGACTATGTGCAGGAGATGGTGGAGACAAGAGGCATGAAAATCGTTGCGGATCACCTCAACGTCCACGTTTCAAAGGTCTCAAGGGTCAAGAACGGGACTGAGGGATTCACAATCAAACAATTCCAGGATCTCCTGGATATGGGAGACGCCGTGATCATACCCCGGCAGGATTATCTGGATCTGGTCGAGTGGGGACGGACTACCTTCCGCATGATGGAAAAGGCTGTGGCTATAAGGGATTCGAAGAAATAGGGGCCCGAAATGAACAACAACGGATGGATTCGGCTGCACAGGCAGATACTCGACTGCGAGGACTGGCTATCCGAACCATTCACCCGAGCACAGGCATGGGTAGACCTACTCCTGATCGCAAACCACAAAAAAGGGTACGTCCGAAAAAGGGGAATTTTGATCGAAATTGAACGCGGAGAAGTAGGACTCTCGGAAAGTGGCTTAGCCAGCCGATGGAGATGGTCAAAGGGCAAGGTAATCCGCTTCCTGAGCGACCTCAAAAATAGACAACAAATCGGACGCAAAACGGCACCGAAGAATAAACAGCTAAATAGCCTAATTTACATAACAAATTACGACAAGTATCAATTCGACGGTACCGAAGACAGTACCGAAGATGGAACCGAAAACGGACCGAAGACGGGTCCAGGAACAAAGAAGAATAAAAAGAATAAGAATTTAAACCCTATACGGTCAGATTTTGATGCATTTTGGAAAACCTATCCCAAAAAAATCGGGAAGCAGGCAGCGCAAAGAGCATTCGAGACACACCAAAAATCAATCCCCCCAGCAGAACAACTTTTGTCAATCCTGGAACGGCAGAAACAGACCGATCAATGGAAACGAGGATTCATACCAAACCCGGCAACCTGGATTAATCAAGGCCGATGGGACGACGACATCGAGGCCATGAATGGAGGAAAAGAGCATGGAAGCAATCGCATATACGCTGGACAAAAACAAAACATACCAACCCCCCGACAGAGGGAAATCGACGCCGAAACAGAACGGCTCTCCGCGGAATACTACCGGCTTAAGGGCGACCCCTCCCATGGTAACCCCTGAACGGATGCCAGGAAAGATTCTCCGGGAACGCATGACCACCGATGATCAGAAAGTGATGGCAGGCTTTCTGACCAGCTATCAACGAGGGGAGATCGGATGGGACGCCTTCCGGGCAAAGATCCCGTCCGAACTGCTGGCACGATTCGAAGCAGCGTCCATGGAATGCCGGAAAAACGGATTCATAAACCCCGTCGCCATCATCACGCCCGACGGGAGATACCAGATAACCTGGTCGCAGATCCTCAGCCATAACCGGGGGGATAAATGTACCATGTGCGTAAACAAGCCTTGCGTCGGAAGGGATAACGATCGGGGGAATTTCACACGCTGCTGGGAGGGGAGGGTATGAACACGCGTACCCGGAAAAAGGGAACGGTGCCGGACCCAAACAGCGAGGCCGCGATCACAAAGAGCATCCGGGATCTCCTCACTCGTTTTCAGATTTACCACTGGAAGAATTGGGGAGGAATGATGGGGACCAAAGGCGTCCCGGATATCCTGGGTATTTACAAGGGGCAGTTTCTGGGCATCGAGGTAAAAACCCCAAAGGGCAAATTGAGCCCGGAGCAGGAAACGTTCCTGGAGAACATCCGGAAGCATGGGGGGATCGGATTCGTCGCCCGGAGCATCGACGACGTGATCGTCAATCTCGGCCTGCAGGACCGCTTCTTGGACTTCGGGAGAAAATAATGCAGCATAAACGGCAACGAGAAAGGATGATCAGCATGAGGAAACGAAACAACCCGTACACAGCAGAGGAGGACGAACAGATCCGGTCGCAGATTAAAGCCTTCAAGGGGAAACACATCCCGTCCAACATTTACGGGACTCTCGCATGGACTATGGGAAACCGACACACGGTAGCATCGTTGCAGTCCAGGGCGTCACGACTGAGACATGGACGCAGCGGAGAGAAGACGGAACAGGGAAAGCCATGCAACTGCGAATGCAAGCAGCCGCCGACAAGAAAACAGGAGAGCCTCGAATTATACAGCGATGCAGACCTTCTCTCGGGAATCAAAAACTGCTCCGATACATTACTGAGCCTGGTGCTCCGGCTGACGGCCAGGATCGATGAGAAGGACATCATCCAGCAGCACCAGAAACGCATCGCTGAACTGGAGGCAAGTCTACAAAAGCAGGCCGATAACGTCAGAGCCGCATTGGGAGGTTAGATATGGACATTCTACAACGATTCCTCGAGCAAATACAGACAGACCGGGTCTCCTGGTACAAGCGGAAATTCCGTTCCGTTCCCCGGGCAGAATTTAACGCCAAGTACCCGCACCGTCATCAGGGAGCGCAGGAATGCGCCAGGAGGCAGCGGCAGAAGGAAAGGGCAGAAGCGAAAAAATGAAGCTCCCCGATCGCAACACTATCGAAAAACAATTGGACGACCTCTGGCGCAAGCGGATCAAGCAGCGCGACGGGTACAAATGCATGTATCCGGGATGCAACTATCATGGGGACGACGTGGAAGCCCACCACATATGGGGACGAGGAAACCATGGCAGCCGATGGCTGATGGATTGCGGAATTACTCTCTGCCATTCCTGCCACCGGGAAGCGGAGAAGTACCCCAATGCATTCCGGAAGATGGTCGAAATCCGATACCTGGGATTTGAGCGGATGCTCGCCATCACCCAGGCCGCCAGATCCGTCGCCAAATGGACCATCGACCAACTGATGGAAATGAAAGAGCAACTCAAAGCACAAGGAGTGTAAATGGAAGTCAAAGACCTCAGACCAGCAGCGTACAACCCCCGGAAGATAACTGAATGGAAACTCCAGGCCCTCGGGAAGGCCATGAAGGAATTCGGCGATCTGTCAGGAGTGATCCGAAACGTCAGGACCGGGAGCCTCATCGGAGGCCATCAGCGCCTGAAGCATTTCGACCCCGCCTGGAAGATCGCAAAAGAAAAGCACGAGGACAACGTCGGGACCGTCGCCCAGGGATACATCGAGACGCCCTTCGGGCGATGGACATACAGGGAAGTGGATTGGGGCCTGGAGAAAGAGAAGGCTGCAAACATTGCCGCCAACGAACACGGGGGAGAATTCGACCTCCCGGCTTTGAGCGAACTCCTCATCGAACTCGACACCGGCGCCTTTGACATGGACCTGGTCGGCTTTTCACCGGAGGAACTGGAGAACCTCCTGGCCGGATACCGGACGGCCGGAGACGGAGAAGTCAAGGAGGACGACTTCGACGCAGACGCCGAGGCCGAGAAGATCGAGGAACCGATCTCGAAGCCCGGAGACATCTGGATCCTGGGACGGCACCGCATCCTGTGTGGAGATGCCACAGCCCAGGCAGACATCGCCAAGCTCATGGCCGGGAACCAGGCAGACCTCGTCTGGACAGACCCGCCCTACGGAGTGAGCTATACCGACAAGAACGACTTCCTCAACAAGGCCCGGCAGGGCATCGGGCACATGGCCATTGCCGGCGTCGACCTCAGAGGGGACGAACTGCAGGCCATGCTGCAGGACGCCTTCCAGAATATGGCCATCCACACAAAAGCCGGGGGATGCTTCTACGTCGCCCACGCCGATATCAACTCGGCATTCTTCCGACAGGCCATGGGCGCCGCAGGCGTGAAGGTCAGCCAGAGCCTGATATGGGTCAAATCCAGCGCCGTTCTCAGCAGAAACGACTACAACTGGAAGCACGAGCCGATCCTCTACGGATGGAAGGAAGGCGCCGCGCATTATTTCGGCCAGGACTTCACGCAGACCACCGTCATCGATGACGAGGCGGACCTGGCTAAGATGAGCAAGGAGGCCCTCGTCGCCTACGCGGGGGAACTCCGGCAGATGGTCCCGACCACGATCTTCCGGGAGGACAGACCGCAGCGGAACGACCTCCACCCGACCATGAAGCCGATAGGCCTTGTGGCCAGGATGATCAGAAACAGCAGCAAGGTAGGGGAGAACGTTCTGGACGTCTTCGGCGGATCCGGAACCACCCTCATGGCAGCGGAGCAGACCGGGAGGAACGCATTCCTCTCAGAACTCGACCCGACCTATACGCAGGTAATTATTCAGAGATGGATGGCCTTCACTGGAAACGCGGCATATTTGGAGCAGGCAGACGGAAGCAGAAAAGCATGGAGCGAAGTTAGTAACGAACATGGGAAACCTTAAGGAAGGATGGAAGATGAAACGGGATAAGTGGTGGAAAGGCAAGACGGCTATCTTTTACGATTATGACGGCGTCAAGTGCATCAGGTACTTCATGACCTTTGAGGAAGCGGACGAATACGCAAAACGATTGCCGACACGCTGCACCGCCTCTTTTATGAACCTCGAACCCACATAGCAGAAGGAAGGAGAACGCATGAAAGGAAACAAAACCACAGTCACAGTCATAATAGAGGCCCTGAGCATCGATTCTGTCCCGGCGATTTTGAACCAGGTCGCGGAAATGTTCCAAGCCTATGAGTGTCCTCACGGGATGCTCTCCCACGATGACGGCGACCAGGTAACCTGGCAGACACAGACGGCTCAGGTCGAATTTTAGTACAGGAGACCAGATGGACATCGACACGCTCATAAAACTCATCAGACAGGTCCTCAAATCATACGAGGCCAGCGCGGACAAGGTAGCCCGGATACGGGAGATAATTGATAACGCAGAATCTGAACTCAAAACCCAGGAGGAAAAATGATCGAAAGTACAGCACTGGCCACCATGGACGACATCAGCGCCTACTGCCGAGAGGTGAAACTGCCCTGCTCGGAAGCGAAGATCCTGCAGATGCACAAAGAAGAAGGATTTCCACTGAAGCAACTCGCCGGCCAATGGGAGAGCGACAAAACCCTCATCACCGCCTGGAGACAGGAGCGCCTCCTCCAGCGTAGGATCGACACCAGCTACATCGAGGAGCGGAACCAATTCATCCCGACAGCCGAGAAACTCGCCGACCGGAAGCATGGCGCCACCCCACCCAGGAGCAGCGACAAAAAATCCGCGGAAAAATGGGCAGCGGATTGGACTCTGACATTCCACACCGAGATGGAGCGCCTCTGGGAAGCGCATGCGAAAATGAAACGAATAGCCGCCGCCTACGCCCAGGAGGAAGCCAAGCGAATATACGAGGAGAAGCTGGCCGAATTGATGGGAAGCCCGGCAGAAGCGTAGCCGGGACTGAACAAAAGAAAAGGCGCCAACCAGAACGGAAGGCGCCTTTTATAAATTTTAACTAGCCACCGGGATCAAGAGTAGCGTGATTGATACAACGGGCCCCGCTTTCATTTCGTCATCTCCTGCACATATTCCTCAATATTTCCGTGCTCTTCCTGGTTCCAAAATGCCTGTACCCAGAGTTCCAAACACGCGGCCTCAAACAGGGAGAGATTCGAGACTTTTTTGTTCAATTCCTCCCCATCGATCTCCCATTTTCCATCCAGATAATCCAGGGCGATTCCATCGGCAACCTGGATGCCTAGGTGCTGTCCGGCGATGCGCGGGGTTAGTATGAGGCCATTGTTAACGTCGATCATGAGCATGAGTTCCCCGCGCGTAAATCTACCCTTGAGAGTATGCAGGGTATATCGGTACAGGTCCGGTATGGCTTCCAGGATGTACTCCACCCCGGCGTTAAGATTCCCCCCGGTCTGGCGGTAAAATTCTGCCGATTTGTCTGTGATTCTCGGCGCTACTTTAATGATGTTTTTTTGCATTTAATCCCTCCTGTGGTATAGGTTGTATTCAAATCTTTGCCCCCCGGTGGCTGGCCGGGGGCTGTGAACTATCTTCACATTTTCCGATACATTTTTTTTGATGCCCGGTTCTTAATCCTCAAAGCATACCCGATTTTTTCGAGTTCGGATTTTAAAGCCCCGTACTCAATCGGTGTCGCTTTGGTTGTTTGTCGTATCACGTGATTATATTCCACTCCACCGTGCTGTCTAATATGCTCGTAAGATTGGCAGCGTTTCCCGTCGAGATCGGCTGCAATTCCAGGGAACAGTGCTATAATTTCGCCCGTTTTGCGCCATTTACGAAAAATTACGGTGTCAAGGCCATTGTCTTTTTGACTCATTTTCTTTCTCCTTTCCGGCCCTTGTGGTATAGTCATTTTCCCCTCCCTGACCCCGGATTGGTCTCCGGGGTGGCTTCTCCTGCCAGTAACAGGGAGGGCTTTGATTTTTGATTACCATCCATCCATGTATCGGTTATTTTCCCCGAGCCCTGCAATGTCTACCTGGTCGTCATACTCACCGACTGGGACGCCAAAATGTGACGCGGCCTCCGCTTTTGTCCGGCCAAAATAACAGCTAATCCCGTCAGTGCAATGCCATGCCAAAAAATCTGCGCCTAAATCGTTATCAATTTTGTCGATGTAAAAATGTAGTGATCTCATTTTTACTCCCCTTTCTTCGCTCCAATAATGGAGCGGGTAATGTAACTGTCCAACATTTGATTTTTTACCGCATCGTTCGGCATAGCTGCCGTTTTTTCGATCCATATCCCATCCCTTTTGACTTTGCCGGTAATCTCTGTTGCGCTAGCCTTGATGTAGATTTTACTTGCTCCATCAATACGGATTGTATCGGCATACACAATAGTTCCGGTCGGTATTGCATCCCAACCGGCGGCCAGCAACGGCTCGACCTCTCCCGTCCTAATGGTGATGTCACACCCTGCAATATTGCGGGCATCCTGTTTTATTTTTTCCGCTCTGTCCATTTCCTTTCTCCTTTCGTTTTCAGTTTCCGGCGGGTGGTCAGCCCGCCTCCTGTGTTGTTAGTCCTTCCGTCCCCTATTCCGTTATTTCTCTATACAATCCCCTACTGACGCGCGTTACATCGATAGAGCAGGGCGCATGTGTGGCCTTGTCCCGCCAGTGTGCAACCAGGGTGATGTAACTGTTGCCAAAATATAAGGTCTTTTTCCTGGTTATCTTGTCCGCAGCAATTTTTTTCTCCGTCCCGTCTGGCTCGTAAAGTATAACTGTAATCATTTCCCTGCCTCCTGTGTTGTTGTTGATTGCAGATTACCACATTATTATTATTTGTCAAGCATTTTTTTAGAAAAAAATTAGATAATGATATTAGGTAGATAATAGCTGAATACAGAGAAACCCAATATTTTTTTTGAAAAAAGTGGAATATTTTTTGTAACCCCAAAAACCTGTCAAGCACAATTATTTCGCGTCAACACCCCACCGGAGCATCGCCCAAGCATCGCAGACCCCCCGTAGAACCCCCGTCCATCCGAGCACCCAAAAGCACCCCAAAAAACCGGGTTATAATCCCGCCATCATATCAAAGACCACCCAAAAGGGAGAGAAAGCCAACCATGGCAAAGAGAGGGCGCAAGCCCCTTGAAATTGATCTCAAAGTAGTACAGACCCTTGCAGCGCAGGGCCTAACCGATGAGAAAATCTATGCATTTTTGGGTATCAGCCACGACACATTCTACAAGCGGAAGCGCGAATATACTGAATTCTCTGAGGCTTTAAGCAAGGGGAGAGCCAATGGAGAGGCTGCCCTCGCCAACAAGCTTTACAACAAGGCGATGGCCGGGACCGGGAACTCGGAAGACATCAAGTACATCCTGGAGAGGCGCTTCGGATGGGGGAAGGTCGACAAGATCCAGGTAGGAGGGAAGATCGAGCAGGAACATGAGCACCATCACGACATGGAAATCGGACCCGCTCTTAGAGAAGTATTGGACAGCCTTGGCATCCCTGCCGAATCGGGAAGACCGATGGTGGGCAATGAGGGCGATAGCAAAGCATGACCTCTACTTCATGGCCAAGATTATTCTCGGATACCACTGGATCACCAGCCCGGTCCACAGCGATTTTTGCCGAGAGATCCAGCGAGGACGCAACCTTTCCCTATACCTCCTGCCACGAGGCCACTGTAAAACCCAGGTCTTCACGATCGCCGATGGAATACGACAGTACCTCCTACACCCTGCAGAGCCCATCGCCATCGTATGCGACGCCCTCAAACGGAGCGTCAAGAAAACAAGGGCGATTAAATGGCATTTCGAAAAGAATCTTCTCTTCCGGGACCTGTTCCCCGACCTCACCTGGAAGAACCCATTCAAGCAGAGCCCGAAGTGGACGGACGAAGAGTTTATCCTCCCCCACCATACTGGACGCCAAGAACCTAGCTTCCAGGCAACCAGCCTGGAGAACCAGCCGACCGGTCTTCATTTCCCAATCATTAAGTGTGACGACATCGTCACGCCGGAAACCTGCACGACACGGGACCAGATGGACAAGTGCCGTGATGGTTACGGACTCATGCGTTCTTCTATTTTGCAGACCGGAGGCAACATTCAGATCGCGGGGACTATTTACAACGATGGAGACCTCCACTGCGATATGGCCAGGGAGGGCACAGGATACACCGTATATCGCAAGCCGGCGATCGACCCGGATACGGGACAAGCCCTCTGGCCGGAGCAGTTTGATCTGTCGGTGCTGACGGCGATCCGGAAGGACCCCACGGTCGGAGAGTACATCTTCTCCTGCCAATACCTCCTGGACCCCAGCCCCGAGGACGAGAACGCCTACTTCAAGCTGACCGACTTCGGACGATACCGGGAGCGGCCAAAGTACCTGAACATATACGCGGTTATTGACACCGCACTGAGCGAAAAGACCACAGCCGACTACACCAGCATTATGGTCGTCGGCGTAAGCAGCGACAATCGGATTCAGATCCTGGACGTAATCAGAGGGCGATGGGACGCCCTGGGAGTAGCCACGCAGATGATAGAGACGCAAAAGACACATAAGCCGCTGATATGGGGATGCCAGGGCGACAACATCATCAAGGCAATCGGCCCGTTTTTACGCAAGATGATGGGGGAGCAGAACACCTACATCAACCTGCAGACGGTCACGAAGCAGAACCAGGACAAGATCGCCAACGGCAGAAGCATTCAGGGGCGGGTCCGACAGGGCTATGTCCTGCTGCCGGAGCGGAGCCTGACCCAACCAGACTGGCTGCAGCCCCTGGAGCACGAGATTCGGCGCTTCCCCCGGGGAGAACACGACGACCAGGTCGACAACCTGGCCACCGTCGGCCACCTGATGGACAGCATGGCCGCGGCCAACGACAAGGAGAAGCGACTAAAGGACTTCGCCAACACCCACATCGACCACGTCGAGGGGAAGAAAAAGCCCTCGTTAGAGGAAGCGGCCCACATTGAGGCCCAACGATTCATTCGCAATACCCGCAACCAGCACAGAGATAGGAGGATATTCCATGACCTGGATTGACGTAGCAGCCGGAGCAACCATCATCGCCATTCTCGCGTTCGCATTCGTCGGTGTCATTTACCTGGGATTCCAGATGGGCAGGCAGAGCGCCGGGCAACCACCCGCCAGGATGCTGCCACCAGAGGCGCCCAAAAACAAGCAGCCACGGCCCACAGAAGACCCGTACATCCGGGCGATGAAAGCCCCCAAGAAGGCGGAACAGAGAATCCAGACCATACCGGAGGGACAGGATAAATGAGCCCCGACACCATCATCGACGTTTACTGCGAGATCTGCGAGGAGCGCATCGCCACCGTCAGACTCGGAGATCTCAGATACCCCATGACCGGGGAGATGTTCCTCTCGCCGGACGCACACCACGGATACCCGGCACCGTTCGAGCCGGGGACCGAGTGGGAATTTATGCGCTGCCCACACTGCCGATACAGGCCGTTTTTGATGGATGACCGCATCAATGCGGGGGATCGCTTCGTTTACGCCAGGAAGGACGGAGATGAGGAACCGGCGCCGGAGACCATGGACGACGTCCTGAGGCAGATGGCGCCCGAGGAGGAACCACAGGATGACGCACAGGTCACCTGCGAGATATGCGGCAAGAAGTTCCCCAGGGGACAGATCGGCCTGCACCGAAACAACCACCGCCGAGCGGAAGCGAAACGACAGAAGGAAAGGGGACGTAAATAATGGCCAAGAAAGACCACACCGAATTACTCCCACCGGAGGGAGACCAGGACGTAGGGAAAACCGTATTCGCCCTCCTCAAGGAGATCCTGGACGACAAGGACGAGCTCGGCCTTCCAAAGCGCTGGAACCGCAACCACGAGTTGATCCGCAACCGGCACTGGAAAAATGACGACGTCGAAGTGCCCCTCGTCTCGATCAACCTCTGCCATGTCCACGTCCAGAGGACCTGCAACATGATGACCGACAACAACCCGACATTCGACGTGGTCCAACTCGGGGAACAGGAGGAGCTCCCGGAGGGAGAGGACCAGGCATTCGACCTCCTGCAGAAGTCGGCCATCCACTGGTGGAACGACCAGGAGCAGCAGGATGTCCTCGACAGCAGCGTTCGACTCGGGGAGACCAACGGGATCGCCATCGAGAAGGTGATCTTCAACCCCAACCTGGAATACCCCCTGGGCGAAGTCGAGACCATCAACGTCAGCCCGTTCCATTTCGGCTGGTACCCGACCAAGCTCACAGACCCCCGGAACTTGCAGCAATGCGAGGCCGTTCTGCATTACTACCCCCTCAGCATCAGGGAGGCCCGGCGCCGTTGGCCGGATAAAGCCGACCTCATCAAGCCGGACTCCGACATCATCAAGGACCTGCAGGACGAGAGGCGAGATATCAACAGCCTGCAGGGAGCCAAGAAGCCGAAGAACATGCTGATCACTATCGCGGAGACTGCCAAGGAACTGTTCAACTGGATGAACCGGGGCCAGGAAGCCCCCAGCGACGAAGTGCTGATCGTTGAATGCTGGTGCCACGACTACACCACCGCAGCCGGAAAAGAGAGCAAACAGAAAAAGCCCGGAGAAGTGGTCTACGAGAAAGCCAAGTACCGGGGAAACATCCGCTGTGTCGTCGCCTGTAATGGGGACAAGGTCCTGGACGACCGGAGCAACCCCAGCATCAACGATCAACTCCCCGACGAAAAGGCCATGATGACCTACCTGTGGGACAAGTTTCCATTCTCCGCAGCCAACAGCGTCAAGGACCCGGCCAACGCATGGGGCGCCACGGACTTGGAACAGTTGGAATGGTTGAACCACGAGCTCAACAAGAGCGCCAGCCAGTTCATCCTGGAGAAGGACAAGAGCGCCAGGAGTAAGATTAAGAATCCGCTGACCTCCGGAGTGGGGAATGAGGACTTCACCAGCTACTACTCAGAGATTAATCCGGTCAACGCGGAGGAATCAGCGGCCATTCAATGGCTCGTCTACCCCGGCTCCTCGATGGACTACCAGGCGTCGATCAACATGTTCAAGGATCTGTTCCTTTTGATCGCGCAGAGCTTCGAAATGGACCAGCTAACCTCCTCATCGAGCGCCATCGCATACAAGACCCTGGCCGCGCTCATGGAGCGGCAGGCCACCATGCAGCGGGGAAAAACTCGGAACTACTCCCGGTTGATCAGGGACCGAGGACGGATGTACCTGTCACATCTGATGAATTGGGGGACGGAGCCACGCTATATCAACTTCGAAAACAGCGACGGCATCAAAGAGACCAAAAGAATCGTCGGCAGCGAGATGATCATCCCGGCCAAACTCACCGTCGTCGCAGGGTCCACCCTCCCGCAGAGCAACGTCCAGAAGCGCGAGGAAGCCCTGGAACTCTTCACAAGGCAGGCCATCGACCAGCCGAAGCTCCTGGAGGACCTCAACGTCTCCGGAAGGAAGGACATCATCAACAGAATGAAGGCAGGCCCGGTCGGAGCCGTCATGAACAACCTGGCCATGATGGGAGTGCCGCCGGAATTGATCCAGATATTCCAGCAGGTCGCCAGCATGGAACCGAAGGACATCGACAAGGCGATCAAGGAAGGCCAGATCCCGCCGTTCCAAAGGCTTCTGCAGCAACTGGCAAGGGCCATGGCAGGCCAGCCCGAGCCCCAACCCCAGGAGAACCCGGTCGACCAGGCCGATGTGCAGGTCAAGATCGCCCAGGCGGAGAAGACGAAGGCCGAGACCGCCAAGGTCGCTGCCGAAATAGACCTGGTCCGCGAGCAGATCAACACCGAAGTCGTCGACCAGCGCGTCAAGATGGCAGGCGTCAAGTTCGATACGGACAAGATGCAGATCGAAAAGGCCCGGACGGTCCACGAGATCACCAGGGAGCGCAAGCCGCAACCGGAGAAAGAAGCCCCCGGGAAGCCGAAAGCGGAGGAGAAAGAACCGGAGGAGGGCAGACAGCCTCAGGTCTCTGTCACCCCAGGACCGGCAGAAACTCCGCAAAAGCAAGAGCCAGCACCACTCGTACCAGAAAGAGAGGCGATCCCCTCCGGGTACAATGAATCCGGGATGGAATCAAACAACAGACCACAACCCGAACTGTAAAGGAGGAAAGACAATGGCATTAGTCGACATGAAACGACCGAAGCCGGCCAAGAAAAGCACGAAGGGACCGGAGGC
>Ga0302253_1000508_pt1 | contig 30924 bp, 41 predicted proteins | sample AAG_RA_Trp_MG_FD_193537 | JGI IMG/M metagenome (GOLD analysis project Ga0302253, IMG submission 193537) | Enriched activated sludge microbial communities from anaerobic digester in WTTP, New Holstein, Wisconsin, United States - AAG_RA_Trp | ecosystem: Engineered > Bioreactor > Anaerobic >...
GTAAACGAAATAGCGTACAATTTCCGTATCACAAAAACTGCTGTTACTTTATTATTCATTTTTGTGTACCCTATTTTTGTGATTACAGTACGTAAACGAAATAGCGTACAATTTCCGTATCACAAAAACTGCTGTTACTTTATTATTCATTTTTGTGTACCCTATTTTTGTGATTACAGTACGTAAACGAAATAGCGTACAATTTCCGTATCACAAAATTACTTTTTAATAATAGACCGTTCATTCAACCGGGTCATCACGCAAGAGATAGGTTGACAGGTATTTTGTGCTTTTTGGAATGAGGGGATGATGGAGAGTCATCCCCTCTCCCCTGCTCACTCATACATTCGCTCCGGATCGCCTGTGTGATCATGCCCCTTGCATACTTTGCAAGAGGGAGACCCGGCCTTCTCCAAACTGATAAGAGCATTCACACCTTTCCTTACTCCATGGCACTCCGGAACATGCAGAATACCTGGACCGGTTTGATCGCAGGCACCTTCGTAACCTTCGTCAGCCTAGCCCTGCATTTCGGAGGGGCATCTCCTCCATCTGTAACCGGGTATCTTCTCCTGTTCGCCGGGGGATTCACTGCAGGACTTTTCACCCGGGAAACAGTGATGAAAAGTGCCCTGACTGGTCTGGCGATTGGCTGCATTGTCGTGGTCGGAATGGTCGGCTGGACCATGAGTAAGTGGGATGGAACAGCGGGAGTCCTCCCTCTGGTGAGCATCACTGGCGCATTCGCAATCATGAGTGCCGTATTTGTTCCTTCCAATACGGTCAGCGCGATAATCGGTATCGTGATCAGGAAATGGTATCTGAAAGAACCATATTCCCTCGGGGAAATCCCAGAGGATTCATCCGGAAATGAACGCCTGCGGTGGGTTGCGCTCATTGCCGGGGCCTTCATCGTGGCCGGTTCCCCATTCCTGGCATTGATAGGTTCCCCAATGGCATTTCTGATAGGTTCCCTGCCCCTGCAGATCATCGCTTCTCTTTCGGCAGGATTCCTCGTGGGGTTCTTCTCTCCCGGAGGCATTCCACACGGTGCGACATCTGGTCTGATCGCCGCGATAGTGGGTATCGGCATCCTGGCAGTTCCGATGTTCTGGTTCTCATCACAGGGAACGGGATTCGTTGCGGGTCTTGCCGGGATCGTCCTCATCATTGTTGCCGTGACCGCGATCCCCACGGTTATCGCTGGCGGTATAATCGGTGCCCTCGTGAAAAAGAGGATATCCCGACCGGGTTCGGAGTGAAGGATAACCTGTCCGGTCTATGAGGGAATTCCACCCGGATCCTCAAGAGGTTATGAACATTTCATCTCAAGCTTCCCGCCCTTGCGTCACTCCGGCAAAGAGTGGAATAAGGGAAAAGTACTATCAAACGAGAAAGCACTCTTTTCATGCGGATAATCATTTAAGAAGTCTTTTTGTGAACAAAATGAATAAAAACGTGATATGCGAACAACAAAACTACAGTTATTTGGTGTTTTGTTCATTTTGATTTTTTATTCTTATGCTGTCTCTGGGAGTGATATCTATTCATATGTTGGACAGTGGGGCTCAGAAGGATCAGAGGATGGCCAGTTCAAATCGCCCGATATAATAGCCGTAGACTCTACTGGCAATGTCTATGTCCATGACGATTATAACCGCATCCAGAAATTCACTTCAGATGGGGTATTCATCACAAAATGGGAAGGTCAAGGCAAGGAGCCTAATTACATCACAGGTATTGCGTTCGATCGTGATGGGAACGTCATTGTATCAGTATTATACAGGATACAAAAATTTTCAGCTGATGGAACCCTCATCGAAGAATGGGGCACCAAAGGAGAAGGTGACGGAGAATTTGTAGGTATAAACGACATCGCGGTTGATAATTCTGGGAATATTTATGTTGCTGATGGTAGTGATTGGCTTCCTTACCTGGCGCACAACAAAGATATTGCCCGTATTCAAATATTCACCCCTGATGGTCGTTTCGTCACAAAATGGGGAAGACAGGGGGGTTTTTCTCAGGATCTTCAAGGATGGCTCAACGGAATCGAGATAGATAGCGTGGGTAACGTCTTTGTCGCGAGTGGTAATAATATCAAAGAATATTCGGGTTCCGGTGAATACCACAATGATTGGGGAGGGGGGCGGGAATCAGGATTTTTCCATGAATTTTCGAACCTCGAAGATATCTCTGTGGATAAAGCCGGATACATTTACACTGTTGATTCGGGCGATTCAGATAATATTAAAAAATTCACTTCAGAAGGCACTCGTATCAGTTCATTTGGGAAGTATGGAACCGGAAACGGTGAATTCAATCACCCAGGTAGTATTGCCGTGGACCATGTGGGTAATATCTATGTTGCAGACACTAGCAATCACCGTATACAAAAATTCTCTCTTGAAAAACAGGTCGCAAGTGGCAATGAACCTGTGACTTTTTTCATGCTCTTTGTGATTGCTCTTGGAATAGTGATGGTGTTATCAAGAGAGAAATAAATCTGGATTTTTTAAATTTTCAAGTTAGTTGATTATCAATGGAGAGATCAACGCTCTCCTCAGGATACCCTCGGGGGAGGGAGTTGTAATAATTGGACTAGACGAACGCCGGAATTTCTCTCAATTACAGGGTATATTCGGAGTTAAGTAATTGAGACAATGGAATTGGGAATTCCCTCCCTCCAGTCGGGAGGCGCCGGTGCTCGTCCCTCCGCTCGTCGCCATATCAAACAGATGAACCGGGGCGACTGGTTGACACAGAGGGTAGAACAGAGCGTGAAACCCGGTTGTTTGTCTCACCATACGAATTATCCCACTCAAAATCCACGAAAATCCACGTGCCTGTCTCACTCGTCGGCATTGATTTCAATCCTTATCCTATGTAAAAAAAACTAAGATCAAAAGTGGGAATTTTTTATAGGAAAAAGAAAAAAAACCATGCTATGGATTTATCTGACAAATATGTTTTAAGGATAAAAAAACATGTGATACCATCGGATGAGGAAATTGTAGACGGTTTTATTTGTTCATTTAAATTTGAGAGAGAGGTCGAGGGTAGGAATTATCGGTATACGGATTTGGGATATAAAAAGCCAATGAACCAATGGGTAGTACTCACCGACAAACAGATCTATTTTTTCCAACCCCAAAAAGAACTCCAAAAAGTAGTGACAAAAAGGTATGATGAATTGAAGTTCGATGATATCGTAGAGGTGTTTCTTGGTCATAAGGTCAAAATCTTAAATAAAAATCCCTATTATTTTATTGACGTAGAAATTGTATCATCAAAGAAAAGGGCATTTCAATTTTTGACTACGTTCAACCATTATTGCGTGAGTGACCGATCTACACCCTCCAGAGAGTTAATTTTAGGGGGGAAATACTCACAGAGAATTACCCTTGTAAATAACAATAATCTCATTTTCAAGAACAGTGGGAATGACGGGGGGATGTATATTTCAGACGAGCGTGTGTTTTTTTTGGATGAGCGAGCACAGGCCATGAAAGGAATGTGGACGCGAATGGCAATACCCGTTTTTGGAAATTATATTGCAGATCACAATATTGTAAAATCCTTTAATAATAAAATTGATTCTCTAGAGATAGCAAAAGTATCACTTTTTCAAATTGACCATTCACAAATTAAGGCGATCGTGTATCATTGTTCGGAAAAGTGGAGCTCTATTCCAAACTCAATAACCTTCTTCTGGGAGGGTGGGGAACAATTCCAGGGCAAAAACCAGGTAAAACTTAATTTTATTCTGCGTGAGGATATGGACTATTTTATCAACTTATTCAATACTTTAGATCAAGTAAAGACAAAAATGTTTAATGACTCTTCTGAGGAGTACAGGACCCGCTATCCCAATGGTATTCAAGCATGAAGAAGAGCGTCAAACAGTTTTTTCATTTCTTGAATAGGTATTCAATCCCACTATCAAAAGGTTGTTTTCATGAGCGGAATGAAATAAAGAGATAGCAGTATCCATCATCTTCTGAATATCTCCGGAGAACTTTTCAATTCCGTCAATTCCTGATGTGATACCTTGCGAATCCCTCCCTCAAGTCGGGAGGCGCCGGTGCTCGTCCCTCCGCTCGTCGCTGTTTCAGATCGATGAACAAGGCCGGCCGGTTGACCTCCTGGACGGGTTCGCGAAGCGAGAGCGGAGTGCCCGGCCGGGAGAGTCAAGCCTGCCGGCCGTCATTGGCTCCAGGACCAGGATGACCAGCGAAGCGGAGGCCGCCACTGAACGAGAGTGAGGGCGTCGCCGGAGAGAAGCGATCGAAGATCCCGGCCAACTCCCCCGCAGGGCGAGCCCTCGATACGAGCGAAGCGAGTCGTGGGCGATGCCCGGAGGGCCGAAGGTCCTTTTCACTTTACTTTCACACCGCCTGGTGACCCTATATATCCTCTGATATCCTATGATATATTGGTGAGAACCACCATGTGCAACCAAACAACCTTTGAACATATCGGGGCTGCGCGGCTCTTCGGCGGCTCGATGAGGATCGACATCAAGACCATGCAGGCAGTCATCGCGAAGTCTGATGTGGACCTGCTGATGGACCACTCCCCGGTGGACATCTTCGATATCAGCGATGTGATGAAAGCGGCCGGCAACCCTGATCCCGTCGGAAGGGCATGGATCACCCGGTCCGGCCGGGCCGTGATGTACACGATCAACGGCCTGAAGTATGTCTCTCCACTCGCCCAGGTGCAGGGCATCATCTCGGGAGCCCGTAAGTATGCTAACGTGTCAATCATGCGGGAGATTCCCGGAGGTCCTCTCCCTCTCTCTTCTTCCACAGCCGCAGAGGTGTCCGTATGAACGCCTGCCAGAGTGTGCATGATGTGATCCCGATTAAGGACCTGCAGCGAATCAGCGTACTTCAGGAGCAGGCTGCCGAACTCGAGCACAAGGCGGCTGTCATGCTCTCTGATGCCCAGGACCTCCGCGTGAAGGCTGATGATATCGTGGAGGGCTACCGCTACCAGGTGAACCAGCGGGGCTGGGAGGCCTGCAGGGCCGAGGCAGAGCGGGTAAATGCTCTCTCATGGTACTACGACCCGCTGCCCGGGCAGGGGGCGAGGGTATGAAGATCACCATGGCCAGCGGAGGGGTTTTCACCCTCCCCGGCTGCCTTGCACGGTTCGGTGCACACCTTGGAGTAATCGGTCCGGGCTGCGAACTCACCCACGTGATCAAGGGTGGCGGACTCTGGAAGGTCAATTCGACCGGCAACAAGTTCGAGCACCTTGGTATCATCGACCGGGTGGAGGTGTGACCATGGCCGAGGACCAGGTGATCACCATCAGGAAAATCCTGGAGGGGCCGGCCTTCCAGGACAGCATCGAGATCGGGACGCCGGGAAAGGGCGGGGCCGTCAAGATTTACGGCGACTTCGGGGACCCTGCAGGGTTCGAGGCCCGGGTCCGGGAGGCCGTGCGCCTGCGGAAGATGGCCGGGGATCTGCTGGAGGGGTCCTCATGACCTCTTCCGATCTCTCCTTCCCGGAGATCTCGGAGTGGGTCTGCACCTCCTGCGACCCGGCCCGGTCCCGGTGTCATTGTGGTCGGGACCTGCGGGGTGATGAGGTCCTCGGGTATCCCCATGACGGGGGATGGATGACGAACGATGGCCGGATGTGGCTCTTCATCCACTGCCCCGCATGCGGGTACGAGATGGCGCTCTGGAAGATGGGCGTGGCCAGGGACCAGGACTTCAGGACTCCACATTATTCCGAAGAGCAGCGACTCTGTGATCTCGCGTGGGCGGCACCGGATCCTGCCGGCGTGCGGGTGATCACCTCAAGGGGGCGGGTCTCATGAGCCAGGGCGAACCCCTCGCCTCTCCCTTCGGCGACGTGATCTTTGCCTACACTCGGGCCGATGCGATCCGGGACGGGACCCTTGTCGAGATCCCAGCCGACCTCTGCCGCGAGGCGGGGATCGTGGTCCCCGTTGCCGTGACCGCCAGCGTGTGGGACCTGATTGTTCCCGGGAACCTGGAGACCATGCCGGGCCAGAGTGTGAACGGGAGGACCTGGGACCTGCTCTGGATGCTCACCTGCGCTGTCCGATCGACCCGGGAGAGGCATCGTTCGGCCGTCGTCTTCCAGTGCGATTTTCTCATGTGCAGCCAGACCTTCAGCAGGACCGCGATCCCGGAGCAGAAGACCGCAACCCTGCGGGCGGTCTGCGGACCCGGTGATCAGGGTGAACCTGTGATCACCATTATGTTTCCATGGGAGGACTAACTTGGTAGGAATTGCCCTTGTTGGAGGTGTGAATATTTCACCGGCACCTACTTTTTACACCACAGAGGAAGTGGCCGAGCTGCTGAAGATCAGCGCAAAGACCGTGCGGGAGATGATCAAGGACAAGCGCCTGCAGGCGGTCCGGGTCGGCAAGGAGTACCGGATCACTGAGGACCAGATCCGGCAATACGTCGAAGAGAATAAGACGTGACCGGGGATCCCAGCGCCGAACCACCATGTGCATAGCTGATCAAGCGCCGGCCGGCCCGGTCGATCACTGATAGGGTGGCTTGGGTCATCACACTTTTGAACGGTTGCGGAGGAAAATCGCTCTTCTCTTGCTGACCCGCCGACCGCCTCCCACCTGGGCCTCCACGACTCGCTTCCGCTCGTTCCGATGAGGCCCTCTCCCGCCCACGTCCTGCTCTGCGGGTCCTCTGACGCTCGTCAGCACCGCGACCTCGCTTCGCGACGGAACCGGGTGCTTCCTCGCTGCTGCCCGGTGCACTCCCCTCCCGAAGGGGGATATCCTATTCACTGCCTCTCCGCAGGGAGAGGAGGAGCCCGGCCGAAAAGGTGCGGAGAGAGGGGGATACTCGCCTATCCCCCGGGGCGATACGAGGGCGGGGGAGTGGGAATTCCACCTCCAAAAAATTCGGATTTCCATGTTCAGCAATCAGCGAGATTATCCGCTGATCATCGATATCATAGGGATGAAAAGTACTGAAACGATAAACAGCGTCCGTAGAAGGACAAAGATAATAATTGTAGATGCTCGTTTTTTCATGATCCACCTTCCTCGGAATAAAGCCATACTCTCACGTATGAACAAAGAATTCAACTGTACTGCCAGGCAAATACAAAGTCTGGAATGCGATTCTTACTCATAATGCGATTCTTCGTATCCTTGACACCTGGGATACACTCCTTTGAGAGTTATCCCGGTATATCTGGAGAGAAAGAATCCCTTGAAAACATGTGACAATTCAAAGAATGGGGAAGGGTGTGGATCCTTCCACCATGCAATAGATACGAGGTCACTCTTTCCTGTTGCCTATTGGAATGTTCCACGGTGCAATTTGGGGTGACATGCATCCGGTTACCCTTCAGGCAACCGGTTCACAGGGGAAATTCGACCAGGACCGGAAAGTTCCAGAATTTTACCGGTATCATTGGGAACAATTGATCTATAAGGACCCGGCATTCTTCTCTTTAATCCAGCATTCCAAATGGTAGATTTTTTTCTGGTTGTCATACACCCTGTCATGGTATTGGAAAATGTCCTTTCCACACCGCTCGCAGAATGTCCGTATTGACTCAAACTTCGTAGTTGCCATCATCATTCATCACCGGACCGTGCTTCGTGGATATCCCTTGTCTTGATGCCGGCCTTATGCAACCGGAGCCACACGACAGAGGGTGGGATGTCAAGCTCCTTGCCAATACGGTAGGTGCTCCATCCTTCGTCAAGGTAAAGATGAACGAGTTTTGCCAGGTCCACATCATATCGTTGTTTTACTTCCGACCTGTTCCTGGTCTTTTCACCTGCACGAAGAAGGACGTTCCTTACTCCGCCATGCGTGATTGTACCGTGGTAGTATTGGGCAATCTTGTAGGGGCTCATGCCCCCACGATAGAGTGTGATAATCTCCTCCTCCATTTCTTCACTGGTGCGCTTCGTCACGGTTATCGTATCTATTGCAATAGTCAATGAATCTATCTTACCACATGTGCCATCACCACACAATACGGCGTGTTGCATTTCCAACGCTGTTTCTCATCTGGTCCTGGCATACCCTGTACCATAGGCAGATGACATACCCAGCATACCTTCTCGTCCCCTGATTTTTCCATATTCTCTCCCTCCTCTCAGGATCACATCGAAGAGGCATTCGGACTCCCGAGTATTCATTCCTTCAATTCTTGCCGGGCATCTCATACATTCCCGGATATCCCCGCAATCCGGCCTGTTTCTGGATGCAAGCGCCCGGATGTCTTTTATCGCAAGGTAAATCTTCTCTTGTTTCACATCCATCATAGATCCCTCCCTTCACTATTGTTCGACTCCTTCTCCACCACTCAACCCCCTCTCCTGCCTCATTTGTGATCTTTTAGGACTAGGCCCGGATAGGTTGAGAACCTGGTATTTATGAGAATACAATCCCTGTTATCATGATGGCGGGGATTACAATGATCGCAAGGAGGATCATACCCCACAACACCTGTTCCATCGAATAGTACTCGTTCATATTCGCATCGGCCTCCCCTCATCTCTCATTTTGAGTTCGTCGATCTGTGGTTTGATGACGTGGTCGACATGATACCTGATCTCTGCAGCCCGTTCTTCGAAATACCGAATCCGTGCCTGGTATTCTGCAATCTCCTTCTCAAGTTCCTGTATCCTCTTCCTGGTAAATGTCATATTTACCACCCATTCTTTTCCATAAGCCGGGACCGACCCGGACCATATCTTCTCGCATTGCTAGGTAATGGCCAATCTGTTTTGCCCCCAGTGTATACCTGCCCCACCTGCCCATGGCCAAAATCTTCTCTGATGATACCACAATGCCAATGGGTATCGTGGAGATCACATAGTCAATCATGCCGTGAGATGACAGATACACGGCAATACCCCCAAATGTACCAGGATCTCCCGGTCAACACTGTTCAGGACATCTGCAGGCCCGGACAAACCGGTCAAAGACACTGTGATCGAACTGGTGTAGGTTTACCAAGAACAACCCTCCTTTGCAAGTGAAGAGAGTGTATGTTTCTGTCACAATCGTATTCCGAGCGATTGACCTTTCCTGGCATCGTGTTCGTCCTATTGATATAGAACCACATCACCGAGCAGATGAGGACTTTGATACCGCCGGAACAACTGGTAATGAGATTTAATGTATTGTGATACATACATAGTCCCCCGCTATCATAAATCTTTTGCACAATTTCGAATCATACACCGGATTTTTTTCGATTGCCTAAAGGATTCGTTCCCGTTTCCGGGTAATCCTTTTCCCCTCTCTCATCCGGAAATCGCTGTAGGGGAACCTAAGGAGGCTCCTCAATCCCCCGGCCGTCGAGAAGTTCCTGATGTCCCGTCCAAAGGTGACAAGGAAAGGAATAAAGATTGGCTCGTCGACCTCACCAACTTCTTTCACATATGAAAGCCGGTGGATCGAATAAAAACCAATCAATGCGGCCACAACAAAGAAAAAATCCCAGTGCTGCAACTGGAGCGTCGGTATGATATGATGCAGCCCGGGACTTTTCCACTCGAGGTTCCATGCAAGAGAAAACTCGGCGAGGTGGTCGACAAAGAGCCCGCCGATTATGGGAGATACTCCTGCTGAGAGCGAAGTGAAGATCCCGATGGTTCCCAGATACGTGGTCGCCGACCCTTTCGGAGCCAGCTTCAGGCCGATATTCCCGGATGCCAGGGTCACTCCAGCGGTCGAGAATCCCATGATGATATGGATGAGCATCAGGAGAGGCATGGTCATCAGGTGAGGGTCGGGGAAATTGGTAAAGGTGAAGGCCACGATGCAGACGATGAAGAGGGGTCCAGCGATCTGAAGCACCGTCTTGTTGCTATACTGGTCCGCGAGCCTCCCCCACAGATGGAATGAAAAAATACTGCAGACCTGGCTCACTAAGGAAAGGATGATTATCGTGGTGATATCCAGGGAAAGACGCTTGATCAGGTACACGGTCAAGAACGGAGCAGCCAGGTTGATGGCAAAACTCCAGAGGCAGAGGAAGATGAGGAGGTTGTTGAAATTCCGATTCTGGAAACATTCCGTAATGAGATTGTGGAGGGGTATTGCGAACTGTTTCTCCATCCTGGGTTCTGGTGTCGCTGCAAGAAATACGAGCCCAACCAGGCCGAAAAGGCTACCCATGACGAATATCACGGAATATCCGTACAGATCCGGGAAAGCTCCGTTCCCCCAGGAATCAAGGAAGAAACAGGCCACCACACTCAGCACACTCCCGAGGGCAAACGAAAGGGCAAGTCTTCGGGAGAAGAAGATGCCGAGAATATTGTCGGGGATAAAATCCCGCATCCATGACTTCCAACTGCAGTGCTTCACCGCAGAAAAGCAGGAGTAGATGAGGATGCTTGCAACAAGCAGCAGGACTCCCGTCTCTGGCGGGACAAAGAAGGGGATGAACGCGATAAGAAACCAGAATCCCCGGGAAAGCAGGGAAGTGGTAAGGGCAATCACCTTCCGGTTGCGGAACCATTCTACGAGCGCTATCCCAGGGATCTGCATCAGTTCGGCAAGCGGGGGGATAGCCGCAAGGAGCCCGATAACCAGATTGGACGCTCCGAGGTCCAGGGCATACGCAACAAGGAAAATGCCGCCGGTCAGGGTGACAAACGCATGGGTGAAGAGGCCGTCAAAAATGATATACGACAGCCCTCGCTCCTGTTCAGCTTTCGGGATCGTTGTATAGGGAGTGAACCGCCACATTCCGCATCGTCAGGTTCAGGACCGGTTTCATGAGAGGATTTTGAGGGAAAACTCTGCGAATAGTGAATAGAATTATTTTTTATTCAGATATATGTTCGTATCTGTCAAATGCAGGACCATATGTAGTTTTTTCGGGTTTTTTCTGGCAAAGAGATATTATCTCAGAAGGCCATGCTCCACGTTACCGATATGAATGCCTCAGATCGTTGTGTTGTATGTCGATGATGAACAGTATCTCCTTGATCTTACCAAGCTGTTCCTGGAAGAGACCGGGGATTTCTCTGTCGTAACGGTCACATCGGCACCCCTGGCCATTGAGAAGATCGACCAGGAGCATTACGACGCGGTCGTGTCTGATTACCAGATGCCAGGGATGAACGGGATCGAGTTCCTCCAGACACTCAGGAGTTCTGGGAATACAATACCTTTCATCCTGTTTACCGGCAGGAGCCGGGAGTCGATTGTCATTCAGGCAATCAACAGCGGAGCCGATTTCTATCTGCAGAAAGGCGGAGATCCCGCCGCCCAGTTCGCCGAGCTGACCCAGAAGATCCGGATCGCGGTTGAGAGACGGCGGGCAGCGAATGAGATCCAGCGGCAGGCAATTGTGCTTGGGGAACGGGTGAAGGAATTGGTATGCCTCTATGGGCTGTCGGAGATCATCAGCAGGCCAGGGATTTCGCTCGATAATCTGCTGCATGAGAGTGTGCATCTCATTCCTACAGGTTTCCAGAGCCCTGAGATCACCCATGCCCGGATAACCGTTATGGGCAAGGAGTATACGACTGGAGACTTCAGGAATTCTATCTGGAATCAGAGTTCTCCCCTCTTTGTGCTCGGCAAATGTGTCGGGAGCGTTGAAGTCTCTTACAATGGAGACACCGGTAAGATCAGAGACGAACCGTTCCTTCCTGAAGAGGGGCACCTGCTCATGGGGATTGCACGGTTACTTGGTACCAGTATCTGGCGGCAGATGGAGAATGATGAGTTCAGAATATTACACGATGATCTTGAATCACGGGTAGTTGTCTCTGATTCCAAAGTTGAAGAACTCAACCGCAGACTGCACGCTGAAATGAACCTCCGTATCGACGCGGAGAATTCAATCAGAGAATCTCAAAGCCAAAAAGAAGAACTCCTTCGCGAGATTCATCACCGTGTCAAGGACAACCTCTACACGGTAAATAATCTCCTGACGCTTCAGGCCCAGTACATCAGGGATCCAGATATCCTCAAAGCGATCAACGAAAGCCAGAACCGCATCAAGTCAATGGTCCTTGTCCACGAGAAGCTGTACCAGTCACCAGTGTACCCGAAAATAAACATGGAAGAGTATGTGAGGTTCCTTTGCAGCCGGCTCTTCGAGTTTTATGGGGTGAATGAAGAGGCAATATCCCTTACTATTGAAATACACGAAGTATACCTCACGCTCAATTCAGCGATCCCTATCGGCCTCATTCTGAATGAATTGGTATCGAACTCATTGAAACATGCATTTCGGGGAAGAGCAAGGGGGGAGATATTCATCACTATCCGCAGGAAAACTCATAATATTTCAATGAATTTTATCGACAACGGAATAGGGATTCCGAAGGACCTGAACTGGCGGGATTCCAAATCACTTGGACTCCGACTTGTATTCTCTCTCGTAGAACAGATGCACGGAACCATCGGGCTGGACAGGAGTAAAGGGACTGCATTCTCAATGGTCTTGAGAGAGAGGAAGTAATCCGCCATCAGATGAGTGGAACAATCACAGTCAATCTTTAAACAGGAAGGACACGGAGAGAGACCGCTGGTGGATTTCATGACGATAAAACTGAAACGTGCATACGAGCTCCCCGAAGAAGGTGACGGGTATCGGATCCTTGTGGAACGCCTCTGGCCAAGAGGTGTTTCCAAGGAACGCCTCAAGATCGATCTCTGGATAAAAGATGCAGGGGCAAGTCCGGGGCTCCGGACCTGGTTTGGTCACGATCCCGGGAAATGGGAAGAGTTCAGGAGAAGGTACTTCGAAGAGATCCAGGAGCGGCCTGAAGTGGTTCAACTCATTAAGGACGCATTGAAACAACACGGAATTGTCTCGTTTATTTTTGCGGCACGCGACGAGAAGCACAACAATGCAGTCGTGCTCAAAGAGTATATCGAAGAGGAACCGTAATGGGTTTCGACAAATCCTCTTGCAGGAGTTCCCTGGATGAGACTGCCGCTGCGAGACTTCCCAAGCTGAAAGGGATATTTACGACACTCAAGAGATGCCACCCGAATAATTCAGGTGGCAAGAAATTGACAGTACAGATACATGAAGAATCATTTCACAGACCTTGGACCATTGATCAATCCTCTGCTGCAGGCCATGATCTGGTGCGACAGAGGCGGTTGAATGGGAAAATTTAAAAGAGATGTGCCTCCCCGGATATTGCACATTCCCAAGGGAGATATACTGCAGGCGACGTGAGCGAAGCGAATGAGCATGGCCGTCATCAGGACCAGGGGCGATATGGAAAAACAGGCACCGCGTAAAAAGGAATTATTCAAATTTTTTCATCCGCTCACAGCCTGTAAATCTCTGCGTATCGTACGGCGCAGGTACCATTCCACCATTCCTCCCAGGGCATGATAGAGGGGATTGACGGGAACATCGACATAATAGCGTCTCCCCTTATCGAGCCAGCCCTGGTCTGTCCAGTAGTGGTGATCGGCAGGAGCCAGCTCTCCCAACTCATCTGAAGGTGCTCTCCCAATATGAAATCCAAGGACATCGAATAATTTCGGTCTGGAACGTGTTCCCCTCTTGAGAGCAGTGATGTAAGCCTCAGCCGCCTTCCGCAATTTCTTTTCGTTCTCCTGGAGGACATACGGCGGGAGGGGGCCAAACGTCGCATGGGACCGTATCCCCACCTGTGCAGCAACATCAAAACCCCAGATACGGGCCACGAGATTGAGGTATTTCAGCACATCGCTGGTCCCAACCATTCCGGCGGTGGTGAGAAGTAATGCTTTTTGCCGGAAGAAGCGGGGACGGTGAAAGATGTAACTGTGGCGATCGATGAACAACTTCATCAGGGAGGAGACCTGGAACCCGTATACAGGCGTAGCAAAAATTACTCCGTCCGCCTCCTTCATTTTCTGTTCAAGAAGGGATGCGTCGTCATCAAGGGAACAATACTCCTCCCCCTTTTCAAAACACTGATAACATCCCAGGCAGTCTTCCAGGTGAGCATCTTTGAGCATCACAGTTTCCCATTCTACCGGAACTTTCTCCTGGATGATCTCACGGATACGTTCAGCTGCACGGTAGGTATTTCCTTTTCTGGGGCTGCCCATGAGAACGAGAACCTTCATGGACATCACTTGGTGCATCTCGTTAAAATACCTCTTAAAGCGATGATCGCCCGTATGGAAAATAGTGTGGCGACAGCATTATGATCACACTACGCCTTAAGCTCTGAAGAACATGCTTTGGCGTAGTCATTTGGACCCAAGGTTCGAACATGAACATCTGCCACACGGGCAATCTACAACAAAAAGTCTTACACTTTTTCAACCGGTGGTTGGCGATAGACCCTAGGTGTTGTCGATAGTGATAATCTGCACCGGGCAAAGATCCGCAGCGTCCTGGGTGCATGGTTCGAGATCCGCAGGGGGCCGGCCCTCTCCTATCTTGCCCTCCAGCCGGAATTTTTCGACGACCTGGCTGAATGTGTCGTCCGGATTCTGCTCGAAAAAACCCGGGCAGGTATCCCAGCAAGAACCACAGCTGATGCAGGTTGAACGATCAATGGTAACAATCACGAGAACTGCATTCCTGAAAAATCAGTGATGGTCGTAACCACTTTTCTCTGTATGATGTTCGCCATGTCCTCCCCCTCCCTCCACGTTCATGTACAGATGATGGGAATACACAACCCAGCCAATGAACCCCTCGATAAACTCCCTGCCGGCCGCGACATCGTTCACATCGTACTTCTTCTTCTCCATGACGTGATGAAAACGGTGCGTTAAGTCGTCCTCGACGGTCTTCAGGATAAAGCCTATCGTTTCCTTCGGGTCGCCGGTCTCGATGGCTTTCTCCGCTCTCGGAACGACAGGGCCTTCGCTCAGTCCGGCCGGTTTCATACCCGTGTACGGTGCCCCTTCCCCGGCCCGGTGGAGCCGGATCGCGGTCTCGAAGAACCAGTCATCGGCAACATCCTGAGCATCCTTTCCGGCTTTTCTGGCTCGCAGGGTGCGTGCAAACACATTGTTCAGTTCCTTCTCGGACTCCTTCGGAATCCAGATCAACACGTAGTTGAGATTCCCGGTCTCCAGCGCTTTCTTCGCTGCCTTGACGACCGGGCCGTCTCTGGTATCGCAATGGGGTGGCATTACATCAGCTCCTTTCGTCATGAGTGCATGCCAGTGGAAGATAATAAAAAGATCGCACCCTTCACGGGAAAAGGATCAATTACACGGGGAGAAAGGAGTGGCAATCCACTCCCACGTATACTGCTCTTATCCCCGGATCATTTAACGACAACGCAGGTTGCCCACATTTCAACGGTTGATAAACCTCGAAGAGATCGAGGGTGTCCGGGCTGGGTAAGGGTTAGTACCGATTCCGGAAATACTATCCATGTCACAGACCTGCAGAAGGACCCTTCCCATGAGAACGTTATTTTTCGTGATCAAATCATTCACACCAGGCATTACGCCGGTGCTGTCTATGGTCTGTTTTTCCCGGAAACGTGAATTCCCTGTGACGAAACGCGACGAGATATCAGGAGATGTGAATGTACGTTCCGCGGCAGATGTCAGCTTCTGAAAATCCTGTTCGTGCAATGCCGGGCCGACCGATCTGGCCTGCATCAGCCAGAGCAGCCGGACAACTTCATTCGGCAACATCGGCTCGTCCTCACCGCACGGCCATACTGCTGCCACAGAATTGTAATATTCCTGGGATTCAGGACTGAGTAACTCCCAGATATCGGGATAGGTATCCCGGATATATTCCCCGATCATCACAATGGTATCGGGAAACGTAACACAGAACATGCCATTTGGTGATAATGCGGGCTGGATGAGAGCTTCTTCTACCTGATCCCCCTCGAACACGCAAGAGTCGCTATAGGGATCGGAAACAAACGATGCGGTTCCCGGAAGGATCAGGATTCCGCCAATGAGCATAATTATTAATATCCCTGATAAAGTTGTACCATTTCGATTATCTTTCATTGTGTTATCCTCCGATTCTATCTAGTAATCTATGATACTGTACGTTCGCAGATGAGATTTCACAATTCGGAAGTGATTATGCCTTCCCATGAACTTGTCGTAAAGTATCACGCTCTGTGGTTTTGGCTGGGATGCAGTCCCAGTTGACATCATCCCATTTTCTTTTCTTCATGGTTCTCTCCTTCTCTTCTCAATACAGGATTCACCTGAAACATGAGGTGAAATCCACCCTTTCGTATCACGGCAAGAAACCTGCATGGAATTCCTATAATGGCCGTCAGGCTTTCTGTTTATCATTAGTTTGTTTATAATTACCTTTGAGAAATTTTTAATACCATTAAAATTTTTTAATCCCGTTATCGCAGGAGAGGTATAATTTTCAGTGACCTTATAGGAATATCCCAATGTCATATCGTCGATAAAGATACATCTTAGGTGATGTGCAGTGGCCCACTCGCAATACCTGGATCCCATCGCATAGGTTATGTACGGATAGGAATTCTCACTGGTCCGACTCATAGGATATGGTCCCGGGTTACCTCCCAGGACTTGATTTGGTAATACCTGACCAGTCTCTCCCCCCATTGTCGTGCATTTGGTTCATAGCTGATGAGTTCTTTTTTGGGATCGTAAATACCGCCCTTGGTGAAGAGTGAGAGCCAGAGATATCTGTCAGTAGCGACACAAGCAAACCGGATATCTTCATCTGATACAAGAAAGTGTAAATTCGGCAGGTTCAATCCCTTGTAAAGTTCATCACGGTATTCATCCCTCACCCGGTTGAAGATGGCGTGGGTCATCACAATAGTGACTTCAATCCCTTCCCCGGCAAGATCGACAAAGAATGTCGAATGAGAAGGATACAGAACCGGCACTATCCCGAAGACCCATTGCGCATTGGCGAGATTGTCGATGAATGTTTGATGGGGCTCGAAGACTTCGGCTGTTTCGACCTCGGTGACACGGATTCCCGCGATGTCACCGATACACTGCCGGAACGAAGCAGGGAGCACTGAAAAGTCATGGTCCGAGAGATACCCCTCCAGGGTGTCGAACACATTCGTGACCTTGACGAGCGGGACGAGGGATTGAGCAACCGATTGCCCGATGTCTGTCAGGTAATACTGATCTTTGTCTTTCCGGACAAGACCCCTGTCCCTGAGGATCTTGATCTGCGGGAGCATCCCGGTGGAGGTTACCTGGAGTGCATCCCTTATCTGATCCCATGACCGCGGCCCTGAATCAAGCATCACAAGAAGGTTTTTCCTCTTGTCTGATGAGGTCACGGTGCGGAGGAGGTCTGCCATGCTCCTGTTCTGGGCTGGCGCTGTTTAAAACTCTTCTTGATTCTGCCAGTTAAACTATCAAACCATACAGTTGGCTAGAGTATCGCGTCTGAAACTGCCCATGGGTCCTGGCATAATGTAGGACAGGGAATTCACCTGACTGGAGCTGTCGTGTCATTGGAGAGAGGGTGCTCTCATACTCCTTCATTACGTGTAGACTTCAACGCCCTTCTCGTTCCTGCAGCCAGCCGGTAATCCTGCCTTCATGGAGGTATGGTCGAGGAATTCAGTGCTGTTCCACTTCCATTCGACAGGGACCTAAGGGATGAGCGGACGGAGACGAAGCGAAACCTTGTTCTCATGGGATTCGATACCTAACGCAAATGACAGAACACACGCATCCTGGAAGAAATTCATCCTTTTCCGACACAAAGAAGGTCTTTCGGAAATGTGGGACCTGCTCCTGTACATTTTTCCATATCCTGGATCGGGAATTCTGTCATCCGAAAGACAGGGAAGAGTGTGCGGCAGACCTTCTCGCCGGGGGACTCAGAAATACCGGGCACCAGTGGTAAAAGAAGAATGATTATGAACGAAAATGAACCAAAGACCACAGAGCATAGCCATACCCCACAGCATCCGCTTTGGCTGTCTGTTGTCCTGAGTCTCTTCCCAGGCGTGGCGCTAGGCATGTTCATTGTCGGGATGGCACCAGTATTGGAGGGGTGGGGGCTGGATCCCATTTTCGCTCTCTTCGGCGGGATAGGACTCGTGATCGTCCCCCTCGAACTCGGGTGCCTCGCTATCGTTGCTCGCAGGACAACAGGCTCGTGGTCCCCGCTTGCCGTTACGGACTACAGATCCAAGATTCCTCCCGGACGGCTCCTGCCAATGGCCATTGGTCTTGCCATATGGTTCCTCTTCACACTGATCGCATGGATATCGTTGCTGGAAGGTTGGGTCATCGATTGGTTGCCCTCGTGGGTGCCCGATTCGATACTGCAGTTTGCACAGACGAATGCGGACGGCGGTCTGCCTTCCGCGGGCATTTTCGCAGCATTCTTACTCATAGCGTTCGTGTTCAATGGCCTGGTCGGTCCAATGACTGAGGAGCTGTACTTCCGCGGTTATCTTCTCCCGCGGATTGACCGTTACGGTATATGGGCTCCGGTTCTCAATACACTCCTGTTCAGCATTTACCATGTATGGACGCCGTGGCGGTGGCCTCAGATAGCCGTCGGGTTCCTGCCCCTGGCTCTTGCCGCGTGGCGAACACGGAGTATCTACGTATCAATGATTGCTCATGTGACTGTCAACATCATCTTCCTGGTCATGCTCACAGCCTCGTTTACCGCTGGCTGATGCATGGAATACAGGAAAAGATTCGTGCAGTAGTCTTGTCAATGTGCCAGGGAGGTCTTTTTCAGGCTCGGGGCCTGACGTTGCGAGAGTCAGCTACCAGGCGACAGAGTTTCTCGCGCCCGCCATACAAAACGGCGATTCCAATCCCTTTCCCCATCAACTATTACAAAAAGAGAAGTTTCCCTCGCTATTTTCGATATACAAGATCCCTTTGTGGATTTGATGGATAGCAGTGACCTGATCATAGATTTTTTTTAAAGATTGTGCCTGGTGGAGTTGCGCTATACTCTTTTCAAAAAATATGTGTAATATCCCTTCTTCGTACTCTACTTTTTGGGATACATTATACCCCGTGATTGGTTCCAAGTGAGCATCAATGGTGGTGAGCGGTTCCATGGCAGAGAACCCAGGATTAAAGTGAGCCGGAATGAAGGAACAATAATTATTATTCGATGAAGTTCTCAATTCTTCCCGTGGATTTGAAGGAATTATCCTCTTCTGTCCGGTTTTACCCGGTACAGGAGTCGGAACTCGGAAGAATAAACGAATTATGCAATACGCCTGAAATTGCTGATAATTTTGAGACTATTCCGCCGATCTCTATGGAAACAACCCGGGCAATGTGGAACTATATGCAAAGCGGCATCGTGTCACTCTGGGGCATTCATATGAATACCCGGATTGTTGGAGGGGCCGGATTCTATGTTCAACCACCCGGCACCAAGATCTCCCACGTGGCGACCTTTTTTCTCTATCTGGAACCAGCATACTGGGGAATGGGAATTGGGAAAGAGGCTATTCTCTTTCTTGAAAGAGAGGCAAAGGATCGTGGATATACAAAAATGGAATGCCTGGTAACCATTGTAAATTCCAGGGCAATCCGATTGTATGAGAGGTTGGGATATTTGCAGGAAGGGATAAAAAAGAAGGCATTTTTCGATAACGGGGAATATTCAGACCTGGTATTGATGGGAAAATTTTCTTGAATCGTAATTATAGCGAGGAGTGAAAAGGTTAGTAGTAATCCCCCATGGAAGCGACAAGGGCTGGGGAGTGGCGGAGCTCTTTTAGAATTGCCTCTGAAATTGAATTAAATATTTCACGCGCTCATTGGTATGAGAACAAAAATTATGATTGAATTTTGTTCAGTGTATTAGAGCAAGTCATTACCCACCCCCGTAGAGTAATAAAATTGCTGTGATAACAGAGTATGCGCTGATAATGATTGCCAGGTACATCGATGTCTCCCGGACCCTCCCGCCTTTCGGAATCGAGTAAAATACTGCTGCTGAGCAGGGAGCGAGCATCAGAAGTGTGAAAGCCCAGAGTTCCCCGCTTATTCCCATGGGAAATGATCGGAAATAGTAAAAACTCAGAAGTCCGGTAGCGAAAACAGCAAGGATATCCACGCAGAATGGAAGGAGCAGATATCGCCGGGCCGAATCAGTTCCTGACTCCCGGAAAAGGAGCACCGAGCCGACAAAAGAAACCATACCGGTAGGAATCAAAATAACAATCCATAAAATAGAGTGGAATCCCCAGAAGAGCAGTATCGGCCACCAGAAGAACACAGCAGAAGCCAGTGCCGGTGCATGTTTCATCGTCATAAGATTCTTTCTATAAATATTAATAAATCGGGGTATTTACCCGATTTGGATAACATTTTCTTCTAAATAACCCTGATCTCCATTGGTGCAGAGGATTCTACGAGATCGAATACGGCCTGATGAAGGGATCGGGGAGTGGCAAACCGGCGTAAGGTTCTGACCGCCCCGGTGGTTCCTTTATCCCACCTCCCTTACATTGATATGCCACAGCAATGTGGCATCACAGAGGGAAGGCTGGTGGTGCACCCCCCTGCATCACCCTCTTCTTCATCCGGGATCTCTATCACCTGTATCGCAGCCATAAGAAAGCGGTGTCCGTTCGCCTCACGACCTTGGAAATCGGCAGCCTGTTCCCATGCAGGAGGGAGGCATCGGGGTGGAGGCCCCGCCCCTTCGGATTGGTAGGGGCGGGGTCAGGGGTAGGGGTCGGTCGATGTCGACGCTCTGGTGGCATACGTCATGTCGCTGCCCCAGCCGGTGAACGCCACCATCGACGGGAGGGTCCAGGTTACCGGGTAAACATACTCTGGCGCACCACCTTTTTTCACGGTCAGTCGGGATTATCCGGGTCCATGGCAATAGTCTCACCCGTGGGCTCTACCCGAATAATGCTACGGGACAAATGCTTCCAAAAATAGCGATGATGGTTTTCTGCCGGATGCACCCCCCGTCAGAACCGCCGAACACTTAGTACTCCCCGAACATCTTCCCGATCTCCGCAGTGTCGTGGGTCTTCGTAAGGGCGAGCATGAGGAGGATCCGTGCTTTCTGCGGGTTTAAGGTATCTGCCGATATCAGCGCTGTATCGCCGGGAGCAACGATCCCGGTACCGGTCCTAGACGAGACGACGACAGGGATCCCGCGGGCCGACAGGTTCACCAGGGCATCCCCGATTGATTCCGGATACCCGCCGTTTCCGAGCGCGGCGAGGACAATTCCTTCGGACCCGCCTGAGGCGAAGGCATCGAGCGCCGTCGTATCCATACCCGGGTAACCGTACACGATATCGACCCGGGGCAGCCGGGTACCGTGGGCCAGGATGAATTCCGATGCTGCGGTGTGACGGCGGGTGGAATTCCGGTAAAAGGCCGGTTTTTCGTCCTGCATGTACCCGAGGAGACCGAAATCGGGAGACCTGAACGTCTCCACCATCTCAGTGGAAGTCTTCGTCGTATCCCGTGCACCGTTGATCTCGTTGTTTAAGCAGATGAGGACTCCCCTGCCCTTCGCAGCCGGATCTCCTGCCAGCCTGACGGCGTTCAGGAGGTTGAGGGGCCCGTCAGCGGAGATAGCCGTGGCCGGCCGCATGGCGCCGGTGATGACGACCGGCTTGTCGCTGTGCACGCCCAGGTTCAGGAAATATGCCGTCTCCTCGAGGGTGTCCGTGCCATGGGTGATAACGACGCCGTCGACATCCGGGTCCGCGAGCAGTTCGTTCACGCGGAGCGTAAGGTTCAGCCAGAGAGCGGGGGTCATCTGGTCGCTGGCGATGTTGCTGAACTGTTCCCCCTCGAGAGAGGCGGACGTGTTGAGCCCCGGGACGGTTGCCATCAGGTCGCTGATGCTGATGGTTCCCGGGGTGTAGTTGAGCAATTCGCCGGACGATGATCCTGTGCCCGCGATCGTCCCCCCGGTTGCAACGATAACGACGTGGGGAAGCGTATCGCTGACGGGGACTGCCAGGGAGCAGGGACACGATACTACCAGGAGTACCAGGGAAACAATGAGAATGGTCCGCATGCATGAACATCCCCATGACGGAGTATGAAGGTTCGGGTGAACCGGTAGCAGCCCGTCGGGACAGGTCTGGATGAGCGGAACGGGCCAACCACCATCCGTTGCCTGCCACCCACTATTCCCGTTTCCCCGGTCAGATCACCTGCGAGAGGACGCCGGTCGAGAGATTAATCTCTCATTATCTTCATTGCTAGGGGATTTCTCCGCGTTTTCGAGGAAATGACAGGAAATATATAAATACTCTCGTGCTCTTTATTGAATTGAGGCAGTTAAGGTGGCAGAATTACCTCTTGCAGCCGTTGCGAGGCTTGCAAAGAAAAATGGAGCAGAGCGTGTTGGCAGTGACGCTACTCTTGCTCTTGTCGCAAAGGCAGAAGACTATCTTGCGTGTCTTGTGAAAGAATCAAACAAGTTAGCAATACATGCAGGACGAAAAACGATCAAGGAAGAGGATGTGGAACTCGCGGCAAGGTCCGTGTAACTCTCCGATCCCTTATTACTCCCGTTTTTCATTGATTTTTTTAGCAGGCATCTGAGGGAAGGGGATGACCAGTGCGGGGCAGAGACGATGGGGTGCAGCTCCTGAGTGCAGGATTGGCACTCTAAACTCTTCGCATTTGTGATATTGGCAGTCATTCTATGGATATCGAGGAACACCCTGACAGGTATGAAGCCCTGAAACAAAAGATCTCCAGAAGAGGATCCATGCTGATCGCCTATTCTGGAGGGGTGGATAGTGCCCTCCTTGCCGCGGTTGCCACCGATGTACTGGGTGAGAATGCCCATTGCGTATTCCTTGATGGGCCACTTGTCCCGAGATACGCAGTGATCGATGCACAGCGGATAGGGCACGATCTCGGTCTTTCGCTCGATATCATGAAGAAATCCAGATTGAATGATATGGTCAGAAAAAATCCCCAGGATCGCTGTTATTATTGTAAAAAGGAAGATGCGCAAATCCTGAAACAGCGGGCTCGTGAACGAGGCCTTTCGTGGGTTGCAGATGGCATTAATCTCTCTGATATGGATGAACACCGGCCTGGAATTATCGCCAGCACCGAGGAGGGAATCATCCACCCCTTCATCGAAGCAGGCTTAACAAAAGAAGATATCCGGAATATCGCCCGGAAACGCGGGTACGATTTCTGGAACAAGCCCTCGGCTGCATGCCTCTCTTCACGTATTCCTTATGGGAAGGAGATCACCGAAGAGAATCTCTGTATTATTGAGATCGCGGAAGACTACCTTTACTCGCGAGGATTTCGCCAGATACGGGTGAGGTTGGACACCGGAACTGCGAGGATCGAAGCGGAAGATGCGGATCTTCACAGGATAACTGCCATGCGAAATGATATAGTCAGGGAGTTCAGACGGCTGGGGATCACCTATGTTACCCTTGATCTTCAGGAATACAGGAGCGGGAGCATGGATGAGGTGTTGAAGGGATGATGGACGACCCAATCCCTATCGACCGGGTGTGAGATTCATGTATCATACGATACCCTGTATCCACATTCACGACGGATCGTCCGAGGAGATCCTCCATGAAGTGATCGAAGAGGTTCCGTATGCCATCTTTGTGAACGGGCGGCATATGTCGACCGCAATGATCAGCCCCGTCGCTCTGGAAGACTTCGTCACGGGGCTTCTCTTCACCGATCATGTGATGGCTATCCAGGCATTCAGGCGTCATCCCCTGTCGTGAATGAGTTCACGCGTTCCTCCGTGAGCTGATGGTATTCCACCATTCTCCTCACCTCTTCCACGGCGTGTGATTGTTCACCGATCCCGGTATACAGGATGCGGACCCCGTCGATATCATCCTTGAGATATGCTGCATCAGCATACAGCAGGAGGACAATCTCTCCTTCCGGTCCGAAGCGATGCTCTTCTACCTCTCCTCTCATGTAGCGTTCCCGCTGTTGCCTCGTTGGTGCAGCATAGATACTGTCGTATCGGAAAATTGCCATGAAATGTCCTCATTCAACACTATGGATAGAGATGATGTGCATTCTATGCAGTGTTTAAACCTGGAGCGGGCAGGTTGAAAGTGAATGCGTGAAAAAAGCGATACCCACAATACCTCTAGGAAAAGAGACGATTCACTCCAGGAAATGCCCGTGTGCGAACAGTTCCGTCACCAGGATACGAACGTGGGTTTCTCGTTCAAAAGAGAGATTTGGTACCCCTTCACAGATACCCGTTTCGCCGGAGCCACTCTACCTGGGGCCCGGTATAGCGGTAGATGATATCGCACTTGTCGTCCTGGAAACTCCAGGGGATCACGACGAGAATATCCCCTTCACGGATCCAGACTTTTTTCTTGATCTTGCCCTTGATCCTCCCCAGCCGGGTAACACCATCGTAGCCCTTGACCCGGATATGGTTTGCTCCCATCATCAGTTCGGCCTGGGCAAACATCTCCCTGTTCCGCTTCTGGGGAAGGCGGACACGGATGATCTCCCCGGACTCGTTCTTCTCCTCATCGGTCCTTCTCTGGATCAGTGAATCAACTCCTCCGCTGTAGACCTCGTATCCCTGGATAAATACTCACTTTTTTGAGGTGCAAGCTTATAGAATTTTCCCGCTTTTCCATGGCAGGAACCACGGGATCCACGATGCAGAAAGGGTGCGATGGATGGAGAGGTGCAGATGCAATGGAGAATCCGGAGAGCCGTGAAAGAACATGAACCAGGCATGGAGGGGTAAAGAGAAGGAACATTCCATCCAATAGTATATATTATTTGCCTACCCACAGGTACTACGTGATGACCGGAATCCGTGCAGTGCCGGACGAGATAACACTCATCCTCAGGGACCTCTCCAATCACGACTGGAACATCCGCCAGTATGCAGTGCAGCGGATAGGGAGGATCGGGAATCCTGATGACCTGGCAATGCTCTTCCAGCGCCTCAAAAGAGAGAAGTGGTATATCAGGGAAGCGGCATCTGCGGGAATCCGGGTCCTGGCAAACCCTGCCCTGGTCCCGGTGCTCCAGTCGATCATGAAGGAGGGCGACGATATCCTCCGGTACGCTGCAGCCTGTGCCCTCGGCAACATTCGTTCAGCCGAGGCCGAGGCAATCCTTGAAACCGCTGCTCACGATCCTGACAGCCGGGTGCGGAAGAACGCAGAGGTTTCGCTCAAGCGGATCAGATCTCCCTGGCATTGAACGGATACAGGACGATTTTCTGCACTCTCATCCTTCCTGATCGTGCTGAGTAATTCCCGGCCGGATGATCATGCATCAGGTGCCGGAAAGCACAAGGGCTCGAGAATGATCGTTCCCGCCAGGGTGAATGAATGCAACCCCCGGATGCCCGGATTTTTTAAAAAACCTTCATGATTCTCATCGAGACGCATACATACAGAATGAAAATGGTAAAGCCATTTGTATTGGAAAAAACACCTGGACAAGGTTACTGGGCAGAGTAGCCGTGCTTCCGGTGGAACAGATCAAGGACCATGACATCGTTCCCTTCAATCGCATAGACAACCCTGTAGTCCCCGACTCTCATGCGGTATTTTTTGGGGTGCGTATCCTTGAGCGGAGCGATGTCTGCGTGAGGACGGGATGTGAAGGGATCCTGTTCGAGACCGGCCAGGGCATTTCGTATCCTGGCCTGCATATCAGTAGGGAGGGTACGGAATTCTCTCTGGAACGTCTTTGATACCAGCACCCGGTACATCAGAGTTCATCCAGGGGTATGAATGCATCATTCCGGAGAATTTCGTTCCATCGGGTATCCATGTGCTTCCACCCTGCATCCCTGAGAAGACGAAGAATGATATCATCATAGGTATCGCCTTTGTTTCCCAGTTCTCTCAAAAGATCGCGAGTTGAAGGAGATACCGCAATAGTAGTTTTCACCATGGCACCCTGCTGTATAATTGTTATAACTGTTATAATTATTATATTTTTCACTCATTCCTGGTTCCCGGTCGCCTGCATGATGCATCGGTTTATCGCCATACCCCATACCTGCACTTCGCGGATACAGTGAATCTCACCCCGTGTGCTGCCTCCCCATTGATCATAACGGTCAGGCTTTTGTCTCTCCCCGTGCACAGTTGATGTGCAATCCCCTGAGAGAACCCCATGCAGTACCAGTTTGCCGACCGGATGACGTGCGCCCCACCTTCCTTCCTGGGCAGGCTCTTTGCGGTCTCCTCGAACCCGGACATCATCTCCTTTGCCGGAGGGCTCCCGAACTCCGCGTTCATCGATACACAGGGTATCAGCACCGCCGCATCCCGGGTGTTCGAAGAGGAGGGGTCTGTTGCGCTCCAGTACTCCACCACTGACGGGTACCTCCCCCTCCGGGAGTTCATCTCGGACCGGTACTCCCGTCGCCTGGGACTCTCCATCCCCCCGGACCAGATACAGATCGTGAACGGTTCCCAGCAGTGCCTCGACCTGGTGGCAAAGATCTTCCTCAATACGCATGATCACGTGGCCATGGAACGGCCCGGGTACCTCGGGGCGATCGAGGCATTCTCATTCTACGAACCGGTGTTCAGGGACGTTGCGCTCGGGCCGGAGGGCCCCGACCTCGCAGAGTTCGAGACCGTGATCCGGGATTTCCGCCCGAAATTCTTCTACGGGATCCCGAATTCGCAGAACCCCTCGGGGCAGACGTATTCCGGTGAGACAAGAAAGGCGGTCGCAGAGATCCTGAAAAGCACGGATACCATATTCTACGAGGACGATGCGTTCGGAGAACTCTTCTTCGACGGAAAACCCCGCCAGCCGGTCGCAGGGCTCATCCCTGACCAGTGCATCCTCTCCGGGTCTTTCTCAAAAATCATCGCCCCGGGCATGCGGATCGGGTGGGTCTGCGCACCGCCCGAGATCCTCGCACGGTTCAACTGCGCCAAGCAGGCCGCAGACCTCCACTCGAACTTCCTCTGCCAGAAGATCCTCGCCAGGTACCTGGAATCCGACGATCTCGATTCTCACATACGGACCATCTCGGAGGCGTATGGCAAAAACTGCCGCCTGATGTGCGACCTCCTTGACGACCTGTTCCCGGCCGGGATGAGCCACACAACCCCCATCGGCGGCATGTTCATGCTCGCAACCCTCCCCGAGGGACTCGATTCCATGAAGCTCTTTGAAGCGGGGATTAAGGGTGGGATCGCGGTCCTCCCGGGAACCCCCTTCTACGTTACCGGAGGAGGGCAATCCACCATCCGGCTCAACTTCTCCAGCATGGATGAAGCACGGATTTTCGAGGGGATGGAGCGGCTTGCGAAGGTTGTCCGCTCGCTCCTGTAACATGTTGTTTCCTAGAGAGACTGTTCCCCTGGCTCTCGCCTCATCCACGCGGGGCAGCCCATTTCTCCGGAAGGACGAATATGACGAGGGTGGTGACAAGAAGCGTGAATGCCACCTCCGGAAGAAGGCCTGTCCCGGTCTCAATGAAGAGCGAAACGAATGGCACGCCGAGTGTCGCGGAGGCGATCACGAGGTGGAGGGGGAGCAGGAACAGCGCATAGTAGACGGGGATGGTCACCGCCCAGAGCGTCGCCCTCGTCCACCTCCCCCTGCCCTCTCCCTGGCTCCACCGGGAGAGGATGAAATACCATGCCCCCCAAAGGAATCCGGCCAGCATGTGGGAGGGGACATTGCGCTCGGGGGCATAGACCACGCCCTGCAGGAGCCCGACGATCAGGCCCCCGTACGGCCCCGAGAAGGCGGCTCCCAGCGTCACGAACACCTCGCTCGGTTCCGCCATAAGGCCATGACCGAGCGGTATGGAGAGCCCAGTGAACAGGACCATTGCTGCCATGGCTCCGAATCCGATCGCAATGAAAAGTTGTCGTGCGGATATGCGAGGCGTGAACGGTTCGGGAATCCGGTGGCACATGATGGATTACGTGTGCTCACATGAGCCAAAAATGATATGGGATTGAGAGGCCTGACCGGGGGAAACGGGATCCTTCTTGCGGCATTCTCCCGTCCCCCTGGCTGTGTGCCTGTGAATAGGATTCGGTTTTTCGGCCTTACTTCGGCCTGTAATAGCCCCATTTCTCAAGCGCCAGGCCGAGCTCCGGCGATGATTTCGCCTTCTCGTCGAGGCTCATGCCGTCACTCCATGCCTCGACCGCCTGCATCGTGGCAATCGCCCCTGCCCGGGTCCCTTTGGGATGACCGTGGATCCCTCCGCTCACCAGGAGCACGAGCTCCTTCCCGTAGATGTCAAGGACATCGGGGACAAGGCCGGGGTGCAGCCCCCCGGAGGATACCGGGAACGCACTCCTGATGGTCCCCCAGTCCTGTTCGACGAGGATATGGGGGACGGCCTTCACCTTCCGGTCGCGGAGCACATTCGCGAGCAGGGCGACTTCTCTCTTCGACCCGGTCAGTTTTCCCACCGCGGTCCCGGTATGGATCTGCGAGACACCGATCAGCCGCATCAGTTTTGCCAGGAACTGCATCGTGATCCCGTGCTTCCGGTTCCGGGAAAACGCCGCGTGCATCGCCCGGTGGGCATGGATGGCAAGACCCAGGTCCGAGCAGTAATCCCGCATCGTCTGGACTGCGGACGTCCCGGCAACCACGACATCGATCATCGCAAAGTTCCAGTTGTGCTCCGCGAGCATCCGGGCACGTTCCTGCATGGTCGCGATATCCGCGGTGATGTTGAGGTACGCGGACTTGACCTCCCCTGTCTCCTGTTCGGCCTTGTCCCTCAACCGGGTCATCTCGGTCACGCGATCCTCGAACCGGTTGAACGTCTGTGACGTCAGGTTCTCATCGTCCTTGACAAAGTCAAACCCGCCCATCCAGGTCTCGTACCCGACTTCCGCATGCTCCCGGGCGTTAAAGCCCACCTTCGGTTTCGGGACCGCCCCCGTGAGCGGGCGCCCACTGACCCGCATCATCTTCCGGATCCCTTCCATACCGAAATGCGGACCTTTGAACCCGTCCAGGTACTCCCTGGGAAAACTCACGTCGATCAGCCGGAGGTTCCGGAGTGCTTTCATCCCGAAGATATTCCCGGCGATCCCGCTCTGGAGTTGTGCGGCGTTCCCCCTCTCCCAGAGGTCGAGCGGGTACGCGATCCTGGCATAGTTCCCCTCTATCTCGTAGACCGTTGCCTGGAGGTCCTTCATCCTCTTCGGAAGCGAATACAGCGTCGTCCAGGTCCCGGTCGAGCTCTCGGATGCAACCCTCCCCGCTGCCTCTTCCCTGCTGATCCCCTCGGCAGGTTCACAATAAAAGAGCGCCTTTAACTCATTCCTCGCGGGTTCGTACCCCAAATCCACGAAGTCCATGTACCAGTCGATTGCCATGTGATATTCCTGCAGAGTAGGTGGGAAGGGGCAGGATATCAGCAATCCGGTAAAGATATGTGGTGGAGCAAAACCCCGGGAAAACCACAATATATGCGAGAAAAATCTTCGAAAGGAATAAATCCTGGAGATTTTCACGTTTCAGGGAGCGAGATTTCCATGAAACCCACCACCCGCCTGAAAGCACTGATCGCAGCCGATTCCATCCTTGTCATCCCTGTCGTTCATGATCCGTTGTGCGCCAGGATCGCGGAGCAGGTGGGTTTCTCCGCCATCTTCTCGGCGGGATACGCGAACTCCGCCGCAGTGCTGGGAAGGCCCGATGTAGGCCTCCTGACGCTTTCCGAGATGGTGGACTGCGCATCAAGGATCGTGGACGCAACGAACATCCCGGTCTTTGCTGACGGGGACACAGGATATGGCAACACCACGAACGTGGCGAGAACCATCTCGCTCTACGAGAAGGCCGGGGTGGCAGGGGTGTTCATCGAGGACCAGGTCTCCCCAAAGCGGTGCGGTCACATGGAGGGCAAGGCAATCATCTCCCCGGAAGAGATGGTGGCAAAAGTCAGGGCTGCGGTCGATGCACGAAAGGACCCCGACCTTGTCATCATGGCAAGGACTGATGCGATCGCGGTGAACGGGATCGAGGATGCCATCTCCCGGGCGAACCTTTACTACGAGGCGGGTGCGGACATGACCTTCGTCGAAGCCCCGACATCGGTGGACCAGATGAGGCGGATCTGCAGGGAGGTCAGGGGGCCGTCGTTCGCCAACATGCTCCCCGGCGGAAAGACGCCGGTCCTGTCTGCTGCCGAACTCGAGGCGATCGGGTACGCAGTCGTCGCCGATCCCGTCTCATGCACATATGCCATTGCGAAGGCCGTATCCACGGTCTTCTCTGAATTAAAGAGGACGGGCGACCCCTCGTCATACCCCGATCTCCTGATGGGATTCGATGAGTTCAACCGCCTGGTGGGGCTGGAGGAGATCCGGGACCGGGAAGAGGGGTACTACAGGCACTGCCGGTGAGAGGGCGACCGGGGTTCGCTATGCGATCGGGAAGAAGATTGGAATGGCCAAATTGAAAGTGTCAGGGAAGGCGATGAACATCTGGATTGAGCCGTTCCTGTATACGTCGCTGTTGGTGAGGGTGATGGATGTGCTGGAGGGAAGAGCGAGGAAAGCGGCGGTGTTTGTGGGGAGTGCGGGGTGAATCTGTTTTCTTTTCAAGGACTCCAACAGGTGAGCAAGGGAATACATTGGAAATCAAGGTCGCTGTTGATTAGGTCGGAAATTTTGTATTTGTGGGGATACGCAACAATTGCTGCAACCTCGGAGTTAGGGAATTAATACCCCTTCACCTTTACAATCCTGATCACTCGTTCCGTCAACCTGTACATTTCATACGCAAAGGCATCGATCTGCCACTTGATCAGGATAATTACTTTCACCCCATATCCCCAACACTTTTTATTTCATATTTGTTATACCGTATTGCCAATAATTCCCCTTACTAAGGGAAGAATTATTCGGAGGTGAAATGATGGTGTGAAATCCCGAATTATGTTTACACATAAAACCACTCCTTCACATAACCAAGGATTCGTTCGGGTGGCAATCGGTACCAGAATGCATGGTACGGTTCATCATAATCAAGACTGGAATGCGGTTTGA
>Ga0302253_1000511_pt1 | contig 30880 bp, 38 predicted proteins | sample AAG_RA_Trp_MG_FD_193537 | JGI IMG/M metagenome (GOLD analysis project Ga0302253, IMG submission 193537) | Enriched activated sludge microbial communities from anaerobic digester in WTTP, New Holstein, Wisconsin, United States - AAG_RA_Trp | ecosystem: Engineered > Bioreactor > Anaerobic >...
TCCACATCTTTATTTTCCCCTGCATCCTACCTGTAGGAGGAGCGAGGGTAGCCAAGCCAGGTCAACGGCGCAGGATTCAGGGTCCTGTCTCGCAGGAGTTCTTGGGTTCAAATCCCATCCCTCGCATTAGAACAAAAGGTTCTATTCTCCTCCGTTTCTGTTTATATACCCTAAAATTCCAGATCTAAATTATGCCTTCCAAAGCAGATACACAGAGTCCTTTTTCGAGCAAAGCAATCTATGGATTTTCCATTATCGATCATGCCGTGTCTCTGGAACGTATTACCAGGCAAGATGCCGAACTCCTTGCAGAATTTCTTGCCGAGAGACGTGCCGCAGCCGGGATAAGCACTCGCCGAACCGATAAGCTCAGCTTCACACTCGTCAGCTGGCGCCGCTTTCTCCCCCCTTTCCATGAGCTCACTATTGGCCGCATCTATACTGGCATCGAGTCCCTGAAGCAATCGGACAGTCTTCGCGGGAGGCCTTACAAGCAGAATACCATCGTTGACCATGTGGCAATTCTCAAACAATTCCTCCTCTGGATGATAGACAACGAATATTCCGATCTTCCAGAGAAGAAGGTAAAGGCCATCAAGACACCGAAGAAACCCACGATGACCAAAACCGCCTCCCAGCTCCTCAATCCCGATGAGGTTCAGGCACTGGTTGCAGCGTGTAGTACTTCACGGGACCGGGCTCTTATCATGACACTCTATGAGGGGGGATTTCGCCTTGGAGAAATATCCCAACTCACCTGGGGAGATCTCAAGTCTGATGAGAGAGGGATTGCCATGAATGTCGATTTTAAAACAGGCATCCCGCGGTATATCCGAATAGTGATGGCGAAAAAATACCTGGCGGAATGGAGGGGCGATTACCCGGTCCCTGTCACACCCGAATCTCCTGTTTTTCTGAACCAACAGCGTCACCCGGTTACCTGGGCCGGGATTGCCGTGCAACTCCGGCGTATCGCCAAGCGGGCAGGAATCACAAAACACATCACCCCCCACCTCTTCCGCCACTCGCGGATCACGCACCTCCTCCAGGAAGGAGCTTCAGAGACTGCGGTCAAACTCATGATGTGGGGGACTATCAACACCAAGATGCTGATGACCTACGCACATCTGACGGGGAAGGATATCGATGCCGAGATCAGCCGGCTCTATGGTCTCCAGGATCCGAAAACCGACAAAGAGAGATCCCGGCTTGAACCGATCCTCTGCCCGAGCTGTAACCTCATCAATCCTCCCGGAATGGACTATTGCCGGAACTGCATGGAAGCTTTAACTCCTGAAGCATGTGCAGAGGAGGAGTCCATACGGAAATTCGTGTTGAAGAACTCTACGATGCTCCGAAGATACCTGGACAGGGTTGAACAAGAGCAAATCCCTTCATTTTCTAGTAAGAGATGAGGAGCTTCGAATATGACAGTTTCCCTTGAATTCCTTTCATCCCCACTCCTCCTCGTTGAGTCCCGTTTGCCCTGATAAGGATCTATCGGTTCACATACAGGCTCCCTCGGAAAGAGTTTAAAACACACACATCTTCACCAATTTTGTATGCGGTCACTCTCCCCCTTGATTCAATCTGGAAAATGGGCGGCATACAGGTGATATCTTGCAGAACAATGTGCTTCGCACCCGACGCAAGGCTCTTGAAGCCTATGAACGCCATACCGGCTTTGCCGGCATTGGTAAGTACTTTACAGAACAGGGACTGATCATCATCTCTGACGAGGAACGTGCATGTGCAGAATAGTGGGCCCCCCCGGTATGTTTTCGCCTTCCAAAACGTCAACACAGAGGGAGCTTAGTCTATCCTTCCCGGCCACAGCAAAAAAGGTTACGCCACAGGCCATGGGGTGAGCAGAATGTATATTCCAAATTCGATATTCCACGCTCACCGAGAGGTATTGATCCACAATCGCGGCAGCCAGGAGGACCTATAATGGCAAAAAAGAAGAAGTGCCCGCACTTCTCCAGCCGGAAGGAGGGGAAATGGACAAAGCTGGTCTGCACCCTCCCGGATGGCCAGCCATGCCCGAATCCTCACTGCCAGGCGAATGCTGACTACCAGGAGCCGGACCAGGATGAGAAGGAATGAACGAGCAGTCTCCCATCGCAGGACCATCCTTCACCGGGCGAGGACCATGGAGTACCTGGCCCGCGACCTCCTGCGGGCTTCGGGATACTCGGTGCTGCGATCATGCGACCCCGATTCCCCGATCAACCTGGTGGCATGGACCCCGACCGGGGGTTCCCTCTTTATCAGGGTGACCACCACTCGTCAGGTGATCACCGGGGCAGCCGAGGTCGCCTCCCTGTGGCGGGAAGAGATCGAAGGGCTCCGTGCATTCCCGGTCCCGGCCGGAGGGTCGGTGCACCTCTGGATCTACACTGATCGTAAAGCCTGGCACCGTTACCAGGTCCTGTCGGGAGGTCTCGTGGAGACGGACCTATGACTTCCTCTGGTGATGTCTCATGGCGGCAGAGGAGATAGTCCAGGCCCTCTCCCTCCTCTTCAAACCCGGACAGGTCATTGAAGTTCGTGCAATTATCGAGGAGGGGATGGCATCCGGGTACTTCGACGACCAGGATGCACTGGCTAAGGCAATCGGTCCGCTGGACGCGAGTGGGACCGCCGGGATCTATGTCACCCTCAACGACGTGAACCCGGCACTTCTCTCGCGGAGGGCGAACCGGATCAAGATGCGGCTCTCGAAGAAGGACGCGACGACCGCGGATAGTGATATCATCCGGAGGCGATGGTTCCCGGTCGACATCGACCCGGTCCGGCCTTCCGGGGTGTCCTCGACCGACGAGGAGCACCAGGCAGCACTCGTCCGGGCAGCGGAGATCGCCGCGTATCTCGGGAGGGAGCGAGGGTGGCCTGTTCCGGTCCTAGCCGACTCGGGGAACGGGGCCCACCTGCTCTATCGGATCGACCTCCCGAACGACGACAATCACCGTGACCTGGTAAAGCGGACGCTGGAGGCCTTGGACGTGATCTTCTCGGACCGGGCCTGTACCGTGGACACCGCGAATTTCAACGCGGCCCGGATCTGGAAGCTCTACGGGACCACCTCGAGGAAGGGTGATCATACCGATGAGCGCCCGCATCGCCGGAGCGTCATCCTGGATGTGCCGGATCAGGATAGGGTGGTGGACTCCGTTCTCCTGGAGACCCTGGCGTCTTCACTCCCGATGCAGCCCCCCGTGACACAATCCGGGAAGAAAACCTGTGCACCCGGATCGGCAATCGACCTCCGGGAATGGCTCACCAATCATGGCCTTAGCGTAGCGGTTGAGAAGCCCTACCAGGGCGGGACCCTCTTCGTCTTGGACGAATGCCCGTTCTCGGGTGCTCACCGGGATGGGGCATTCGCAATCCAGTTCCCGAGCGGGGCCATCTACGCCGGATGTCATCATACTTCCTGCGGGGGCGGGATACAGAAGTGGCCGGAACTGCGGGAGAAGTATGAGCCCCATAAAGTGAAGGCCAGCCGATCTCCGGCAGTCCCGTCTTCCGGACCCCGGAGCGGGGGCTCTCTATCTCTTTCGCTCGGGGAGCTCCCCGGCAGAGAGGAAGCCGTGGCGACGTTGCAGCATGGCGACCCGAAACAGGCCATGCTCCGGACCTTCGCTATGGACCACGAAGGCGACGAAGTGGTGGCTGAGTGCCTCATCATGTCACTCGCCTCCCGATCAGTCCTGAATACGAACGGCCTGCATGTTTCCGTGACCGGGGAGAGTGGGAAGGGCAAGAGCCATGCCTTCGGGACAATGCTCAAGCAGGTCCCGGCCCGGTTCCGCCTGGAGGGGGCGATGAGCAACAAGGCCCTCTTCTACCTTGAGGACCTGCAGCCGGGCTCGGTGATCGTCCTCGACGACCGCGCACTCTCGGAAGACATGGCCGAGATCCTGAAAGGTGTCACCACCTCATTCCGAGTACCGTTCATGTACCGGACGGTGAGCAAAGACCGGCGTGCCCAGGTCTGCACCATCCCGGAGCGGTGCATCTGGTGGGTGGCGAAGGTGGAGGGGGCCGGCGACGACCAGGTCTTCAACCGGATGCTGACCTGCTGGATCGACGACACCGAGGAGCAGGATCAGCGGGTGCTGGCCCGCATCCTAAAGAGGGACGTGGCTGTCCCCGACACGATCGATGAGGACCAGCCCGAGGTCCTGTCCTGCCGGGCGATGTGGGAGATGATCGGACAGCAGAGGTTCCGTGTCGCGATTCCGTATGCCACCCGGATACGATTCCAGGCGGCCGCGAACCGGCGGAATCCCGAGATGCTGCTCGACCTGATCAAGGCGAACACGGTGCTGCGGTTCATGCAGCGAGAGCAGGTCAAGACCGGCAGCGTGATCTCACTGATTGCCACCATGGAGGACTTTCAGGAGGCGACCAGGATCTACGCCCTCCTAAACGGGACCGCTGGAGGTCAGCAGACGAAACTTACGAAGCGGGAGTCTGATCTCCTGGAGATTATCAAGGGCAGCCAGTGGCCTGAGTTCACCATCCCAATGTTACAGAAGGCCACCGGGTTCTCGAACGCCTCGCTCCATCGGATTCTCCACGGCTATACCAGCCGGGGGGCGATGTACTCTGGCATTTTGGAGAAGTGCCCGGCGATCGCATACTGCGACCGCACGGTGGTGACTGACGAGGAGGCTTCGGGACTGTCGATGCGGAGGAGGACCAATGCCTATACTTTTGACCCGGATCTTTACAAGTCATGGTGTACCGGCGGGGCGGTTTGGCTCGACGAGGACCACGATCACCATAACAATCCTACAGCACTTCAGCAGTTCTACAGCAGTCCTACAGCAAATGCTGAAGGGTTCAAAGACGATGGAGATTGCGTTATTTGTAATAATAATAATAAAAATAATTTATTTAGTACTCAATATGAGGTACCCTTCAGCAAATCTCCGGATACGCAGTATCCTGGTGGGGATGGGATACCTGCATCTGCCTGTGTCTGTGATCTGAAATCTGCTGTAGGACACCATACTAATTCCACTCTTTCACCCCCAATTCCAGAAGGCTCACCTGATTGTGCGGGAATTTCCCTCCAACAACCACTACAGCATCCGGAAATCTGCTGTAGGAATGATCAACCGGCCAGGATCAAGGCCAAGGACTACAAGCCCCTCGATATCCCGGAGCGGACCCCGTGCTTTGCGTGCAGCGCACATTGGTCGCTCTACGTTGAGAAACTGACCGAGGAGCGAAAGGGCCGCGAGGACCAGACCGCCCGGCGGATCTGCAAGACCTGCTACCAGGGTGCAAAGATACGGGCCCAGCAAGAGGCGGTCATCCTGCCCGGGATTATCGACGTCTCCCGGCTGGAACCCGTAAAGGCGAGCGTGGGCCGGTGCACCGTCTGCACGCTGGACGCTGCAGCCTACATCGACCGCGGGAGCGGCACGACGCTCTGCGAGTTCTGCTACCAGCGGATAGCCAGGGACCAGGGCCAGGGGGAAGTGATCGGGTGACGCTCGTCTACGACCTGCGGACCATGCAGGTCCTGTTCTTCCCACCTCCGGACATCGAGCGCCGGGAGGTCCGGGTGATCTCCATCGCAGAGGCCATCGGGCTGATTGAGAAGGAGAAGCGGAATCGTAGGCCCAAGTGGCGGGAGTATTACCTCACGCACCACGACGAGCAGCTTACCCGGCAGCGAACGTACAGGGCGACACACCGGGACCAGGTGCGGGAGTATAACCGGCAATACCGCCTGTCGAGGAAGAAGCAGAAGGCCGCACCTCCAGGCCAGGCAATGCTCATCCCAGAGGTGATCGTGTGTTCGACCTGATTCACAAGGGCTGGCAGCGGGTGGTCCGGTTCTTTGCGAGGAAGGAGAGGTTCGTTGAGGCAGGTGTCGCGCAGAGGGTTAGTGAGGAGATTTCGGCAGCCAATCTCTCCACCTCCCAGGTCCCTGCACCTGAATCCAAGATTGCATATGATCTGAGCAGGTGGACCGTCACCGAATACCTGGAATCCCCATTTGAGAAGCTGGGCCGACTGTACATTGATGGAGATAATTTGGTCATCCGGTCTGACCTAGACACCAGGGGATTTTGTGTTCGGCTCGTTGATGTGGTTGCCGTGCTGAATGGGGAACCGCAAGATATTCGATTGCTGAAGATAGGAAAGAAGGTTGGAACGGCCAGGTTGTCAACTTCGGGGAAAGCGATGAACTTCTGGATTGAGCCGGTCCTGTACACGTCACCGCTGATAAGGGTGATGGATGTGCTGGAGGGACGGGCGAGGAAAGCGGTGGTGTTTGTGGGAAGAATTTAGATGGGAAAAAATGATAAATCGTACTTTTTCGTTATACACCCACAATAGGCACGGTTATAATATCCGGTTTCAAATTATATCTTTAAAGTGGTGGAATTTTTTTCCATGGAAAACATAATTCAGACTATAAATAAAGGAATAAAATACGTTGAAACAGGCGATTATTACAAAGCCCGCAACATTTTTCAGGAACTGTACCAGGAATACCCGGATAATCCAGATGTTCTCTATAATTACGGGAGATTACTCAACGAGTTACAGGGGTTCATGGAATCGTCGAAAATTTTAGAGACACTCGTGACAATCGACCCCGAATACAAGAATGGTAAAATAGCCCTGGCCTATGCATATCTTCAATTAAAGAAATTAGGGGAGGCGGAAAAACTTCTCGAGGAGGCGTACAATACCGACCCAGACAACATTTTCCTCCTGCGGAACTTAGGAACCCTATACGCACAGAAAGGAGCCTTTGATAAGGCATTGGAGATTTTCCATAGGGCGGAACATCTGGAGCCGGATAACCGCCATATCCTGTATGGTATTGCCCTTGTATTGTTTCATCAAAAAAAGTTCAGCCAGTCATCGGAGTATCTCGAGAAGATTATTGCCCAGAATTTCGATGACGAATTCGATAACCTCTCAAAAGACCTCCAGAGGGAAATCGCTGGGAAAATCTTTTCAAAGAATGGATTGCGGATGGATGCAGTCTATTACTGTTTGGCAGCTTTAGAGAGGTTTGACGAGATGTCATTTACCCAGATCCAGCGAATCGCCTTTGAAATAGCGACGCTGGGAAAAGGGGGATTGGATCCATCGGACCCGAAAACAACGTATAAGGTGAGCGATATTCCGGGCGATTTCACCGCATTGCAATTGCTTTCCTTCATGTACGTAGGATTCAAACTCCTCAAGCCGGAAATTGACATCGGGTTCGACCTCTCCAAAGAATATTCAGCCGCAAAAGCGATGTTCGATAAGCAGCATGGATATTGATACTTTTCTGAATTCGATGGATTTGAAGGAACCGACCAGGAGCATATTAGTTGAGACAGAACAGCTCACTGGTAAACCCTTTGTTTTCATCCATAACCCTGGTCTCTCCGTCCAGGCAACCGTTAAAATTGCCCGTTCTTCGATGAGCCATCACATCGTAATTTTTTCAGGCACCGATTCTTCTCTGCTCAACCATCAAATTGCCCATGAGTGTGGCCATATTCGTCGGTATTATGCTGCTCCGAAGGACCGCAGGCTTGTACCTGAATCCAATCCACAGACGAATCAAGCTGCGATAGCACACATTGAAAAAAGCAGTAACAATCTCCTGAAATCGCTTCCTATCGATCTTCGCTACCAAATGATACCTGTTTGGATAAACGGGCTCATCTATCAGGTGACAAACCTCCCACCGGATATTTACATTGAAAAGTGGATATTCGAAAGATATCCCGAACTCCGAATTGACCAGCGAAGGTCAATCGGGCTGATCCATGAGCAGGCAAGTAAGATCCTAAAACCTGAACTGCGCTCGCAATTCCCAAAAATCATCACCGATAGTTCCTGTGCGATGAACTATGCGTTTTACAAGAAAATCGATGAAATAACCGAATCAACATTCTTCAAAAATTTCAAACGAATGCCTAGCCATGAAGTTGGAGAGAGCCTCTACCATTGCATACGGGAGGGGGATGGGGGGCTGGTCGGGGATATCGCCCTTATCAACGAGTGGGCTGGGATATTACAAATCGGAGACTGGTTTACATGGACCGACTTCGAAAACATACCTCCGGGCTACGAAAAGCGCGGGTGTTAAACCGAGTCGTTTTTATTAATTATGCCATTCATTACACATCATGCACCTTTGGTCTGGATCATTGCCGGAAATTCAAAAGGAAGTCAATGCCGGTTCATTGACGGGGAAATTAATCCAACATTATTACAACTATCACCGCTGCCAGCCGACCAATTCTGAAGTGAGGAGTTGGGAAAACTCGATAACGGAACTGGTCCGGGGTGCCGAACTGATCCAGAAGAAGGATGTTGGAGTCGTAATCGAATACCACTTACCATATGGTTTCAGTCGTATAGACGCCCTTTTCTTCGGGAAAAATTCAGAGGGATCCTATGCAACCACTGTCATTGAATTGAAACAGTGGTCGGATGCCAAGTTACCGGATGATGATTCCTTGAATGTGCTCGTCATGGACCAGGAACATATCCACCCATGCCAGCAAGCGTTGGATTATGCAAACCACCTGGATGAGATCCAGAGCACGATGGCTGAATGCAATATCCAGGCGAATCCTTGCGCTTTTTGCCATAATATGCCAAAAGAGAAGGTGACCGCCCTCGATGACCCCCGCTTTAATGAATTCCTCCAGCAAGCCCCCCTGTTCAAGAAAGGGATGTATTATGATTTTTCCTCGTATTTGGACGAAGCCATAGGATACGGGAGAGGGATTCAATTAAAAGACCGCTTCATCAATGGAAGATTCAAGCCGAACAAAAAGTTGCTCGATGTGCTAGACAGCGTCGTCAACAGGGATGAGCGGTGGCATTTAATCGATAACCAGCGGCTTGCGTACAACGCCATCTGGGGAAAGGTTCTCGCCTTGAGGAAAGAGCACCGGAAATACGATCATGTGGCGATTATTGTCAAGGGGGGTCCAGGGACCGGAAAGAGTGTCATAGCGACGCAGCTTCTTGCGGATGCAGTGAGGAACGATTTCATCGCGGCTCATTCCACGGGAGGGAAGGCATTTTCATACAACCTGTGGTCAAAGTTCAAGGGCGCAAACAAGTTGTTCATATGGAATATGCACTTGAAGAACCCCGGGGATTTTGATCTTCTCCTTGTGGACGAAGCTCATCGAATCCGGAAGACAAGGAACATGCGTTACACCCCAAAGGCGGAACGTGCCACGAGGTCGCAAACTGAAGAAATATTGGACGCCGGCCGCATTATCGTATTTTTCCTGGATGATAACCAATCAGTTCGGCCGGATGAAGTCGGAGCAACAGACTTGATTGTAGAAACTGCCAAGAGGCTCAATATTCCCGTTTACACGTATGACTTGCACGCACAGTTCCGATGCGGAGGGTGCGCCGAGTATCTCGATTGGATAAATTACCTCTTTGGATTCTCATCAAAGGTCCCCGAATATTGGGGAGACCAGTACGATTTTTCCATCGTGGATTCTCCATTTGATCTTGAAAAAGTGGTCTCGGAAAAGAAAAACGCACTTGAAAGAAACCGGTTGGTCGCCGGCTTTTGCTGGCCGTGGAGCAATCCAAACCCGGATGGATCACTGGTCGATGATGTCATTATTAACGATTGGAAACGACCCTGGAATGCCATGGCAGTCAAATCAAACTATCCCCCGGAAAAACACCCCTATACCCTCTGGGCCGAAACCCCCATAGGAGAGGAACAGGTCGGCTGCATCTACTCTGCCCAGGGCTTCGAATTCGACAGGGTAGGCGTTATCTGGGGCGAGGACCTCGTCTGGAGGGAAGATCAATGGATTGCACAACGGGAAAAATCCTTTGATGGCCCAGTGAAAGCAAGGACTGTGGACACTCAAAAATTATTGCGCAATGTGTATCGCGTCCTCATGACTCGTGGGATACTGGAAACGCGATTGCTGTGCTTAGACGGCGAGACCCGGGATCATGTAGAGGAATGTCTTTCAGAGATCAAACAATGAACACACAGTGGGAATTTACCAACGAAATTGAGAAGATCATTGAATTCCGCGATAAGAGGGAATGGAAAAAATTCCACTACCCGAAGAATCTTGCCGCAGCCCTCTCAATCGAAGCAGCGGAGTTGCAGGAACTCTTTCTATGGAAAGACTTGGAACCATCGGAGCAAGTAGCATCCGATAATGAACGGATTGGCCTTATTGCTGACGAAATTGCCGACGTCGCAATTTACCTGTTTCTGCTGACCCACGAATTGAATATCAATTTGAAAGAGGCGATAAATCGAAAGATCAACAAGAATGAGATGAAATATCCGGTGTGAATTATTGGGCTATCAAGTGGGTTTGCCTTGCACCCTTTTTTGTGAGAGGTGATGAAGGTGTTTGAAGGGAGAGCAAGGAAGGCAGTGGTGTTTGTGGGGAGGGATCAAACCGATTGAATTTCCTAATAAAAGGGCAAAATTGAATTATTTATATGATTTTTTATAGCAATCATAACAAACCGGTTTTTGATATGAGATATTACTTTTTTCCTGCCCACAGGCATGACAAAACTTCTCCGGATAATCTTGTTTCTTAAACTGTGCCCATATAGGATAACAACGGTCACAAAGAGGTTTTTCTATATTATAACCTTCGAGTGGTTCTCCACAGCGAATGCAATACGCTTCCTCACCTAACACTGTGTCCAACATTTTAGTAAGAACTCCCTTCTTCGGTGCTTCTTTTGGTTTATGAATCATCTTTTGTGGAGCTTTTTGTTGATATTGTTGCTGTGTTGTAAGTCTTACTGATTGAGATTTGATATTTGAATTAGGTCTACTTGTACCGTTAATTTCGTCGATCTCCTTTAAGGTCTCGGTGAAAATATCCAAATCAACGGATTTGAAAAAACCAATACCCATCTCCCAGTTATGTGTCTGAGAATGTTCGTGCAGATTCATTGAAGTAATAAGTCCCTGTTTTTCATTCAGGTAACATTTCGTGTGGAGATTATCGCATAATTTTATCTTTGCGTGATTTAATTCGGAGAGAAAACCCAATGTTTCCGGAGAAATATCAGCATCAGATCGAGAGATAATCGTTAGTTGAATATTCTTCTTATCGCTGTTTTTCAGGTAATTTTGCGTTTGTTGTGCAATTTTAAGATAGGGTGAAATGATGTATAATTCCGATTCTGCATTTTTAATAATCTCAATGAGTGCTGCCTGAACTCCGGCACCGTCAAGGAATTTAGCCATTTTAATCAATTGAAATAAGATAAGGATTGTTATAATTGTTTGTCAGAATAAATTCTCGTGAATGCCATTGAATACCTTGTCATCTCAAGACGATTTCGTTAGAAGGAAGCAGCATTTGTGGGGAGTAATAAAAATGAAAGATACATCAATAGCCCAATACTTTCACTCTCCTTAACAATTATTTAAGGGAAGAAGGGACCTGTTAAAATTGAGAAGTATCAACCGAGAGAATTATGAGCAATATTAATAATGACCTTACCATTTCAAAAAAAGAGATGAAATTGATGGAAGATACTGAATTAGAAAATATCATTAAAAAAATAATTCAAAATTCTAAAGATCCGTTATTAGTAAAAGATCCCCAATTAGCTAATCTATCTTTACATTACATATTTGAAAAATTAAAAGAATGTGATTTTGATGAAGAAAAATACAATTTTGATACCGAGGAATTTCAAGAAGTCATTTCATCCTATCTGGATAATACGAGTGATGAATTTTTAAAAGATCTACTCCCTGAAGAAATGGAACATTTAACTCAATTTAGATTAGATCAAGATCATTTAAAATTGAAAATTAGAAAATTTTGGGGAGAGGCTTTAGATCTCCTCGAAATTCTTTATTTGATATCATATGAAATCGGTTCTAATTTTAATCGAGAAGAACAGAAAAATCCAGAAATCAATCAAGATTTTGTTTTTATTGCCTTAACTCACCTGCATGGAAAAGCGTGTCAAACGTTTTTTGAAATTATCATTTTATTGGAAAATGGATTTGCCTCCGGCGCAAATGCAAGATGGAGGACACTGGATGAGATTGCTGTTATAGCATTTTTCCTTCGGAAACATGATCAGACCATTGCGAAGAGGTACTTAGATCATTCATATATCGATTCATACAAAGCAATGATTCAATTAAATGATTATGCTGAGAGGTTAGGATATGAAAAATATACTAATGAAGAAATCCAAAATCTTCATGATACCTGTTTGAAATTGGAAAATGACTACGGAAAAGAATTCAAAAATAAGTATGGGTGGGCATCACCAGTAATTCTTACAAAATCAGGCGAGCCGAATTATAATCCCGATTTTTCAACACTCAAAAATGATGTGAAGCTTGAACACTTGAAGCCCTACTACAAAATGGCAAGCTATGCAGTTCATGCGGACTCAAAAGGGATACTCTTCAATATATCATATCTTCCTGAAGAACGAATAATCCCATCTGGATCTTCCATATTTGGCTTGGCAGATCCTGGGCAACTTGCAGCTATCTCTCTCATTCATGTGAACACTGCTCTATTGGTCTCAAAACCAACAGTCTTGCGGATGACTTTTTTGGTGGCCATGCAAAAATTATTGAAGGATATTAAAAATGCCTTCTCAAAAAGTCATGATTTGCTTGAAGAATCCCAATATCAAGATCAGAATAATTGATTCTATTTCATTTCTCTTCAATGGCCTCTATTTCAAGTTTCTACCATAAATATTTCCTGAATAGGCAATCCCCCTCAAAATATATCCCGCTTCTGATTCTACCTGCTCACAGCCCTTCAATCAAGGGCAGGAGCATCAGCAAATGGCAGACTTTATTCAGAAAAGTATTGTAAAGAGTGCCGTCCGGGAGCTTACCACCCCGATTACGGATGCTGCTGCGTTCGCCGCTATCCCGGCTGGCGTGATCAGCACCAATCCCTTCGGATGTACCTCCTATGAATCGGGCGGTGTGGTCAATGACCCGGTCACGAAGACCAGTGAGAGATATGGAGCCAGCATCGTGTACCAGGACGATGACGCCAAGACCGTCGGGTCCCTCAACGTGCGTGCCCCCACGACCGCGTCCTTCGCGACCGTGAAGTCCGAGGTCCTCGCCGATGCCGAGATTACCGCCGCAATGGGCGGAGACCCGGCGAACCAGCCCGAGGACGAAACCTACACCACGACTCTCCGGTGCCACGATCCCTCCGGGGAGACGTACTCGGTGACCTTCACCCGTACTCAGGTCCGCGTCTCGTCCTACAGTGATGACGCAATCCTCGCGGTCATCGAGGCCTGGGCCGACACCGTCCCAGCCCTGGCGTGAGCCCTTCACTGACAACGGGATGAGGGGGATCTCCCCTCTCACCCGGCATTTCACTTTTGCCAGGACTTCCGTTGTCCGCCAGGGAGGGAGTCCAATGAGTATTGAATTCACTGCGGTCGTGCTCGGCGCAGTGTTGCCCATCTACCCTGCACTGTTCGTCATCTACCAGAAGATCGGGAAGTATGACGTGATGTGCGAGGACCTGGACAGGCTCCGGGAAGAGCACGACCGCATCATGCAAGGAGATCGACATGGATCAGCAACTCGTTCAGATCATTGAGATGTTCGTCGCCCTCGTGGCGGCGCTCATCGCGTACTGGCAGAGAACTCAGAAGATCGAGGCGAAGAATGAGACCAAGCAGGTGGTGTCCTTCTTCGACCCGCAGGATGAAACCGTTACGACCGCTCCCGAGGTGGTCCCGGCCCGCTCCTGGAAGATGAGCGAAGAGACCCGGAAGTGGGTCCTGGTTGGGCACGACGCCACGAACCAGGCAGGCCTGCTCCGGCAGGTAGAGGAGGCCGAGGAGAAGCGTCTCACGCACTACTACTTGACCTACCAAGACCGTGGCGGAGGGTTCTACGAGATCGAATACGGCCTGATGAAGGGATCAGGAATCGAGAAGCCGGTGTAAGGTTCTAACCGGATGAGCCGGTTCTTTTATCTCTGGCCTCTTATCTTGTATTGCCTCTCCCACGAGGCATCACAGAGGAAGGCAGGTGGCGCTTGAAAAGCGTCACCACTATTCTCTTCCATGGTTACATCTCCTCTATCGCGGCCATAACTGTGTCTGTTCGCCTCACGAACCTGGGTAATCAGGCAGCCTGTTCCTTGTGCAGAGACGGGCAGGATGAGCTGCATTGATGTAGTACCTGTGAAACTAACACACCGTTCATACCTTTTTCATTCCCTGAACAATCAGCTGATAGGGAAGGTGAAAAATATCTTCGGCACTAATCCTGTGGACTATCTTGGACATAATAGCTTGATGCGTGGAATAAAAGCGATGTTAAAAATTGAGATACCGTTAATTCAGGATATAATTCTGAATAATTGTTATTCTGATTTCTTTTTTCTTTATCTGCAAGAATCAGACTTGATGAATTGTAACAGCGTTCTCGCACTAACCGAATGCATAGCTGATGGTATCTTTCACAGTATGATGCACCTTTAAACTCGGGAAATACTTTAAAATGTGGTTCTCTAATAACTACTGGTTGTCGGGATTTTTCACAGTCTTCTACCAAAAGAAAGTATCCTAGCCATGGAGCGGGTGATGACTTGAAAATACCATCTCTATATGCTTTCCAAACATCTATCGCGGAACCTATTGCTTCTTCAGCTCGATTGTTAACATTGTTGCCAAAAGAGGGTCCAGGATGAGATTTTAATTCCATTGCGGCAACAAGTTTTTTATCTTCGTTAAAATTTTTCTTTATAATCAGTAAATCCCATCTTTTTTCAGCTCTAAAAAATCCCGGAATCTCAATTTTACTGTTTGTAAATATATCTTGAGGAGGAACATCAATTTCTTTTAATAACCCAACAATTGAATCGACAAATCCATCCATTTGTTTCCCCCCCGTTGCCCCACTTCTTTCGCCTTGGTCTTTGCCCCCCTTTTCTTTTTGTTTTTCTTTTTGTATATCCCGTGTATCCCAAAAAAAACGTACTGCTGGCGAAAGAAAATCAGGTTTCGAAATTTTTTCTTGGATTTGTAAAGTAATCATCAAATACTCCCAGTTATTCTAATTTTAATTGCGAATTGTTTTTTTCAAATTGTTTTATTGCAAAATTAAAAAAACTATTGTCAATTTCGAAATTTATACTATTCCTGCCCCATTTTGCAGCAGCAATTGCGGTACTTCCTGTTCCTGAAAATGGATCTAATACTGTATCCCCAACAAATGAAAACATACGAATAAGTCTTTCGGCGAGTTCTATTGGATATGGTGCTGGATGGTCACGGCATGATGCTCCCTTGATGTCTTGCCATATTTGGTTGAAGTATATCCTGTAAGCATCTTGAGGAATAATTGATAGAATACGTGTTTCAAGGGATGGATGTCTATAACCGCCCGATTTTCTCTGGAATAAAATATATTCAATATCATTTTTTATAATGGCATTTGGTTCATAGGGTTTCCCTAAAAATGATGTACTACGTGAAGCTTCCATTTTTGCATTAGCAATTTTATACCAAATGATTGGTGCGAGATTATCAAATCCAATTCTTCGACAATGTTCTTGAATACTGGCGTGAAGAGGAACAACAGTATGACGTCCATATCTTCGTCTTGGAATACAGACATCTCCTACAATAATCACTAACCGCCCCCCGGGCACTAATATACGAAAAATATTTTTCCATACCTTATCGAGCTCTAAAAGGAACTCATCGTAGTCTTCGATAAAACCAAGTTGACCTTCAGATTCTGGATATTCTTTTAGAGTCCAGTATGGAGGGGAAGTTACAATCAGATGAACACTTGAATTGGGTATATCATCCATTATTCGACTATCTTTATTGAAAAATAGATGTTCTGTAGGATATTTTTTTATAATATTTTCAATTTTAAGAAATATTTGAGGATTCTTTGCAATTTGTGGAATAGCTTTCTGGCCTTCAGATTTGGCAAATTCAATAATTTCTTGCGGAATGGTATTTATCTCTGAAAGACCCTCCATACACTTATTTATTAAAAATCTCTTTTTTTGTATCATCTAAATATCCTATTAACTATATGATTCTCATATGAATCAGATTATCGATTTCAATACATCTGAAAAAGAGAAAGGTAGAGGCTTTTATCTACTTTCATTTTCAACTACCCTGCAAAAAATGGCAGGGTTACGAAGGAATATTGGATCCTCTTTTCATATGTATTCTTCGCCAAGGCTCCCAGTTCCAATCAATAATATAATTTTCACTCTTCCATCAGTGTAGACTTAAGACGAAGGATATCTGCTGTTATCAACCAAAAACTCATATTCGAACTGATACTATCAATAATCGCTGTTGATTCCTCAATAATATATATAATTGGATATTCTTTTGTATCGAGAGTACCGTTATTTTGTTTCTTCATATCGTCCACAAACTCCTTGCGAATAATTTCTCTAGCCCTTTCAAGGCCGTCATCTTGATTATCGCCCATAATTTTTCCCAAACCATCTTTGGCCGTTCCAATATCCCCATTTTTAATAGCATTAACTATAATATCGAATATTGATTGAAGGTTATTTTGTAGCAACCATCCATCTCCAGGTTTCTTTATGATCAATCGCAATAATCGGGTTATTTGGTTCTCGGGACGTAGATACGTTATTAAATTATAAATAAATGGGATGGTTAGGATTAGTGGCGTCATGCAAAAAAACAAAAAATATTGAGATGTCGGATTATGGTACATTATTAATAATAAAAAAATAAAATTAAACAAAATTAGAAACCAAAAATCGTAATATCTTTTTATACTCTCCGTAACTCGAAAAGTGTATTTTGTTGAGTGTAATTCAACGACAATCATGGTTAAAGTAATGATAAAAATAATATTCGCGCCAATTATTGTAATAAAGGAAGGGTAAAGATCACAAATAGAACAAATTGGCGGAAATATATTAAATGCACTTATCGTTTTAAAAATTGAATATGAAAAAAGAATAAAAAAACAATACATTAAGAGTGGGAAAAAAAAGAAAGATTGGTTTTGATACGACTGATAACATTTTTTATATTTTTTTGTAAAAGCGCTCACTATTACAATAATACAAAAAAATAATAATAAAAATGCTAATTCCATAAATTACCCTTTTCCAGTTATTTTTCTTCTCTTTCGTCTCTCTCTTTTTACCAATGGATGTTCGCATTTTAAAATTTTATCTATATACCTAATGTCGTGAGAAGTTCGTCGGGGGTAAAGTCCAGAATCTTGTTGATCGACACCGATTGATTGAGTTTGTTGCTGATGAGAAGTTTTACTGATGGTATGAACGACCTGCTTCGACCACCAACTCCTCCGAGAACTGATGCGAAAATGTTGGTCTCCGAATCAATTTTATCGATCAATGCTATATTGCCCAATGAGAAGGTTGTGTTTTTGTGCATAAAATTCTGTAAACACTACCTTCTCATCCTTCTTCTGGCGAAGTCAGGTATATAAGAATAAGGTTTTATTGAATACAACCACACCCCACCATGTGCATTATGGTCACCGGTCCGCTCGTCCTGATCGTCCGGTGCTCCCGGATACCTCTGTTTAATTGCAGGAATATTAGTATTACCAGTAACTATCAACCAAAAGCAGCATTTTTTCGAGGGTGTCGCTCATATCCTCCTGTCTTTGTTCCACAATTGCCTTTTGAGTCTGAACCTCGTCGTTCATTTCAACCTTGACAAGGATCCCTGCATCATTATATTCCTCCACTATGCGTTGATATTTCAGCCTTTCTGTTTCGTATTTTGATGATTGATCATTAAATTGAGTAAGGAATTGTTCATACCTTCTGAAATCGGTGGGTGTGAGAAAATGCCACCCGATATAATACAGAGGATTCGTTGCGCTTTGTCCTTCTGTTGGATCAAGGGCTAACCATTTGTTTGGAGCGATTTCTGCAACTACCCAGGCATGGTCCGCCTCTGATATATTGGCAACTTCTCGATCTAAACTTCCAATCATTATTTTCGCGTGAATTCCTTCATTTTCCAGCATCTCCCATACATCACATGCCATATCCCCGCATTCCAATATTTCAGACCCATTCTTGGCATGAGTTTCATGGTATTTTTTCACGATTTCTTCGGATATTCGCACATTCCTTCCTTCGAAACTTTCTGTATGGATAGAAGAAGGTGTTTCTGTGAGTACAGGAGTAGATGAGATTGGTAAGTTTGGTGAAAAATCGGAGCATCCAGCTGTAAAAATAACGGCTAAAAGTAATAAAAAAGATAATTTCACCTTAAAATCCTCTTTCTTCACATAATTTTGAAATATTTTGCCAAGACATTCCCCTGCTGAAGTTTGCTGCAATTTCAGGAGACACTCCTTCCATCAAAATTTGGTATATTCCTAACAATTTAATTCTCTTACCTAATTTTGTCTTTACTCTATTCTCTTCGGCGATAAAAGCGGCATAAAGAATAGAAAATAGGATTTCAATGTTAAGACTATCATTGGCATACTCTTCAGAAACCAATGAAATGTATTTTAATACCCTTTCATCAATTTCCTTGCCTGTCAAAACATAAATTTTCTTAATCTCTAAAAAAATCCTTTGAACACCGTAATTATTACCCAAATTTACAATATCTGAAAAATAATCAAAATCTCTCGGGGGGTTTCTTGTCCCGTCAGGATTACGAATATAAGTACACCATTGATCAAATCCCCCAGTGTCAAATTCTAATGATTGGCCATTACAAAATGTTCTGATTGGACGTGGTGTTGTATTCATTCTTTAAACTCCATCACCTTATCTACCCACCTTACCCAGCTTATCACAGTCGAAGCCCGTCTCCTCGCAGTTGTATCACCTATATCGACATGTTTCTTGATTATAGGAGCGACTATGCCAATATTTAACGAAGATAAATTAAAATTATTAGCTTCAAACAACCCAAAAATTTCATTAAGGGAGGGTTTCTTAAGCATTTGTTTCAATAATAATAGATTCCGTTGCGAACGATTCTTCGATTTAGAGATGATCACTCCCTCTTCTGTCAATGCAAATTCCGTTGAATCGGGAATGCGTTCTAGTAAGCCTAGATAATATCCAGCATTCGCGTAGTAATCTCCTTGGCGTTCATCGAAATCGAAAAATTCAGCAATCGCCGGTTTATTTGAAAGATTTGCGGTATAATAATTAGAGATTATATCAATTACTGTATCGAGATTGTTTGCTTGGGGATAGGGAATATCTGCCGGTTCTGATTCAATCTGGGATTCTTTTAGGAGTTGTTTAAGGTTGAGTGCTTGTTTGGCCGGCTCGTTTACAGTATAACATTTACTCTTAACACATTGGAGATTTCCATATTCCTCTCCGAATTTGAATTGAAGGATATAAAAGAGGCCATTGGTGTAGATAAAAAACAAGGGTATAATCTCTTTTGAGGAGCGACAGGACCAGTCCTTGAAAGGATAGTATAACTGACGAATATTAAAATCCTCGATGCGACCGAGTTTTGCTTCTAAGATATAGATCTTTTCAGAGCTCTCGAATCCCGCATCGACTTCAATTTGAACCCCTTCAACGTTAATACAGTCATTTATTCTAGGAATTTTCACTGGGAATTTTTCTGAACGTTGTCTTCCACGAATGGTGAGATCCATCCCTTTCTCATTCGTGAAGGTCTTAAGTAAGGATACAAGATTAGCAAAATCTATTGCTTGAGATTCAGAAGAGAGACTACTAACATCAAGACTCTGATATTCCCTATAATCTTTTGTTGGTTGGTATTCCTCAACGGCAATTTCCGCAAGTATTTTTTCAATGGGATAGTATGTCTTATTCTCCTCATCACGAAAGATGATATATTTCCCATTTTCAACGGGAAGGATTGACAATTTATAGTGTTTAAATAGATCGGGTCTAGAATTTTTTGTATCCTGTTTAGCAAGGAGCCGTGGTTCTCGCTTATCGCTTGCCGCTTTGATATCATCAGCACTTACGTAAACGAAACCCGTTTTCTCAATCTCTTGGAGCAGAGGGAGACGCTCAAATATTTTTTTCCAAGCTTCATCATTCTGGGTCATACACGGATTTTACGATGTATTTTTCATACGATAGTTAGTAATAATCAATTCGTTAATATCTCCACGACCTGCTCCGTTGCAATTGATCATACGTTTTGCAGGAACTCGCTCGATATAATAATCCGAAAAAAGATCATCAAAGAATGAATCATTAGGATTCTCATTCTTGGGATCAGAATTACTCAGCATTATTTTCGCCCCCTTATTATCGAGATCCTTAAACAATTCCACAAGACGTATTTGATCTAAATCGGTAAATCCCATCTTTGAGTAGGATGTGAATGAGGAGGTTTGGTTTAACGGACGATATGGAGGATCAAAATACACAAAAGTGTGATTATCCACAAATTTCCGGCATTGAGTGAAATCGCCCCACATAATTTGAGTGCTTTTTAATAATTTTGCAACCGCTTCTAGATTTTTTTCATTTGAAATATCTGGATTTTTATACCTTCCAAATGGGACATTAAATTCTCCCTTGCGGTTTACGCGGAATAGACCATTGAAACAGGTATGGTTCAGAAAAATTATTTGAGCTGCACGTTTAACCCAATCAGAACTGTATTTCTTGAAGTTAATATCCGGCAATTTTTTATTAAATGCATCCCGGACTTCGTAATAAAATAATTGTCGTTGTTTTTCATTTAATGAAATATAATCTGATTCTAATGATCTTAACTCAGATATCAGGTTCCCCACGGAACGTTTTATCACTCGATAGGAAAGTATCAATTCTTCATTGATATCGCAAATATAACAACGTTCAAAAGAATATTGTTGATTGAGATGGAAAAAAACAGCCCCACCACCAACAAAAGGCTCAACATATTTAGTAATTTTTCCTTTCGATAATTCCATTGGCAAGCGGTCACTAAACTCGTTCAATAATTGGGTTTTACCTCCTGCCCACTTTAGAAAAGGTCGTGCTGATGGAACGAGTTGATTAGATTTTACCATGTTTGGGAGCACACCTGTTGAGATGAATTTCTATCTAACAATGTTACCTTTCTAACCTAATAGAATATTGAATTGAACCAACTTTCTGAAACTGAAAAAGGATGTATGCTAATAATTATCCTTCTTCTCGTTTATTGGTTTTTTTTACGATTCTGTCCAATAAGAATCCAGGTAGAGAGATCACCCATACGCCCCACCATGTTCGCTCCGGTCACCGGTCCGCTCCTCCCTTCCGTCCGGTGCTCCCAGGCATCTCCGCTCGCATCGTGAGGCTGTTCTCTCAAGGGAGATCGTGTTCATGATGACGGTCACGGCTTCGTCGTAAGACTCCTCGCCGTCGCCTGATCCATCCCGCTCCTCGCACCATGCTCCGCATCGAGCTCGTCGCTGCACGCCAGGGAAGGATGATACCTCCGCTCATCCACACGCCTCCATCACCTTGACCGGGTCATACCGGAGGGTGATCTCTCTGGTCTTCCCCCGGTGCCCCGTGTTCCTGTGATGCACATTGATCAACCGCATCTCGTCGAATTTCCTGATCCTCTTGTGAAAGTTGGTATAGCTGATCGGCATCTGCATCTGTGCTGAGTCGTAGAGCATTCCCATAGTAAGGGGCGAGTCTGGGTCCTCGATCATGCGCTGGGCGATATGGGCGAGGAGGTTCAGCTCGGGAGACGTCAGTATCCCTGTAAGGTGTTCCAGTTGCACGTGCTTGGAAAACTCAAATGCCGCATCCACGTGATGGGTGTCGATTGCCATGAGCCCTTCCCGGTCAGCAAGCATAGCCGCCCTCCGGAGCAGGTCCAGCCCCACCCGGAGATCCCCGCAGGACACGGCCCGGTTGACAATGTTATCCAGGACCTGGTCGGAGAGTGCCCCGGGATAGAGGGCCCGGGTTGCCCGCTCCTTCAGGATGCCGTGGATTTCCTCGTGGGTATATGACGGAAAAATGATCTCCATCGGCCGGAAGACCGACATCACGGACGGATCAAGCTCTTTATAGAAGTTGGTGTCGATGTTGCTCACCGTCGCAATGACCCCGCTTTTCGCGCCGGGATACGTCTCGTAGATCCGCAGGAGGGTAGAGAGCACGGAATTGAGCACCTTGTCCGGCAGGAGATAGTTCGCATCATCGAGGCAGACTGACAGCACGACTTTTCGCTCCACTATAGCCGTCCCGATCCTGTCAAGGATATCCCTCCTGGGATTCCCGAGCGAGGGAGGAGAGTGCCCGAAGAGCTCGGAATGTATCCTGGATAAGATGGCAAAGAGGGTCTTCTCGCTGTGGCAATTCACATAGACCGGGACAATCCGCCTGGTGGTCTCTCCCACTTCGGCAAAGATTGTTTTCACGCTGGTAGTCTTCCCGGTCCCCGGCAGACCCCGCAGGACTGCGTTGATAGGGCGGGCACCGTGAAGACTGGGACTCAGGGAGAACGCCAGGTCTTTCAGCTGGGCTTCCCGGTAATTGAATTGCTCCGGCATGTAGGTGAATTCGAGCACATCACTGTCTCGGAATATAGCATGGTCCGGATTGGAAAGATTCGGTAACATGCCCTCAGGTTGCCATCACCATAGTTGAAGAAGCACCATCCGCGATGTGAAAGTGATGGGATGGAAAATTATCACAGGGGAATAAGCCCTCTCTCCGCACTCGCACCGGGATCACAATAAAGTTAAACCACGAGAGGTAAGTCCTCCTAATGGACCTCAGGTATCTCACTGCAGTACAACTCGTATCTGTTGAGGCAGCGAAAGCCCACGAAGGGCAGAAGCGGAAGGATGGTACCACCCCCTACATTGTCCACCCAGCACGAGTGGCAGCCCTGGTCGAACATTACGGGGGAAACCATCTCGCGGTACTGTCCGCATGGCTCCATGACGTGTTCGAGGACTGCGATATTGGGGCCTGTACACATGCAAGAGGGGTCATCGATACCCTCCCGCTTCCTGCAGAGGACATCCAAAAAATTCATGCTATTATCAAGGCACTGACGAAAAATCCGGAACTCCCCAAAGAAGAACGGATACCGGATTCTTTGGACAGGATACTAAATTCTCCTCCAGAAGCAATTTTGGTGAAAATCTGTGACAGGATAGATAACCTGGTTGACGCGGACCGTCGTGACAGAGAATTTAAAATCACCTATTATCGTAAATCGAGATTGGTTGCTGAAAAACTTGGTGATGCTGCAAAGTCATCAGGATATTCTGAAGCGTATCGGACCCTTGAAAATCTTGTTCAAGGAATCCACGAGCAATATCCATATCCGGCTATGGAATGAAGCCACGGTGAGATTTACTGCGAAAAAACTTGGACCATTTTTTATATAGACCGCGCAATAGTTATTCCCGGGCATACAATGAGTGAAGAAAGTTACCCGTATATCGTCAAGAAATGGCATGCTTGTGCCCATCAGAAAATTCCAATCATCTTCACCAGAAAACGTGGCGTCAAATTCGACATGGGGAAAGCGTACATTGGATATCCAAAAGAACCGTTTCAAGAGGGCGGAATACTGTCAGAGGAATGCCGCCAGTTCCTCATTGAATTACAGATGCGTGGAAAACTCCACCCGTTAATAGTCTTCAGCCCTAATGACTCGATTTTTATTGATCCCTACCAGTACCCTGCAGGAATAAAAGAATACCATGGGATCAACTTCATCACACGTAGGGCCTTCCTCAATGGAAAAGAAGGCATCATTGCTGATGATTATGTTCTTGACGGCCGCCATGCGGCAGTAATCATAAAAAGAACCCATTACGGGGCATATCTTCTCTATCTTCGATACAAAGATACCAATAAAGAGCAGTGGCTTCAGCAGGACAGCCTTTCCGGTGTGGTGGAAGCCTCAAATAAAATGTTAGGGCGGTATGACAGGGCAGATGAAGAAAAACCTATGTACCGGTTGGATCGTGGAACCCTTACCATCGACGGGTACCCAGTTCTGAAAATATTCGGCACGGATTCCGGCAAGCGGTGGTTTGTGACCTGGTGTGAGGAAGTCCAAGATGTTTCCTCATCAGAGTCCAGTCCCGGAGAAGAGACCAGAGTTCACCATCAGCTATATTTTGGCGTGATCCGGGATAGCAATGAAGAATCATGGGAATTCTGGATGGATGAGGAAATTGAACCAAGTATCCTGAGTGGCGAGGTCAGAGAATACCAGCCGGACGAACTTAATTTTTTTGATGTCTCCACGTTTGACCAGATCTACCAGGAAGGGGCCGACCCCGTTGAAACCGTCGCGAGTCCTCCTCCTTCGCCAGTTGCCGGAAAACCTGACAATCTACCCGTGAAGAAAATATCAAAAAGAAAACAAAAAAAGGTCCAGAGAAATAGGTCAGGAAGTCAAAAAAAGGGGGAGGTAGATGAACGGATTGCCGTATATGAAGCAAAGATAAAATCGCTGGTTGATGAAGGCAGATACAAGGAGGCTATTGAATATTCAGAGGAACAAGGCCGGGTGTTGTATGAAAGCGATGCTGATTCCTGCACGTTCTATTCCTACAAAATCATCGGAGTATGTCATGCAAAGGATGTCCGGATAGCCTGGAGCGAGAGGGGATACCGGCCTCCGCATTGGATAGAGGCCGGGAATGCTCTGTTTGATGCTGGAAAATACGAGGACGCAATCGAAGCGTACTACAAGAGAATCCAAGAGGATTGGGATGACGACCGTGCCTGGTACTTGATGGGGTGTGCATACCGTGCTTTAGGGAATCCCTACGAATCTGTCGAGGCATGGGATGAGGCATTCAGCATAGTGATCAGAGAAGCCAATCTTAAAAAGCTTGAATCAGACTCCGACAGCGCCGTATCCTGGGCGGAGAGGGGCGACATTGATCACAACCAGGAGAACTGGAACGACGCTATCCGCTCATACAATAATTCACTCTCAATCGATTCCCGGCAGCAGGAAATCTGGTTTCGGAAGGGATGTGCCCACTATCAATTGGATGAATATCAAGAAGCCCTGGACGCATTTAACCAAGCCTTGGAAATCAATCCGAATGATATCTGTGCAGCAAATAACAAAGGCGCCACATTGTTCAAACTTAAACAGATCGAAGAGGCGAAGGATATCTTTGAGAATATTACCGATGACGGCAATAAAGATGACCTGAATATGGTTTTTATTCGGATGAATAAAGAGACTCTTGCGTCCCAGAAAAAGGGCGTGGATACACTTATATTCATCACCAATGATGCACCACCGCCAGGCCAGTAACGCGATAGAAATGTGATAGTACATGACACCAGGAACCGGTATTGTTGATGAATCAACTCCTGTAATCCAACAGGATATCGAAGCGATAATTTCTTATTTGCCTGTCTTTGAGAGACCGGGATATTCATTTGGCGATGTAATTGCGGAAAAAGGAATAATTCCCTGGGTGGATTATTCCGCGGAAGTGCTGGATTTGTATCAGGATCTCTATCATCATCATTTTATTATTGATTTTGACTGGCCTTCCTGGCAAAATGTTGCAATTGACTATTATCAAAATCCCGACCTGATCAAGACTGCTGATTTACAAACCTTGAGACGTCTTTTTACTATTCATATTCGAAAAGACAGATTTTGTGAGGGGCATCTCCTCAATGTTCTTGAAAGTGGACACATTACTGCAATGCTCGAGCGATTGGCGAAAATTTACGAATCTATGGTTAATGGGACCTAGCTTTTTTCCCTGACACCACTCCCCCACCCTTGCGTCGCTCCGGGGGATAGGCAAGTATCCCCCTCTCTCCGCATCCTCCGGATCGGCCTCCTCCTCTCCCAGGGAGAGGCAGTCTTTGAGAGGGAGGCCTTCGGCCATCACATCGGAAGCCCGGGATCCTCCACAGAAAGCAGGCCAGCCGGTTGACCTGCCGAACGGGAAAAGCGGAGCGAGAGCGGAGCGTCCGGTCGGAAGAGTCAATCCTGCCGGCCGTCATCGTGTTCAAGTATAGGAAAGACCAGCGGAGCGGAGGCCGCCACCGAACGAGAGTGAGGGCGTCGCCGGAGTGGAGCGAAAGAGACCCCCAGTTAACATGCCGCAGGATGAGCCCTCGCAGCGAGCGAAGCGAGCAGTGGGCGAGGCCGGAGGCCCGCTGGAATACTTTTGGTATTACTTTCACACCGCATGGAGGTATTATAAGACCTTTTGAGTTCTATCATATATTGGTGGAAACACCCATGCGACAAACAACAACATTCGAACATATCGGGGCTGCCCGTCAGTATGAGGGAACCCTGAGAATCGACATCAAGACTATGCAGGCCGTCGTCACCAGGTCCGACGTCTCACGGCTCCTCGAGAACTGGCCGGTTGATATCTTTGACATCTCCGATGTCATGCACACCGCCGGTAATCCCTCTCCGGTCGGCAAGGCCTGGATCACCCGGTCCGGGAAGGCGGTCATGTACACGATCAACGGCATCAAGTATGTCTCTCCCCTCGCCCAGATCAAGGGGGCAGTCTCGGGGGAGCGGAAGTATGCCAATGTGTCGATCATGCGAGAGATAGCCGGGACCCCGACCCTCTCCTCCTCTTCTCCGGCAGAGGTGGCGGCATGAGCGAATCCCGGAGTGTCTTCGACGTGATCCCTCTCCACGATCTCGACAAGATCAGCCGCCTGCAGGAAAGGGCGGTTGAACTGGAACACCAGGCTCATATGATGCAGGCCCAGGCCCAGGATCTCCGTGTCAAGGCCGATGATATCGTCGTTGTCTACCGGATCCGGGTTGAGAAAAAGGGCTGGGAGACCTGCCGGGCAGAGGCCAAGAAACAGGATATGATCTCCTGGCACTGCGACCCGCTCCCCGGCCAGGGGGTACAGGCATGAAGATTACCATGTCCGGGGGGGAGGTGTTCACCCTCCCCGGCTGCCTGGCCCGGTTCGGTGCAGGGTTCGGCATCATTGCAGGAGGGTATGAACTCACGCACATGATCAAGCGTGGCCGGCTCTTCCGGGTTGCGGGTCCTGCAGGATGCAAGCCAGAGCACCTGGGGGTTGTAGACCGGATCGAGGTGTGACCATGGCAGAATCACAGCTCATCACGGTGAAGAAGATACTGGAAGGCTCCCCCTTTCAGGACAGTATCGAGATCGGAACCCCTGGGAAGGGTGGAGCGATCAAGATATACGGCGACTTCGCCGACCCGGCCGGATTCGAAGAGAGGATCCGGGAGGCGGTCCAACTCCGGAAGATGACCGTGGAACTCATGGGAGGGACATCATGATCTCCCCTGATCTCCCCTTCCCCGAGATCGCCGACTGGGTCCGGGACCATTGCGATCCGGAGCGGTCCCTCTGCCTCTGCGGCCGGGATCTTCGCGGGGACCAGGTCCTCGGCTATCCCCATAATGCCGGATGGCTTACGGATTCCGGGAGGATGTGGCTCTTCATCCATTGCCCGGAGTGCGGGTACGAGATGGCACTCTGGAAGATGGGAATCTCCCGGGACCAGGACTTCCGGACCCGGCAGAATGGCCGGCCAGCGATGGGGGTGAGGGCATGAAAAAAGAGATCTTAACCGACGAGGACGGCAAGCCCTGGGGGATCGCCTACACCCTCGACGACCTGGATAATGATGGGTCAGAGCTCTTCGATGAACTTACCCGGCTGCTGGGGGATGACTGATGGACGGGGAGCCTCTGGCTTCCCCGTTCGGGGAAGTCATCTTCGCATACACGCGGGCCGATGCCTTGCACGACGGAGTCCTGGTGGAGATCCCCGTCGATCTCTGCCGGGAGGCAGGATTTACTGTCCCGGTCGCGGTCACCGCTGCCGTGTGGGACCTCATCGACCCGGGCAACCTGGACGAGATGCCAGGCCAGAGCGTAGCCGGGAGGACCTGGGACCTCCTGTGGGTGTGCGGATGTGCAGCACGGGCTACCCAGGGCCAGCACCGATCTACAATTCTGTTTCGATGTGCCTTTCTCATTTCCAGAACTGATCCGGGTGGTGTGGTCATCACTGAGCACCAGACGGCAACCCTTCGGGCTACCTGTGGGCCGGGTGATGACGGGGAACCCGTGATCACCATTATGCTCCCCGGCGAGGATTGATCACATGGACATAGTCTTACCAGGAGGTGCAGACATCCCCACCCCCACCTTTTACACCACAGAAGAAGTCGCCGATCTCTTGAAGGTGCACGTAAAGACGATACGGGAAATGATCAAATCCAAACGCCTGCAGGCGATAAAGGTCGGCCAGGAATACCGTATCACCGACGAACAGATCCGGGAATATATCGAAAATAACAAGACGTGACCGGGGATCCCAGCATTGAAAACACCCATGCGACTGAATGAGTCAATGCCGGCCGGCCCGGTCAATTATTCATAGGGTGGCCTGGGTCATCACACTTTTGACAATAATCATCGAAAAAGTCGTTTTTTCCTTGTGTCCCCGCCACCTCCTCCCGCCTGCCGGCCCGCGACATCTCGCTCTTCGCAAGCCGTAACCGGGACCGTCTTCCCACCCACACGGTGTACCGGGATCTCTATCACGCTCGTCACCCCTCGACTTCGGGCTGATGTCCTCAGTAACCGGGGGCTCCTCGCTGTTCCCGGTACACCGATTCTGGCCCGAAGGGCATCTCTCATGATCACTGCCTCTCACTTGGGAGAGGAGGAGGCTGGTCCAGAGGACGAGGAGCGAAAGGGGGTAGCAGTGCCCCCCTGGAAGCGACGAGAGGCCGGGGGAATGGGATAATAATGTCTTTCAGAAGGGTGTTTTGATTTTTTTTAATTTTTGTCTCTGTTCTCTTTTATTTCTGATTTAGCCACGGATAATGCATGAGAACCAATAATTTGGAAAGAATGTGAAGATTTTATTGATTTACCACACCGTTTGCATTCCCATATATATCCGCCCCAAAAACCCAATCTTTGGAATAGATCTGTATCACAATTCAAACATTTCGGAGGGATTTCTATTAATAGGCTCTCAATTGGGTCACTTTGGTGAAGATATAAAAATAAAGAATCATTTAATTTATGGATTTTCCATTTTGCTTCGTTATAATTGATTTCAGCAACTTCAGTTGTACCGTGTAAATCCAACTGGTTACTAATGTTACTATCCGGTGAGAGGAGAATTTTTCTTTGAATGAATGATTTTGATCGCTTAATTTTTTCTTTTCTTTTTATGATTAAAATTAAAGTTGAAATCGATAAAAGGACTATCCAGATGTAATATGGAATTGTAAGGATAAAATTGAAAAAATTACCCATTGAGATATAGGACCAAATTCCCGCCAATAAAAAAACAATGAGCGGGCTTAATATTACGATATTCGTTATTATTCCAATAATATTTGACAATATTTCGATATTTCTTTCCATTGCCGATTAGATTGTATATTTTTGGGGAATAAATCTTGCCAACGTGATTGTCATTTATGAAGAGCGGAGTAATATCTCCAATTCATTATCATTATCTGATAGAAATTTTTCTAAATCTGTGCGATTTTGATGGACACATCTATATCCATCAATTATGAATTTTATGCCATCATCATCTAGAATATAATCTGCAAGAGAGCATCCACACTCCTCATTTGAATTGCAATGAAGTTGTGCAATAATTTTTTTCTTAGGTGCGTTTCTGACTTCACAATAATTCAATAATCCGTTTCGACCGAAGTAAAGGGAGCATTTTGTTCCGTGCCCAAAAATAAATAAGCTACATGTATTAGGATTATTTATTACCTTTATAGCACTTTGAGGAGTGCCACATTCGTAAATATTGAACTGAATTGATCTTCTTAATAAAAATTCTACTAGTAAATCAATACCATCAGCATAGACATTTTTATCTATATCCCTTAAAAATCCCTTTTTTTTTGCTATTATTATCCCAACATGTGGGGAGTCTAGCTCATCTTTCTTATTTCTATCAATGATTTTTTTATTATTGTTTTTGAAACACGAAGTATCTCTATAACTATAAATTACATTTAAAAGTCCACAATCATGGACAACTTTTGGAATTTTAAATGCATAGTTATAGAGAATAGCAAAAGCACCGCTTATTGAAGATATAATAACAAGTAAAAAAATTGATAAGTTGTATTGAAACGATAAAAAAAATGTTAATAAACAAAGACCCAATAACCAACAGACAAATCCTACAAATTTTCGATTAAAAAAATAAAATGGAATAAAACCCAATAAAATAATTAGTACAATTGATACGGTAAATGAATTTAGAATCACATCTATAAATAAATCCATTAAAATCAGTTTGATATTTATAAACTAATATAATTTAAAATCTTACTTTAGAATATTAGCAGTTTGAAATTCAAGTGTCGCATGGTCATTTCACTATAATAACAAACTCACACTTTTTCATCTAAATTTCTGCGTGAGCGTAAAAATAACTGATTTGCGAGCTCCGTTGACAACCCGGCTGGAACATCAGAAGTATATCTTCAAATTCCTCAAAGAATGAGACATGTGGCCACAATGGTGCTCCGTCATTATATCTTGAAATGCTGGTCCCCTCACTCCTGCGAAAAGGTTCTGACCGAAGGGAGGAACCATATGGGGAGAGGGGTCCCCGTATCACAGGAGGAGGGGCGCCGGGGTGGAGGCTCCGACCCTTCGGATTGGTAGGGGCGGGGTCGGGGGATGGGGTCGGTCGCAGGGGCGATGGTTCTGCGCGTGAGAGAAACAAACGCATTAAACAAGGCTTTCTACATCCCTTCCCTCGCATCCTGACATAGTGTCACGTTCCCCGCCAAATCTTTATCAGCTCATTATTCTGACCTTTTTTCATGGAACCTACCACATCCATACACGAAGTTTTCAATTCTGTCAGATATGA
>Ga0302253_1000517_pt1 | contig 30777 bp, 20 predicted proteins | sample AAG_RA_Trp_MG_FD_193537 | JGI IMG/M metagenome (GOLD analysis project Ga0302253, IMG submission 193537) | Enriched activated sludge microbial communities from anaerobic digester in WTTP, New Holstein, Wisconsin, United States - AAG_RA_Trp | ecosystem: Engineered > Bioreactor > Anaerobic >...
GGGCCTTGACCGTATCGATAAGCGTGGCCTGCTCCGCCAGAATCAGATAGGCATTGTAAGTACTGCCGCGTTTGGTCTGATAACCATGGAAATCCCGGATATTCCAGTCGACGGCTCCAACCCAGTAAACGTTATTGCTGATTTTTACGGCATTTTGCATATCGGCATGTTCCCTCCTTCAGGAAAATTGAATTGACAGACGAGACAAATCAAATTGACGGAAATGACATTAACAAAGTTTCCCGAGATTCGTCAACCGGTCATCTTTGACGGCCCCGCAAAAAGTCGAAAATCGCCCGCATCGGCATCCTGGACGGACGCGAAGGACTTTCCGGCGGCCGTCGTTCTGGTTTCATTTCATTTAGAAGATTGACAAGAACGTTTTTTTATATTATTGAGCAGCGGATTTTTCAAACCGATTCCTCAGTAGCTCAGTCGGTAGAGCAGATGGCTGTTAACCATCGGGTCCGTGGTTCGAGTCCGCGCTGAGGAGCCAAAATTCAATCCGTCGATTTCGACGGTCATTTGTTAGCACAAAACCCCGTGGGATTATCCCCTCAGGGTTTTGTCGTTTCTGCCGTGTCCACGCCGACTTACGCCCACCCGAACATTCTCTCCGATTCTCTTTTCCCCTCACAGCTTTCGAGTTTCAACCAAGGACGTTGACGTTCGCGCCCGCCGCTCTCGGATGTGCCCCACGAATTCTCTGATTCTCGTTCCTTTTTCGGACGCTGTTAACGCCCGCCTGGTCAATTCGGCCCGATACCCCGAAAGAGAATCCGGTAAGGATCTATCAAAAGCCTGGCACGAGTGCCAGGAAAAATTACCAGACAGCGGAGCGGCCGGAGAGACGGAAATCGTTGTGGGTGACGCCATGCCAGCCTTTTAAGGCTGACAGATGGGCTCCATGATTTCCGACTCGAAAACCAAGCCTATCCCACTCTGGCTGCATCCACGATGTCTCCCCATGGACCGCCGCGGTCAGGGTCACGAATTACGATGGCTACGGCGAGGTCGGCGGTCATCCCGTCGCGGTCCGAAAAGCGGCGAATCAGATGAATCTGATCTTCACCAGGAAGGTCGGGGCCCTCCACATGGACGACACGGCAACGGGCTGGCCTACCGGCGACACGACCGTTGAGCTGTCCTGGGACTCAACGAGCAGGAAGCTGTACGCGGTCAATATTCACAATGGTGTTGCGACAAAAGGCTTGCAGTGTGTCGCAAAGATTAACCCACAGTATTTCGGCACACTACGGGTCCTTTCATCATTGTCAGGTCGATGCCGCGAATTTGCGGGTTTACCTCTGTCTGGTAGATACCTATGGTTATATCGATCTGACGGGATCGTCGACGGAAGCATACGGGCTTAGTTACATACAGCCTGCATGGGGGGATGTGGGTCGATGTAGACGGCGCCTATATCGTTTTGAGCTGTTCGACCGGCATGTGGCCCGGCGCCATGCTGGTATTCGATCTTGAAACCGGCGCCTTGATCGTTAAATGGACGAGCGGCGGCATCGATTTCCCCTATTACGAGCTGACGAAGCCGCTTGTCTACAACGGGAAAATCTACGCGGGAATGTGCAAGTATACGAGCGGATATGACCAAAGCGGTTTCCGCGGTCTCGCCGAAATAGACATTTCGGCGGAAACGATCACCCTGCACCGCCCAGCCTACTGCAGCAATGACGACCATTATTTTGGGCGGCCTTCTTTATTGCAGGACGGACGGATCGCCATGACACACAACGCTTACGGGGTTGCCGTTTTTGACACGATCTCGAAAACCTGGAGCCTGTTCTCCAACAACAATATCGCCGGGTTCACGGCTGACGGCAAGGAGCTGGCTTCACCATCACAGCTCGCTTACGATGACGCCAATGACATGATCATGGTCGGAGATGCTGGAGTTTATGGAGGTAAAAACCCGCAAGGTGTCATCATGTTTTCAGCAAGCGGCTATATTCGGCAGGCATCTTACTCGATCGGCACAAATCCCGGCGGCGGCTGGTCGTTTTCCGAGGTAGGAAGTCTCGTACAAGGATTCCTCGATTACGACGCGGCAGCAGCCGTCGAGCCCGGGTCTTCGACCTCCGTCTATGTTTTCTGGACGCACGAGGACACAGAGGGCGAGAGAAGCATCAAGTGGGACAAGGACGGCTCCACCGTGGATCTGTTCCCCTACATCGCAGGCGAGGTTGCAACGGAACAGACAATTAGCGGGCAGCCCGCCGCATTGTCGTTTTCGGTTAGTCACGGGCATCTCTTCGACCCATACAATTTGTCCAGTCTCTTGAATCCCATTCTCAAAAAGGGGCGCAAGCTTGTTCTGAGATGGGGTGAAAAAATCGGTGGTGCCGACTATTGGCAGAACGCTGGAATCTTTTTCGTTACGGGAACCTCCCTGGATTTCCAGCGGGGGGAATACCCCATTATGCAGGTGACGGCCGAGGACCAGCGGTGTCTGTGGCAGCACGGCCATGTCTATGCGACGAAGGTATACAACAACCTACCCGGGGACATCCTCACGGATTTGCTAATCGATCTGGCCAATATGACGCTGGAGGACATCAATCTTCCCGCTTTTACCGGGGAGACCAGACTCCAAATGCAGTGGATCGAAAGCACGCTCGATGAAATCATCACCCAGGTCTGCGAGCGGTTCGGTTATTACTTCCGGTTCGACTGTGACGGCAAGGCCCATGCGCGGCGGATCAGCAACGCGGCAGCTATAGATCACATTTACAACGACAACACAAAGCTGATCAAATATTCCCCGGACGACAAATATTCTGACTTTACCAATCGGGTCACGGTGCGCGGGCAGGAAATGGACTTTACGACGGTCCAGTACGCCGAGGAACGGATCACACAGCTTTCCGGCACGCTCGGTTGGTGGGGATGCAAAGCGGATCATGTGGTCTGGTTTTCCGATGACAAAAGCAGAAGATGCCTCTCCCCCCACCTGGTCGCCCTCGAAACGTCGACAAGCATCCCCTTCCAGCTGGCAGGCGGCGTGGATGAGTACATCGAGGAATGTGCGGCCGGCGACGACTACAAATTCTGCACGGTTTACATAAAGGCGCCGAATTTGATCGGCATGCTCGCGGCTTCGATCGCCCTGTACATTGTCGGGAACAAAATAGGCGATGCGGTCGTGTCATGGGGCGCTGGATGGACCCAACCCGTGGGCAGGCTTATAGAGGGTCTCGCCGTTATGCCGGCCTTGATGATTCTGGGTTCGACGGCAAGCTACCAACTGGAAGTATGGGCGACGCCGTTGGGTTCGTTGAGAAGAAGCGTCCAGGGTTCATGGGACGATGAGGAACACCAAACGGAAATCAACGCGGTCGTCGAACAGGTGGTGGATGATCCTCTCTGCTATTCGGTGGCGGATTGTGTGGCGGTGGCGTCCTTCGAGGGCATGGTCGCTCAGATGCAGAGGCGGAGGGTGACGATAACGAAAGTCGCCCATTTGCAGGATGAGGACGGCGACACCATTCGGGTGGCACACCCCTATTCCGGTGAGGACCTGGATCTATTCGTCGCATCCCTCAAAAGGACATTCAAGAAGGCGGATACCGGCGGTGACGGCTATTTCTTCGATGAAATAGAGGGCTGGGTGGTGTCATGAGGCTCTATAACGGCAGACTGCTCAAGACCCGAGTCCGACGGCAGATCACACAGGCGCAGGAGCTGCGCGATGCCATTGTCATGGACGTAAATCCGGGAAGTCACTATTGCCGGGTGAAAATACAGGGCTCCAACACCTTGATCAAGGCGTGGTACCCCGAAAACTGGGAAAGCACGCCGGTCTACTTGAAACCGGGGAACGCCGTCAGGATCAATCTGCCGGGCGGCAACAAATCACGAATCGAAATCATGGGGCATGGCGTGTTGCTGCCGACGGCTGTTGCCGGCGGGTCGGTCTCCCCTGAACCGGCGACTTTACCCGACACCATTCTGACCGGCTGTGCCGTCAGAGCGACAAATCCCGCCACCATGAAGGCAACCATCGATCCAGGCACGTTCAGAATCGACGGGCTCACTTATGCGCTAAGCGGAATGATGATGGACAGATCTGATATCGTCATGGACAGAAATGATCTCCAGATGGACAGTGTCGGTGGATCTGTTTCTTTCGATGCGTCGTCAACGACTTATTTACGTTACGACACCATCCAAGTGGGGACCGACGGCATTGTGGAGGTCGTCAAGGGCGCCAATTTCTCGGCCGGCGGCACGATTCCCGGTTCTCCGGGAGCCACAGCCGATCACGTGGCCATCGGCTTTGTGCTGATCCCTCCCAACTGCATGGCGATAACGGAGTTTAACATCAATAAATCATTCACGATGCCGATTCCATCGAGTTTGTCCTCGGTGGTTGATGATGGTGAACTGGAGTGGACAGACACATCGACGGTTATCCATGTATCCATCAAAGACCAATACGGAAACTATTATCGCAACGCCAACCCCGGGCACTGTTTCACTTTTACCTGGGTGACTGGAAACGGCACTCTTTCATATGACGGTGAGTCCCAGGATGAAACAGCATCATTCAGCTTCTATTATTCCGGTTCCACAAACGCGGCCGTCACATATATGAGAGACGGCGAGCTGACGGACCGATCCGTAACGCTGGTCATAACGGAAAGCCTTACGGGATTGTCATCTTATGCGTCGATCGTGTTGTTGGATTCACTGGGCCAACCCATGTAAGGAGGGAGAATGTTCAAACGAATAACAGCAGCGCTGGAATCTATCGCCGCAAGCCTCGCAAGCATCGCGGCGGACATGAAGCATATGAGGGAAGAACAAGAAGAAATGATCCAGCAAGCCGATCAAGTTAAAGAGCGTCTCCCTCAACAGTTTATGGAGATATTTTCAGCGACGAAAAAAGCTTTGGAAGGAGGGCTCAAAGGTGGGGACTAATCATCACACAGCCTGGGCGTCTGGAACGACAAGTTTTACGGCGGCGTCCATGAATCCGGCCCTGGCCTCACTCGACAGGGCGATCACCTACCATAAAGGCGCCCTTGTCGGATGCGACGGCATGCTGTCTTGGGCGGCGGGCACGTTAACCTGGTCGGGAGCTCTGCACATTTATTTTACCAGCGCAGCCGGGAACGCAGTTCACAACTCGGTGGCAGCTGGGAGCATCGCCCTGGCCGATTCGGAATTCGCCTATGTGACTTTATCGGAAACAAACAATGCCGTCGTGACCGTCTCCAAGGCAGCCATCGGTGCAGGGTCGGCTTCGGGCTTCATGGCCTATAATATCCTTGTGCTCGGCTATCGCAATGCGGCGGACGACAACTTCTATCCCGCGGAGCTTGCCGGCGTGTTCGCCCAGATGATTGCCGGGTCGGCCTTTGTGGAAAAGGCTGCCTTCAACGCCCATACGATCCTCTATTCGGTGTCGGACAACACACCGGCGGCGCTGACGGTTGACGAACAGCGGATCATAGGGCGGAAAGCAGGCGGAAATATCGCCGCTTTGACGGGAGCGGAGGTTCTCGGCATCACCCAGGCCCTTGACGGCCGCCAACACTCAATTACCTGTGCAGACACCGTTACGGTCGACTGGAGCGCCGGAGGAACCCAATACATGACCTTCGACCGCGACGCGGTAACCATGAGCTTTTCCAACCCGACTGCAGGTGGTGTCTACCGACTCCTCCTCCAACAGTCATCGGGAGGATCAGACTCGATCACATGGAGCACGACCATAAAATGGCGCGGTGGATCCGCTCCCACACTCACGGCCACGGGCAACGCGGTGGACATCCTGACCTTCAGATATATCAATTCTGCCTGGTACGGCGACGTTTTTTTAAATTTTGCGTGAGGTGATAATGCCTTTAGCTTTTGGGGCGCCCTATGCTCGCAGAATTACCTGAATCCCGGGTCAACTCTGCCTTGCTCCAGAAAAGTTCCGTATTCTCTAAGCCAATTTAAATAGAGATCGTCTCAACATCACCGACCCGCAACGCAACCTGCCACCCATCGACCCGGCGGGAGGGGATCCACCCCGGCGGTTCCTGCCTCTCCCGCCGCGGCCTGGCCTCCGTCCCGAAAAACGGAATCGTGCTCCCGACCTGGCGCTATGTTGCTGATGTGACTAAATATCTTAGCTTCAAGCCGCTTCCGTCCGGCAAGCAACGCTCCTGAAATCAGGCTCGATCAACCTGCGGATTTCCCTTGTTTTTCTCTTGCGAACGATATAACATACGCTATTAAATTCGAGCAAGGGCCGCGGTCTGTCATCTAGACGAGAGGTGAAGCTAATGGACACAGAAGGTCGAAGTCTTTCGGCATTGGTAAAAGAGATCCGGCGTCAGCTTTCCCTGAGCCAGGAGGACCTGGCCCGACAGCTCGGCGTCAGCTATGCGACCGTCAACCGATGGGAAAACGGTCTGTCCAAACCTTCCAAGCTCGCAAAGGCCCAATTGGAGAGCTTCTGCAAGAAGATGACCGGTCAGGGCAAGTTGATGCTTCCGGAGGGTGACCGCAGATGACGACCGAAAACGAAACGCACAAACAGCCGCTGCACCTTCTAATCCTCCGTCTGCGTGCCGTTGTCCTATCCCTCGGCGAGTCGGCCTCCCCCGCGTGGTGGAAAACCGAATTCATGAATGAGACCGGGCTGAGGTTCTTGGAGCGTCTGTATCCGCGGACGACGTTTCACGCAGCGATCCACGCCGCAGGGAAGGCCGCAGGCGACGCTCATGACCGCGCCGTCGGACGCGTCGGTGTATACCACCTCTTCAGACTGCCAGAATCCCTGGAAACCGAACTCCATCGAATGCCTCCGGACCCGGCCGATGATTTCTTCCCGACATTGCGAAACGCCATGGGGCGGCCGGAGGAGTTGATGAAATTGCTCGCAACGATGTGCGGCGGCGAAAGAGCGGACGCCGCTCCGGGAGCAAGAAAGATCGGCACCGACAAGGACATGATGACAACGGCGGGCATTAGGAAAACCGCCGCTGTTTACCATACGGCGTTTGCGAGGAATAAACCCGGTTTCCCCTATTTCACCGCCGAAACGGACGGAGGCCGTGGATGACCATGACCATGGATAAAGAAGTACAGCGGAAATACTCGACCGCGATCAGCAAGGGTGCCGGTATGATCGAAGAGACGCGTCGTCTCCTCGAACAATGGCGTCCCGATGAACCGCTCGATGACTTCACACGCAGGGTCCAGACTGAAGGGCTGCTCGGCAACTCCACCGCCTACAGAACCCGCGACGTTGTGAGAAGAGTGTTTGCACCGCGGTTCTTGAGACCGAGCGACAAGCCCGCACGGATTCTGCAACAGGTGCTTGCATCAGGCCTGCCGGGGCGTGTTTTCACCGAGCTTCTGTTCGTGTTTGCGGCACGTCAGGACCCCTTGGTCTATGACTTCACGGTACGTGAATACTGGCCCGCCGTCCGAAGGGGAAGGCCCGTCATGGACACGGACCCGATGCTCTCTTTCCTGTCGGAAGCACATTACGACGGTCGGTTGGACAACCAGTGGTCGGAGAAGGTGTCGGTGCGCATCGCCCGCTGCGTTCTCGGTCTCCTGCGGGATGTGGGATTCCTCCGCGAAGTCGTCCGGGGCCGCAGGGAGATCGTCAATTACCGCATGTCGGATGAAAGCGCCGCAATCCTTGCCCGGGAACTCAATGAAGCGGGCGTGACGGATTCCTCCCTCTGCAACCATCCCGACTGGGGACTGTTCGGAATGACGCCGTCCGAAGTAGTGGAGAGACTGGACGGGATCGGGGAACATCGCGGGGTGATCGTTCAGCGCGCCGGTTCGGTCGTGCATTTTACCTGGGTCGTCAAATCCATTAAGGAGCTGATTGATGTACTCGCTCGATAACGCATTCAACGAACTGCTCGACAAAATCCGAGACCCCGACGCGCTCAATCCGGCTAAGAGTGCACCGGTATTTTACTTCCGTTATCCACCTGAAATGATGCTCACCATCAAGAAGCATCTTCCCCGCTTGATATCGAGAGTCAGGCAGGAGGCTGGTCACGAAGTCCACCGAGTTTCTCTTGCCGATGTTATCTGGGAAATTGTGGATAAGTCGGGAAGATGGGACATCTGGCTCGATCTGGAAGGTGATGCTGACGCCGACCAAATTAATGAGGCGGTCCGTGATGTTTTGCGCCAGGGAAACACGCTGATCAATCGCATCACTGAAGCGATTACATCCGCGCCGGAGGGCGCAATCGTCTTTTTGACGGAGGCCGAGCTTCTGCATCCCTATCTGAGAACCCGCGTCATTGAGGAGTACCTGCATAACAAAGTCACCGTCTGCACGATCATATTCTACCCCGGCGAACGAAGCGGCCAATTCGGATTGAAGTTCCTTGGGTTTTACAAAGAAGACAGCGGATACCGCTCGACAATTATCGGAGGCCTTTAGCGATGACGAAAATCCACGAATACTTCAGGCGTGACATCAATAGGACTATTGAGAAAGTCATCGACTATTACGCCCAGGAGGAGGACCGCCTGGCTCGTGAGGTCGCCGAATACGAGGTTACGGACAATATCGAGTCCTGCTTCCGCAAATTCCTTGACGTTTTCGGCGAGGGTGTCAGAGGCGGTCAGGTGACGGAGGTCGGCATCTGGGTGTCCGGCTTTTACGGCAGCGGCAAGAGCTCGTTCACCAAATACCTCGGCGCGTCCCTCGACCCGACGCGCACGGTTGAAGACAAACCTTTCCTTGATCTTCTCTGCGACCGTTTCCCCCGCAACGAGATCCCGGCCGCCCTGCGCACCGTCTCCAAGAAACACCCCACAGCGGTGGTGCTGCTCGATCTCGGTGCCGAACAGCTCGCCGAAAGCGCCGCCGCCCCGGTCTCCACCGTGCTCTATTGGAAGGTGCTGCAGTGGGCGGGTTTTTCCAAGGAGAAAAAGACCGCCCAACTTGAATTCACGCTCGACCGCCGCGGAAAGTACGATGAGTTCAAGGATAAATACCGAAGGCGGTACAAGAGTTCGTGGGAGGAAATCCACAACGATCCGTTGATCGGCGTGGCCCGCGGGGCGGAAATTGTGCCGGAGGTTCTACCCGATGATTTCCCCACGCCGGAGAGCTTCCGCGGCCTGAGGTTCGAGGAAGCCAGGGACGTCCGGGACCTGGCGCGTGAGATCATCGACATCTGCAGGCGCAAGACCGGACACGAAAACATTCTGCTCCTTGTGGACGAGGCCGGTCAGTACGTCGCCCCCCGCGGCGAGTTGATCCTCAACCTCGACGGTCTGGCCCGCTGTCTCAAGGAGCTCGGAAAAGGCAAGGTCTGGATCGCCGCCACCGGCCAACAGACATTGAGTGAAATCGTCGAAAAAGCCGCCCATAACTCCGCGGAGCTCAACAAGCTGCGGGACCGTTTCCCCATTTCCATCCATCTCGACGCGAGCGACATCCGTGAGATCACACACCGGCGTCTGCTCGACAAATCCGAGGAAGGCCGGAAGAAGCTGGAAGCCCTGTTCAAGGAGCACGGCCAATCCACGGTCACCCACACCCGGCTGTCCGGTACGGCCCTGTTCAAGGGTGACCCCGATTCGGGAACGTTCACGCGCCTTTATCCGTTCCTGCCGCAGCACTTCGATCTTCTGCTCGAACTAATCCGTACCCTCGCCCGATCCACCGGCGGTATCGGCCTGCGGTCGGCGATCCGCGTCATTCAGGACGTGCTGGTGGACAAGAGCCGCGTCCTCGGCGCCGACGCCGTCAAGCTCGCCGATCGGGAAACAGGCTCCCTGGCCTGCGTGGACGATTTCTACGACACCCTTCGCGCGGACATCGCCAAGGTCCTGCCCCATGTCATCGGCGGCGTGGAAAAGACGTCCAAGATCTTCGGCCCGGCCTCCCTCGAAACCAGAGTGGCGAAAGCCGTCGCCGCCCTTCAACCCGTGGAGACCTTTCCGCGCACGGCGGAGAATCTCGCCGCTCTGCTCTATAGAAAGATCGGCTCTCTCGGGCTGCTCGATCAGGTGCGGGAGGCTCTCCGCAGGATCGCATCCGAGAAAGAATGCGGACTCATCGAGGACCCGCAGGCGGGCGGCTGGGTCTTTCTGAGCGACGCCGTCAAGCCGATCCGCGACAAGCGCAACAGCTACGCGCCCACATCCGGCGAAGCGATGAGGGCGAGGATCGACGTCCTCAAACAGGGGACCGCCGACCATGCATTATTCCGGGTGCAGCCCGCCGCCAGGCTGGAAAACATTAAAGAAGTCAGGTCATCGGTCAAGCTGGGCCGGACGGCTGTCGTAGGTGGCTCCGAAGATGTCGAGTTGCGGCTGGAATTCGTCGACCCGGCTCTCTGGGACGGCAAGCGGGGGGAATTCCTGGTCTCCACAAATACGCAGGTGGAGCTGAAGAACACCGTGGTCCTCCTGGTGAAAAACGACGACACCGTGGAGGAACTCCTTCCCGAAATAGTACGCTCGGAAAAAGTCCTCGGCGACGTCGACGAGCGGGCCGCGGATCACGTTGTGGCCCAGTATCTGCGCGCCGAACGCCGGGCGGCTGAGCGCTGCCGTGAGCGGACGGCCGCCGCCATGGAAAAGGCGATGCTGGAAGGCGTCTTCATCTTCCGCGGCCGGCCGATCCCCGTCCGTGAAGCCGGCGAGACCCTGGACGCGGCTGTGCGCTCGGTCCTGTCCACCGCAGTCAAGGAAGTCTACCCTCATTTCCATCTGGCCCCGATCCGGCCTTCCACCGACGAGGCGGCCAAGTTCCTCGGCGTCGAGCGCATGGACCGCATCACCAAGGACCTCGACCCCCTCGGCCTCGTCGTCAAGAGCAAGGGCGCTCCGCGCGTAGATACAGCCGCCCCCGTGCTGGCGGAGGTGATCAGGGTGTTCCGGACCAAGGCCGCCGAGGCGGGCTCCGGAAGGCTCCAGGGGTCCTATCTTCAGGACTTGTTCTCAGCTCCGCCCTATGGATGGACCAAAGACGCCGTGCGGTACCTGTTCGCGGCTCTCCTTCGCGCCGGAGAGATTGAATTCCATGTCCCCGGCGCGGGAGGACCGGTGCGCACTGCGGGACCGCAGGCGGTGGAGGCCGTCAAGAGCACGGTCTCGTTCAACAGGATCGGTGTGTCGTCCCGCGACGCCAAACTGCCCCCCGAAGCTTTGGACAGGGCTGCCCGGCGACTGGAAACCCTCTTCGGCGATGAAGTTCTGCCGTTGGAAGACCACATCAGCCGCTCCGTTCGGCTCCACGTACCTGACCTCCTGGAAAAACTCGGGGCTTTGCCCGACCGTCTGCGTCTCCTGAGCCTTCCCGGCGAGAGCCGCTCTCAACGCCTGCTGGCCGACGCGGCCGATCTGCTGAAGGGCGACGCCAGCGGAGCGGCTTCGGTCCTCGGTGGTGTGGAATGTGCGCTGCCAGACGAGATCACCTGGGCCAAGGCTGTTTTCGACGCCCTTGAGTCCGGCGCTGAGACCGACGTACGGAACGCCCGGTCGGTACTGGATTCGACCGCGGATTTGGACCGGTTGTTCCCCGGTTCCGCGAGCGACTTATTGAGCCCGGAAGACAGGACCGCCGCGGAGGCGGTGCTCTCCTCAGACCATTTCCACGAGCGGCTTCCCGAGTTGCGCGGCGTGGTCCGATCTGCGGTTGATCGAACGGAAAAACGATATGCGATTGACCGTGCCGCCTACGAGGACGACCTGAAGAAGGCCCTCAACGGTTTGGAGGCGGAGGCCGACTGGGCGAAGCTGCTGGACGAGGACCGTGAGGAGATTGCGGCCAAGCTTACATGCGATCTGCCGCCGACCGCCGAAAACGGCGATCCGGTGAGGCCGCTTCAGACCTTGCTGGTACGGCGGCGCACCTTGCCGGGGCTGATCGAAGACCTGAAGTCCGAGATCAAACGCAGGCGGCTTTCCGAACCCGAGCCGGAACCGGAACCCGGTGAAAAAGGTGCGGAACCGCCGGTCGAGGAAATCGTCGAGGCCGACACGCTGGTGCCGCCGGCGGTGATCGCCTCAGCGGCGGACTTGGATTCGTGGCTGGCGGGCATCCGGGAGAGGCTGGCCGGTCTGTTGAAATCGAACAAGCGGATACGGATCAAGGGGCGCTGATGAGCTTCGACAAAGACACACGAAATCTGCTGGCCAAGACCGTCGCAGCCTGCCGGCGTCGGCTGGTCGAGGACGTCACCGACCAGCTCCGCGGAGTCTTCGGCCTGCATCCTGACGGCACGGTGCTGCCGCTTGAAAAGCTGACGTACCTTTCTCCCGATCAGCACGCGTCGGCCCGCCGTCTGCGCGATCTTCTCGATCACTACACCGCCGGCGCGGCCGGCAGGGATTTGGACCGCCGCAAGGCCGCCTATGAGCGGATGGTCCTGGAGATCTCCTTCACCGCCCTCAATCGATTGGCGGCCCTGCGTCTGTGCGAGGAGCGGGGGCTGGTCGTCGAATGCGTCCGCAAGGGGACGACATCCGCCGGCTTTCAGATGTTCGAGCGTATCTCCGGCGGAGCCCTCGGAGGACGATACGACACCTACCGGGTCTTTCTCGAGTGCATGTTCGACGAACTCGCCGGCGACCTGGGCGTGTTGTTCGACCGGATGACGCCGCAGTCGACGGTGTTCCCCCTGGAGCGGTGCATGGAAGACGTAATCGCCGAGCTGAACAAGCCGGAACTCACACACCTCTGGACCGAGGACGAAACCATCGGCTGGGTCTATCAGTATTTCAACCCGCCCGAAGAACGCAAAGCCATGCGGGAGGCGTCCCAGGCCCCCCGGAACAGCCGGGAGTTGGCGGTCCGCAACCAGTTCTTCACGCCGCGGTACGTCGTGGAGTTCCTCACGGACAATACGTTGGGGCGCATCTGGTACGAGATGCGCAAAGGCGACACGGAGCTAAGGGAGGAATGCCGCTATCTCGTACGGAGGCCGAACGAGGTCTTCCTTGGGCCGGGTGAAAAGGCTCCCACCGGTAAGGATGACGAAATCGACCTTTCTCAAGAGGAACTGCTTAAGCGTCCGGTATACATCGAGCACCGACCGAAGAAAGACCCGCGAGACCTGCGTGTCCTCGACCCGGCCTGCGGGTCGGGTCACTTCCTGCTTTACGCCTTCGATCTGCTGGAACGGATTTACGAAGAAGCCTGGGGCGATCCTGAAGGCCCGAAATCTGAGGTCACCGGCCGGACGGTTCAGGAAGACTTCAAGACCCTCGACGACCTGCGCCGGGAGATTCCCAAACTGGTCGTCGAGCACAACCTGCACGGCATCGACATCGACCCGCGCGCGGAGCAGATCGCTGCGTCGGCCCTCTGGCTGCGGGCGCAGAAGACATGGAAAAATCTCGGCCTCAAGGCTCCGGATCGGCCGCGCATCGCCAGATCGAACATCGTCACCGCCGAGCCAATGCCCGGCGAAGAAGACATGCGCCGCGAGTTCACCGCTGGCCTCAAGCCGCGGGTGCTGGGGCAGATCGTGGACGAGGTGTTCGAGAAAATGAAACTCGCGGGCGAGGCGGGCTCGCTCCTGAAAATCGAAGAGGAAATCAAGGATGCAGTGGCCGCGGCGGGAAAGCAGTGGCGGGAAGGCTCGAAACCGGAACAGCAGCTTCTTTTTCCCACCATGGACGCCCCCCGGCCGAAACAGCAGGAACTGCGCTTCGATGTAAAAGGGATCACCGACGAGCGGTTCTGGGATCAGGCGGAAGACCGCATTTTGGATGCCCTGAAGGACTATGCCGAAAAGGCGGAAAACGGCCTGGCGGTCCGCCGCAGACTGTTCGCCGAGGACGCCGCCCGAGGGTTCGCCTTCATCGACCTCTGCCGCAAGCGCTACGACGTAGTGCTGATGAATCCGCCATTCGGGGAAGCACATGAACGAACAGTTGATTTGTTCAACCGATCATTTCCAGATTGGAATGGGAATCTCCTTTGTGCCTTCATTTCGAGAGCAGTTCTGCTCGCCCCTAGTGGACAGATTGGAGTAGTTTATGATCGTACTGCCAATATTAAAAACACCTATGAGGATTTTCGAAAACGCTATTTCCTCGGAACGAACTCCTTTTTGCAGGCGGTTGTTGATCTTGGCTGGGAAGTACTTGATGCTAATGTCGAGGTATCTTCGGGTGTAATTTGTAACCGAGTGATACGCACCCACACAAATACTTGGGGTTGTGACCTAACCAAAGTCGACAAATCTGAAAAGGAAACATGTCTGCTGGAGTCTATTCCTCCCCACCAAAGTCCTTTCGCCAAGACGGTTAAAACTCATGCCTTATTAAACCTTCCAAACAGTGTAATTGGATACTACTTCGATGACTTTTTGATCCGCATATTTGATAAGTTTCCATCATTAGAAGAATCACATATTAAGGTATTTAATGGCCATACGGTAAAATCTGACGAGTACTTTCGTTATTGGTGGGAGCCGGGGTGTTTGGGCCTGGTGGGAAATCATCCGAATTGGGCACGTCTATACAACGGCGGATCTTATTCGAGGTATTACAGCCCAGAAACTGATGTTGTGTATTATGGAAAAAATGGCAACCTTATTCAGAATCATCCATCGACGATTTTTAGAAATCTCGGATTGCAGCAACAGCCAGGTATTGCTTTTGGTAAACGGGGGGAGTTCATCGATGCACATATCTTGAGAAGAGGGTTTGTATCAACAGTTGAGGGACAAGCTTGTTCTGTCGATTCAACGCAACACGCTTTCATTGGGTTAGCTCTTCTCAATAGCCTTGTCTTCCAATATGGAATAAACGCTTATTGCGGGCAACACAAGTACCCTGGTTACGTGAATTTATTCCCGATTCCTGACATTTCAACGCCTCATATCCGTAATGCCGCACAACGGTGCCAAGAACTGGTTGAAAAGAAGAGTACTTGCTCGATCTATGACGAAACGGCCCCTCTTTTTGTATCCGCCCTTTGCGAATCGAGAAGCATTGATGAATTTGTATCGCAGATATCTAATCTTGCTGAGATTGTTTCCTTATTGCATAAAGAGATAAACGATGAGTTGTTCTCCGCCTTCCAACTAAATGCTACAGAAATTGAAATTATCCAGAAATATGGAAAGCTCGAGCCTCAAGATAGGATTTGGGATGATGAACCTGGCTTCCCCAAAAGAGAAATACTAGTGCAGAGAATGCTTTCCTATTTCGTCGGCTGTATTTTCGGTCGCTGGGACATCCGTATCACCCTCAACCCGTCGCTCGCCCCGAAGCTTCCCGACCCCTTCGATCCGTTGCCTGTCTGTCCGCCGGGGATGTTGGTCGGAGTGGACGGCTTGCCCGCCGAACCGAACCGCATCGTCAGCGAGGAATGGCTCCGCGCCCGACCGGACGCAAACACCCTGCCGCCGGACGGCTCGGTCAAGAACCTGACCGTCCCTGATTCCGAGTATCCGTTCCGTATCTCCTGGGAGGGTGTCCTGGTGGACGATCCCGGTTTCAACGGCGACCAGCCGCACCGAGACGATATCGTCCGCCGCGTGCGCGAGGTCTTCGATCTGCTCTGGAAGGACAAATCCCACGAGGTCGAACAGGAAGCCTGCGACATCCTCGGTGTCTCCGATCTGCGGGATTACTTCCGCAAGCTGGCGGGATTCTTCCAGGACCACCTGAAGCGCTATTCCAAAAGCCGTCGCAAGGCCCCGATATATTGGCCCCTCTCCACCGCCTCGGGATCGTACACCATCTGGCTCTACTATCACCGCTTGAACGAGCAGACGCTCTACGGGGCGGTTAACAAGTACGTCGAACCCAAAATATCGGAAGTCGAACGCGGGATAGCCCAAATTGAAAATGACCTGAAAACCGCCTCCGGCCGCGAGGTAACCCGTTTGACCGACCAGCTGGGTGAAGCCCGCGCATTCGTCGCGGAACTGCGCGACCTGCGCGAGGAACTCCTGCGGATCGCCGCGCTGCCCTATAAGCCGGACCTCAACGACGGCGTGATCATCAACGCCGCGCCGTTCCACGGTCTTTTCCGCCTGCGCTCTTGGGCCAAAGACACGGAGGACTGCTGGAAGAAGCTCGCCAAGGGCGACTACGACTGGGCGCATTCGGCCTACACGATATGGCCCGACCGCGTCCGGAAGGTCTGCCGGACCGACCGCTCCATCGCCATCGCCCACGGGCTTGAGGACCTCTGCGAGGTTGAAGCCCCGGAATCCAAGAAGAGAGGCGGCCGCGGCCGTCGGAAAAAGGAGGCCGCCCGATGAAGTTCACCTCGTTCCTGCACAAAAAGCTTATCGACCTCTTGGGTGACCGCCGCATCGTGGTCTGGTACGACGCCGAAAGGGATTTCAAGTCCTTCGCCGCGGAATTCACCGCGCCGAACTGCGAGGTGCTTTCCGCCGAAGCCTCCGTCCTTAAGACCCGCCGCCGGGCCGACGAGATTTACCGGCTGATGAACGAATCCGAGAACCCCTCGGAACGGGACCGCTGCCTGCTCATCTACATACCGCACCGCCGGGGCGCGGGCGAGGAAGAAAAAATGCGTGACCCCTTCGAGGTCTACGCCATGGCGGGCGCTCCCTTCGGCGACTCCGAGGACCAGAAGATCGAATCGCTCGCCCGCCAGGCCATGCCGGGCAAGGCCGACGAGATCACCAGGCTTTTCCGCGAGGGAAAGCCGGACATCGCCCTTCTTGACGGTTTGGAAAAGACGCAGCGTTGGCCGCTGCTGAACGACGTCTTCCGGACGGAAACCCCGGCGGAAATCATCGCGGCGGCCCTGTGCAACATGGCCAAAGCGGACGAAGCCGCCGCCAAGCCGGGCTGCGTCGATGAGCTGCTGCGGTTGCTCGACGCCGCCGTCGGGTTTAAACTCACCGGCGGCGACCGTGATTGGAATGTGCTGAGGCCGAAAGTCGCCGAATACATCCTTTTCAGCGAGTTCGTGTTCGATCTTCCAGAAAGCGTTCCCGACGCCTTGAGCGCTGTGCCGCGCGCCGGCGTCGAGGCGAAGTCTGTGGTCTATGCGGCCTGCGACAGGATGCGCAGCGACACGGGCCTGCGTGAAACCTATGTCGAGCTGGCGCAGGGGATCGAAAGCGGACTCCGCCTTCCGGACCTCATGCCGAAGAATTTCGACCCCGGCGAACGCGACACCTTCCCCTTCGAGGAACGGCGTCTGCTCGGCCGCGCTGTCGGGCTTGTCGTCACCGGCGACCCGGCGGCGGCCCGAACGGTGATCGAAAACCGCAAACGGTCGATTTGGCGGAGGGACCCGCAGAGGTCCCCGGCTTGGACGGCACTTGAGAGGGCGGCAGCCATGATCGAATCCGCCGCCGCGGTTTCGGGGGGGTTGACCGGGAAAAAGAACCTCGTGGATTTGATGACCGCGTACACCGAGGGCGGTTGGTCGGACCTCGACCGGGCGTCACGCCTGTTTGAAACGGCCTTCACCGCCTGCACCGACGATGACGTCATCGCCCCCGTCGTCGACCTCTGTCGTCGCTACTACCGCGAAGCCGTCACGGCCCTCCAGGACGCATTCCTTGCAGCGGTTCAGACCGAGGGCTGGCCGCCGGATGGAGGACCGAGACAGACCCGCATATTCGACAAATACGTCGCCCCGCTGCTGGAACGTCGTGAGAAAACGGCGTTTTTCATGGTGGATTCCCTCCGCTACGAAATGGGCCGTGATTTGGGCGAGGCCTTGGCGGGAACGGGTGAAATCCACGTCAGCCACGCTGCGGGGGTGGTCCCGACGGTGACCGGCTGCGGCATGGCGGCGCTCATGCCGGGTGCGGACGGTATGCTCCGGCTTGTCGAGAAGGACGGAGGGCTGGTACCGGTCCTCGGAACCCGCCTGCTGAAGACATCGGCGGACCGTATGAAATTACTGGCCGACACTTACGGAGACCGGTTTTTTGAGACCACCCTGGACGACCTGCTCGGCTCGCCGAAGAAGGCCGCCGCGAACCTGAAGAAAGCGGAGCTCTTCGTGGTGCGCACCCAGGACCCGGACGCCGTGGCCGAAAACCTCGGTGCCTGGCGCGCGCGGCGCTACCTTTCGGATGTTATCGGAGATATCGCGGCTGCGGTCCGGTGGGTGGTGTCCCAGGGGGTCGACCGCGTAGTGATCAGCGCCGACCATGGCCACATGATGCTGCCGGAAATCCCGGCCGGCGATGTGGTTCAGACGCCTCCGGGCGGCTGGCCGGCGTCCAAGCGCCGGTGTCTTTTGGGTTCGGGCCTTTCCGGATCGGCCGGGACTGTCACCCTGAAGGCAGGCCATGTGGGGGTTCAGGGAGATGTACAGGAGGTCTGCCTGCCCATAGGGTTCCGCGTCTTCTCGGAGGGCGAGGGTTATTTCCACGGCGGATTGAGCCTTCAGGAGGCTGTGGTGCCGGTGATCGTCTTCAGGGCTGGAAGGGAGAAAGAAGCCGCTGCGGGCAAACCGGAGATCGACGTCCGCTATCGGTCGGACAAATTCACCAGCCGGGTTATCGGCCTCAAGTTCCACCTCCAGAGCGACATATTCGGGACCCCCGCCCGGGTACGGATCGAGGCCTACGGCGGTTCGGGCGCGAAAGCCAAGGTGGTCGGCAAGGCCGCCGACTGCGAGGCGCGGGACGAGAAGACCAGTGAGGTGACTCTGCAGGCGGGCAAAGAAACACCCGTTCCTGTGTTGATCGATCCGGATTTCGACGGGGCGGAAATCGAAATTCGGGTGAGCGACCCGCAGACGCGCGTCGTATGGGCGAAGCGTAAACTGAAAAACGCGATGCTCGATTAAGGAGAACGGAATGCAACAGGACGACCTGGACAAGAAAGCAACGGGCGTGTTCGCCGGGAAAGTGGTGCGGAAGGATCTTCTACACCAGATCAAAGGCGGCGAGAACGTCCCGTCCTATGTGCTCGAGTACCTCTTGGGTAAATACTGCGCTTCGGACAACGACGAGGAAATCCGCATCGGTGTGGACGCCGTCAAAGAAACCTTGACGACGAATTACTTCCGCCACGACGAGGCGAACAAAGCCCAGTCCATGGTCGAGCAGAAGGGCAGGCATCGGTTCATCGACCGTATCGAAGTCCGCTTCCTCCCGAGCGAAAACAAGTACTGGGCTTCCATGGATCACTTCGGGTACACCAAGATACACATCCCCGAGGAGTTCCACCAGCGGTTTGAACGGCTGCTTGAGGGCGGTATCTGGGCCATCATCGACGTGGAATTTAGACTCTCCGACGAAAGCAAGAAGGACAGTCCCTTCCATATCGTTGATTTGAAGCCCATCCAACTCGCCCGTTTCGATCTGGAAGAGTACCTGGAAGGCCGGGGCGGAATGAAAAGGGACGAGTGGATCGACCTCCTTCTTCGAAGCGTCGGCTTGGAGCCCCTGAGGATGGAGCGTCGGTTGAAAATCATGCTGCTTACCCGCTTCATCCCCTTCGTCGAGAAGAACTACAACTTCATCGAACTCGGACCGCGCGGCACAGGCAAATCTTACGCGTTCAGCGAGATGTCCCCTTACAGCATGCTCCTTTCAGGCGGCAAGGCGAGTACCGCGAACCTGTTTTACAACAACGCCCGCCGGCAGGTCGGGCTCGTGGGACATTGGGATGTCGTGGCCTTCGACGAAGTCGGGGGCATGAAAATCACCGATCCCGACGCGATCCAAATCATGAAGGACTACATGGCGAACGGCCGCTTCAGCCGCGGGATCACCCAGGTGCTGGCGGACGCATCCCTGGTTTTCATCGGCAACCTGAATCAGCCGGTGGAGACTCTGGTCCAGAACTCGGCCACGGACCTTTTCCAACCGCTTCCGAAAGAGTTCGATTTGGCTCTCCTCGACCGGATGCACTTCTATCTGCCCGGGTGGGAGGTTCCGAAGAACTCGAAGGATATCCTCACGGTCCATTACGGATTCGTCACCGACTACCTGGCAGAGGCGTTCCGGGCGCTAAGGAAACAGAACCGCTTCGACGAAGCCGAACGGGTCTTCCGGTTCGGGTCACACGTTGAAGGCAGGGATGCCACGGCGGCGAAAAAAACTGTGAGCGGCCTTCTCAAAATCCTCCACCCGGGCGGTGGGTGGACGAAGGAGGAACTCACCGAGTACGTCGAACTGGCCTTGGAGGGACGCCGCCGGGTCAAGGAGCAGCTCAAGAAACGCGGCTCGTTCGAATTCTACAAGACCAGTTTCTCTTACATCGATCTTGCTGACGACACCGAGCGTTCCGTGGGCGTGCCCGAGCAAGGGGGTGCCGGAGTTATTTCGCAGGACCCGCTGCCTCCCGGAACAGTCTACACGGCTGCGGTGGATTCCGAAGCCAAAGTCGCCTTGTTCAGGCTTGAGGTGGCCCTGACGGCGGGCACGGGCAAGCTCCGGACCCCGACGGGACTTGAGAAATCGCTGAAGGAATCGCTGAACAGAGCATTCAGCTACCTGCAGAACGTCAAGGAGAAACTCGGGCTTACCCAGATGCTGGCGCAGAAGGATATCTATGCCGAAGCCGTGGACCTCTCCGGCGGCCGCATCGACTGTCCCTGCGGCGTGGCGTTTTTCGCCGCCATTATCTCAGCGGTACGCAATCGCCATGTGCAGGCCGGTACGGTGATTCTCGGCGACCTGACCATCCAAGGGAACATCAAGGGCCCGGCTTCAATCACCGAACCCCTGCAACTGGCACTCGAATCCGGGGCTTTGCGTATCCTGATTCCTGTTTCCAACAAGATGCAGTTCGCCGGACTTCCGGAAGATGTGATCGAGCGCCTCGACGTGGTGTTTTACGGTGACGTCGACCGGGCTGTGCTCAAAACGCTGGAGATGTAACGGATGCGGCTGGGAGTGGTGGATACTCGGAAAATCACATGCAAACCTTCTGGGATAAGCCGCTCACGTTCCACGGATTCAGCCGGCGGTTCAGTCGGTCCGTCGGTAAGTAACCTCCTGAAAGTGCTCATAGGAAGCACGCATTTAAATAACAGGAGGACTTACAATGAAGAGTGATTCAAGGATGAAACAAGGACCGTCCCGTGGCATGGATGGCAAGCCCACGGCTGTAGATCTTTTCTGTGGCTGCGGTGGATTGACCGTAGGGTTGAAAAGAGCCGGATTCCGGGTCCTGGGGGCGCTGGACATCGACCCACTGTCCATCAAGACCTACAAAGCGAACCATCGCGATGTAACATTATGGGAAACGGACATCAGAAAACTTGATCCGCAGGAACTGCTCGACACGCTGGGGTTGAAGAAAGGAGGACTCGATCTCCTGGCTGGGTGTCCGCCGTGCCAGGGATTCTCGACGATGCGGACTCTTAATGGATCGTTAAGAGTCGATGATCCTCGAAACGACCTTCTGATGGAGTTCGAACGGTTTGTGGAAGCTCTCCGCCCGCGTGTCGTGATGCTGGAAAACGTTCCGGGGCTGGCGGACGACAAGAGGTTCGAGGCTTTTCTCCGGAAGTTGAAAAAACTCGGCTACCTCGGCGCCCACCGCGTTCTGAATGCGGCGGAGTACGGCGTGCCGCAGCGGAGACACAGGTTGATCTATCTGGCGGGGTTGGGCATGGTAATTCCGTTCTCCGACAAAACCGCCAAGATGAAAACAGTTGAGGAGGCAATCGGCGGCCTGCCGAAAGCGGGACAAAGCGGGGACCCCATGCATGACATGCCCGAGAATCGGACTCCCAAAGTCCTGGAGATCATCCGGCTTATCCCGAAAGACGGCGGAAGCCGCAGAGACCTTCCTGAGGAGTTCCAGCTTGAGTGCCACAAGCGATGCAGCGGGTTTAAAGATGTGTACGGGCGCATGGCCTGGAAAGAAGTGTCTCCGACGATCACCAGCGGGTGCTTCAACCCCTCCAAGGGGAGGTTCCTTCATCCGGAGGAGAATCGTGCGATCACCATGCGCGAGGCGGCGCTTCTCCAGGGGTTCCCCCTCCGGTACAAGTTTCCTATCACAGACAACAAGTCCGCCGTGGCTTTAATGATCGGTAACGCACTGCCGCCGCCGTTCATAGCGGCACACGGCAGAAGTATCAAACGAGTCCTGCAGGGCACCGCCGGGACGCAACCATCCAGGAGAGGGACCAAATTCACATGAGTATCGACCAGGTCTTGAGGAACGAGTTGACGCCGCAGCAATACGCCGCGGCGGTGGATACCACAAGCGAAGTATTGTGTCTGGCATGCGCCGGCTCGGGCAAGTCCAGGACGTTGGCCTACCGGATCGCTCGATTGCTCGCTGAGGGCAATCCTCCTGATTCTATCGTTGCTTTCACTTTTACTGAGAAGGCGGCGGAATCGATCAAGCGTCGTGTCTCGGAGGCAATGCTGAGGGCGGGCCTTGATCCAACTGTAATGGGCGCGATGTACATTGGAACCATCCACGCCTACTGCCAGCACGTGCTGGGCGACATGGACGCAACCTATCGCCAATTTGAGGTCCTAGACGAGAACCGCCTCAAGCTCTACCTCATTTCACGTTACGCAGATTTTAGCCTCCACTTGTTTCGACAGAGAGCAAGAGGTGCAAGCCCGACAAAGCCAGGGAGTTATTTCGACACAATTAAACAGGTCTCCGATGCTTGGAAGACTTCGAACGACGAACTGTTGGACCTATGCCAAATACGCGCGGAAGATCAGGAATTAGGGAATTTGTTGATCCAACTTCAAGGACGACTGTGGGATGACCAGTACATCGATTTCTCAACGATGATCAGAAACGTTGTGGAAGGCTTGCAGAGAGGCAACCCTATAGCCGAAGCTGCAGTCGAAAACCTTCGCCATCTGATGTGCGATGAGTACCAGGACGTTAACCCCTGCCAAGAAGAACTAATTCGGTTGCTCCACGACAGGTCTGACACCCTATTCGTTGTCGGTGACGATGATCAATCGATCTACGCTTGGCGTGGAGCGGACGTCAGTAATATTCTGCATTTTCAGGAGCGATACCAGTACTGCTCGATTCATACCCTATCTCATAATTTTCGGAGCACCAAGCCGATCGTCCAAGCATCTGATGCCTTTGTTGCAGCAACATTGGGACCGAGCCGCATGTTGAAAAACCCTGTGGCCGCGAACAACCGGCAACCGCAGGACTTCCGTGTCCTTTGGTTTCCTGATCGTCCAACAGAGGCCGAATGGGTAGCTCAACGTATTCAGACTCTATTGGGAACTGCATACGAAGAGGCAGACGGGACAGTACGGGGTCTGACACCGGCCGATTTCGCCATCCTGATGCGTTCTACACGCCAGGAAGAACAGGATGGGAATCCCCGACAAGCCGCATTCACCGAAGCCCTTGACGCAATAAGCATTCCATTCAGCCTCGAGGCTGGCGGTGGACCGTTTGACCGTCCTCAAGTGGCCGCCCTGCGCAGTACTTTTGAGTTGCTTCGCAACGCACCGCCAGATCGCAACACGGTGCGACGGCACTTCGACAACGTCGTGACGTCTGCATATCCACACGCGGATTTTAACAGCCTTGTTCGCGTTCTGACCGAATGGGGTCGACGCATCCATCGACCGACTGGTTCTACTCGGTTGCGTCTTTACCCTCAGCAGCTCGTCTACGACTTGCTTGAGTCCTTCAATGTCGCGCGGTCTTATTTCGCCAACGACGTCATGCGGGATATCGGTCTGTTCAGCCGGATGATCCTTGATGTTGAAACAGTATACATGAGCGTGGACTCAAGGAGCAGATTCTCGGAGGTGCTCAACTTCCTTTCGAACGCCGCGGAGGTTGGCTACGATATTTCCACGGACGACCTGATTCAACGTCCAGATGCAGTGACTGTGGCCACAGTCCACAAGATCAAAGGGTTGGAATTCCCTTGTGTTTTCGTTGTTGATACTGAGGCACGCCGTTTTCCTAAAAATCGCAGCCGGTATTCCGGCTGGCTTCCTGCTGGTGCGATGGCCAACGCGATCACTCGTGGAGCGTATCAAAGCACACCGGACGAAGAAGCGAGACTCTTTTACACGGCTATAACGCGCGCGGAGCGGTATCTCTACGTCACGGCAGCCGAGAACCTGCCAGCCGCTAGGTCATCTGGCAAGCAATCGCCATACTCACTCCAATTAGTCGGTCACCCATCGGTCGACCAAGACCCCAACGGCCTTCCCGACAATCTCGCGCATGCGCCACAGCATCGGCGAATCGAAGACACCGACTATCCTACGAGTTTCACAGAGATCCGGTACTACCTACAGTGCCCGAAAAGTTACCAGTTCCGGGAGAGGTTCGGACTGAATCCAACGGTGCCGGCCATGTTCGGCTACGGAAGAACTGTTCACACCTCGATTCAAAAGCTTCACGAGAGGTTTCCCGATTCAATCCCCCGTACGTCAGATGCGGAACAAGCCGTCGAGGACACATTCCACCTCAAGCACGTACCTCAAAGCAGTGATCCCGTGAATCGTCCCGGTGGATATGAAAGGGCAAAGACGAGCGCCGTGGAAATTGCCAAGAAGTATGTGGAGGATCACGGGGCCGACTTCGAACGGGAGAGGACGCTCGAAGCTACCTTTGAGATTCCCGCTGCAAACTGTGTGATCACAGGAGCCATCGATCTCCTGCTCCGCGAAGATGCGGAGGGGCATATCGTAGAAGCTGCTATTGTCGATTTCAAGGCGATGGAGGGTGGAGAGGAGCCGGAAGAGAATGAAGAACTGGATTGGACGGAACTGTCTCTTCAAGTCCAGTTATACGCTCACGCTGCTGAACAGGTGTTGGGTGAGAATGCACGCACGGGCAGTGTTCATCTCCTGAAGGACAACCAGCGGGTAGATGTGCCGATCAGCCAGGAAGCGGTGGAAGCAGCCCTCGCCAACATCGAATGGGCGGTCACCGGCATTCTCGGCTCGGATTTCCCAATGCGGCCGCATCCTGAAAAATGCGAAAAGTGCGATTTCAGGACGATCTGTCCGGGAACACCACAGAATTTCAGCGTTCTGACGACCGTCCCGCCGGAGCTCCATTTGCCCGGACGAAGGGAGATGGCCAGGGCTTTCAGCTTGTATCAAGGACCGGATGATGCCGGATAACCTGACGCCCGAACAGCGCAGCTACTGCATGTCCCGCATCAAGGGAAAGGATACGGGACTGGAGGTGCATGTGCGATCCGCTCTTCACAGAAGAGGATTGAGATTCCGCAAGCACGTCAAGGAGTTGCCAGGCAAGCCGGACATCGTTTTCAGCAAGGCCCGGGTCGCTGTGTTTGTGGACGGCGACTTTTGGCACGGATACCGCTTTCCTTCTTGGGAAGATAAGGTCTCTGATTTTTGGAAAAAGAAGATATCCAAGACCCGGGAGCGGGACGCCGAAAACCACCGGAAACTCCGTCAGAGTGGATGGACTGTGATCCGTTTGTGGCAGCATGAAATCAAAGAAGACTTCGATGTCTGCATTGATCGGATACTCGAAGCGGTCCGCGGGCGCGAAGAAAAAACCAACTTAAATCAGGAGGCGTGAAAATGTCGAAACGCAAGACTTACCACGTGACACCCGGTACAGACGGCGGTTGGAAGGTTAAGGAGGAGAAGGCATCAAAGGCATCCAGCAGCCACGAGACAAAGGCGGAAGCCGTCGAGAGGGCCAAGGAGCTGGCGAAAAATCAGGGACTCGGACAGGTGGTCATCCACAAACAAGACGGAACGATCCAGACAGAACATACCTACGGCAAAGATCCATACCCACCGAAGGGATAAACCGTGCAAACCAACGGAGGCGACGCTGGAAGATGAAGACACCGAAGCATTCTTTACGCAAGATCGTAAGTTTCCTGAACAACCCTGACGAGGACGGCGGTTTCTGGCTGCCCAACATCCAGCGGCCGTTCGTCTGGAGCGAGGACCAGATCTGCCGCCTCTTCGACTCGATCCTGCGGGAATACCCCATCAGCACTTTGTTGATATGGAAGACCAGGGCCGAGGTCCGCCACAGAAAATTCATCGACAATTACCGCAATGGACTCCGGTTGAGTGACTTTTACGTCCCCGAAAACGGCCGGAAGAAATGTCTTGTGTTGGACGGTCAGCAGAGGCTTCAAAGCCTATTCATAGGTCTCTGTGGGAGCTATGAAGGGCGGGAACTCTTTCTCGACATGCTGAGTGGGGAAGTATCCGCTCCGGATGACGTTAAGTTTAGATTCGCATTTTTTGATTCTGCCCAAGCCACTTTCCCGTGGATCAAGTTCAAAGACCTAGTCTTTGGGCCAACTAATCCCTTCACTGCGGCAAAAAACATTATTGATCATGCAGGACTAGCGCTCTCGGAAGAACAAAAAGAAAAGATCAGCCAGCATGTCGGTGTAGTGTTCAAGACCTTTCATTCCGACGACGGCATTTCATACCAGGAACTCGACAGCATTGAAAACACAGAACTTTACACGGAGGACGATGTCGTTGAAGTTTTCATCCGAGCAAATTCAGGTGGTACGCGGTTGGGGAAATCCGATCTATTGTTTTCGCTGCTGAGTGCGAGTTGGGATGTGGCGGATAAGAAGATGGAAGACTTACTGGGGTCGCTCAATAGACATGGGTTTGCCTTTGATCGCGACTTCGTTTTGAAAACTTGCCTCGTGCTCCTAAGTCAAGGGGCCCGTTATGAGGTACAGAAGTTCCGTAAGGAAGGAGTTCGTGAGGATATCGAGGCAAAGTGGGACGATATAGCAAGGGCTATAATGGATGTTCTTGATTTCGTGCGCGGCAAGACCTTCATTCAGTGTGATAAGGCACTGCCTACATATCTTGTGCTGATCCCTTTGGTCTATGTGCGGTATCACTTCCATGATGCCTGGAAAAAGGCCATTGATTTGGATAGTTATCTCTTACGTTGCTCTCTAGCTGGTGCATTCAGCGGTCAGCCGGACAATCTGCTCGATGCGCTGGTAAAAAAACTCTCTGAATTGAAGGAATTCAACCTTGATGAAGCATTCGGTATTATACGGAACCAGGGGCGCAGTCTTGAGTTGACAGATGATCGCTTCTGGCAAATGGGCTATGGTTCAAAAACCATCCATTTGCTATTCAACCTTTGGTATCGACAATTCAACTACACACCGGCCTACGACAATAACCTGCCACAGGTAGATCACATCTTTCCGCAAAGTGAACTTAAAAAGGTAAAGACAGATAATCCCAAAACGGGTCGAAAGGACTTAATGAAATACCGGGAAGCCGAGCGAAACCACCTAGCAAATTGCATGCTTCTCAGCCGAGAGGAAAACGGTGCCGGCGGAAAGTCGGATACCCTGCCCGAAACCTGGTTCTCCGGAAAACCAGAAAGCTACCTTGACATGCACCTGATACCTAGAGACAGGGACCTTTGGAAGATCGACCGATTCGAGGACTTCATTGAAGAACGCAAACGGTTGATAAGAGAACAGTTCTCGTACCTTCTTACGCAAAAAGGAGGGGGTAATGAGGTTGCACAAACGGGGCAATGATGGACCCACGACATTTGTTTATCGATCAACGTCACACGGGCATGTGCGTCTATTGCGGCACCCAACCAGATACGCGTGACCACGTTCCTTCGAAGGTCCTGTTGGATGAACCCTATCCATCGGAGCTTCCGGTCGTCGGTGCCTGCCAAGGGTGCAACGCTTCGTACTCGCTGGACGAGCAATATGTGGCTTGCTTTTTGGATTGTGTCGTCTGCGGTGGTACAGAAACTTCCGACACGCACCGTCCTAATGTAAAGCGGATTCTGGAAGAAAATCCGGCGCTTAGATACAGGATAGAAAGTGCCCGAAAAGGAGATGCGGCGGACAACTTATTTTGGGAACCGGAAGCCGATCGGGTTCGAAACGTGATCCTGAAACTCGCAAGAGGGCACGCTGCATATGAGTTGTACCCGAAACTGGAAAAACCGAGCATGGTCGGTTTTGCTCCCCTACAGATATTGAGCGATGACCAAAGATGGGCGTTCGAGCAGGTTGCCGGTGATGACAAGATTGACTTGTGTCCGGAAATCGGGAGCCGGGCGTTCCTGAGGGCGTTCGGGAAATCTCCGGACCGATTCCCGCTGTCAGGTGGTTGGGTAGTGGTTCAACCTGATCGTTATCGATATGCGGTGGTCGAAACGGGTGGCGTGCTTGTTCGGATGGTGCTGAGCGAATACATGGCTTGTGAGGTCGTATGGGAATATTGAACGAAGTCGACGGCTCAATGCCGCGGGACTTCCTCGACATCAATATGCTCTCCCGCGCCCAATGGTGTCTTCTTGGCCAGCTTGTCGGAGACTCCCTTGGCAGCCTGGTCGAGTTTCGCTCTCAGGAGGATATCCGGCGGGAATATCCCAACTGGTCCAGGAACACGCCAATGAGGGCATCGCATAATAATACACCTCAATTCGGTGAGCATCTTCGGAACAAACTACCGTCTCCACGGAATAGCTGGGGGCAAATTCACGTTGAATTATGGGAAAGTATATTTGGAGGAGGTAATGGCCCCTGAATCCTACACAAAATCATTAGTTTGTTTCGCTAATAGCCGTAAAACTGGTGGATATTGCGTTGCCGGCAAAGAGTGGTGTTCTGGGAGACCAGGTGGTTGGGTACGCCCAATCAGCCATCGGCCAAGCCATGAGCTGTCGATAAAGGAGTGCTGTTATCAAAATGGTCATGTTCCCGGGCTGCTTGACATAGTGGCGATCGAATTTGATTGCCATCAACCGGCGATCCACCAAAAAGAAAATCATCGTATCGATCCTGCATATTATTGGCAGAAGCAGGGGCATTTATCTTGGAATGATTTGCATAAATGGATCGACAACCCGGTAATACTATGGACAGTAGGTGAAAGCAGCTATTCAGGTTGCAACAACAGAATTGCTACGGGAGATGCTGATGGATCGTCTCTCTACTTGATTGCGATAGAGGCTGTGAAACTGACGGTCGGGAAGAAAGCGCCTGAATACCCAGATTCCAAACGTGCAGTGCGGTGCGGATTTCACTACAAAAAGAACTATTATCTGCTAGATGTTACCGACCCAAAGATTGAGCAAGATTATCTCGCTAAAACAGATGGCGTTTATACAATCAAAGATCCAGTCTTGTGTATTAGTTTGGGTGATGAATATCAAGGATACCATTACAAACTTGTTGCGGGTATAATGTTTTAAAGGAGCGTCTTTGATGTCAGATTCACTTTTCACAATTGGACATTCAAACCATCCGATTGAGCAATTTTTATTCTTGCTGAAGGGATGTGGTATCACCGCCGTGGCCGACGTTCGCTCCCAACCATACAGCCGTCATTATCCACAATATTCTCAAGGCGCTCTGGAAATATCTCTTCAGGATGCCGGTATTGCATATGTGTTTTTGGGGAAAGAATTGGGAGCGAGGAGTGAGAATCCGGCCTGTTATCGCCAAGGCAAGGTAAGCTACGAACTACTTGCTAAAGAGCCATTGTTTTCAGAAGGTCTTAATCGACTTCGCAAGGGAATGGAAAATCATCGCATTGCAATAATGTGTTCAGAAAAGGACCCTTTGAATTGTCACCGAGCGATTCTTGTAGCGCGTAGACTTCATGAAGATGGCACATCGGTTGAGCACATACTGGCTGATGGGCATTTGGAATCTCATGCCGATTTAGAGTCTCGAATGCTTAAGGCCCTGAAAATGGCTGACATGGAACTATTTCGTACACGTGATGAGATATTGTCCGAAGCCTATGAGCGACATGGCGAAGACATTGCCTATCAAGATGACACAATGCGCATTAAAGAACATCAAGAGGAAGATCTTCCATGAAAGTTTATACCATTGGTTTCACCAAAAAGAGCGCCGAGCAATTCTTTACACGGTTAAAGCAACCCGGCCTAGTTAGGTTGCTTGATGTCAGATTAAATAACGTCTCTCAATTGGCCGGATTCACCAAAAAGGATGATTTGCGATTTTTTTTAAAAGAAATAAATAATATTGAATACCTGCACATGAAGGAACTTGCTCCAACTCAGGATATTTTGGAAGCATTTAAGAAAAACAATGGAGATTGGGTCACATATGAGCGTCAATTTCTAACTCTTATGGCAGAGAGGAAAATAGCGGAAAGAGTCGAAAAAGATGTTATCGATGGTGGTTGCCTTCTTTGTAGTGAGGCCACCCCTGAACACTGTCATAGGCGACTTGTGGCCGAGTATCTAAGCCGTTCCTGGGGCAACCTGGAGATCAATCATTTGTAGAACGATTCATTTCTCGAACAAACACGGGTGCTCCACAGGAATTGGTGAGTGATAATGAATATATACCACCTAAACAGTGTTTTCTTATTGGTGGGACATAGGGATGCACTGGGGCCGGATGATTGATTTGGAGGATTCCTTTTAATAGGTTTATAGAAAAAATTTTACGGGTTTTGTGGCGGCGAAAACGGCCAGTTCATTTGCAGTTTATCGTAATGGTTGATTTCTCCAATTTAACAGCGCCGCAAGAAATAGGAGAATTATGAAACAGGTTGCATACGCGGAGCCGGACATGACCCGAACCGGGATCTCGTTTGAGAGCCCGGTTCGGGTGCTTATGGTTGTTTTACCAGTGACTTCCCTGCTGTTCGGAATGAATATTCCGACGCATCCGTTCAATACGCAGGAATGCTCAAACTTCACTGCGGCACGAAAAAGACGGGGCGGCAATCAGGTCACAGGATCCGGCCGATTGCATCTACAGCCCGGATGAAAGCGTGCGCTTCATCAGGGTCCTTCCGGGATCTTATCCTGCGATAACTCCAGAGCGTAAAGATTTTCCGCCTCGTAAAACCTCTGTTTGACGGTGTAATCCATTCCCTCGTTCAAATCGAG
>Ga0302253_1000518_pt1 | contig 30749 bp, 43 predicted proteins | sample AAG_RA_Trp_MG_FD_193537 | JGI IMG/M metagenome (GOLD analysis project Ga0302253, IMG submission 193537) | Enriched activated sludge microbial communities from anaerobic digester in WTTP, New Holstein, Wisconsin, United States - AAG_RA_Trp | ecosystem: Engineered > Bioreactor > Anaerobic >...
ATCATGGAAAGCGAAGACCTCGGCGCTATCAAGGCCAAGATCAACGAACTCAAGGGTCGTGACCCGGGTGCGTTCGCTGGCGAGCCGGTCGTCGTCGAAGTCAAGGAAGCCGCCGGTGGCGCTGAAGTTGGCGCCGCAGCTGCAAATCCCCAGTTCCTCGAGATTGAGAAACGGCTCGATAAGATCGAGAAGAAGATCGAGTTCGTGGATGCGGAGATTGCGCAGCGTGTTGGACGAAAGATCGGACGGGATATCGGTATACTGTACGGCCTCATGGCAGGCGTTATCGTATTTGTCATGCTGCTGTTCCTGTACCAGAAACTGATGGGAATGCTCTAATGGAGGTGTAAAGAAAATGTTCAGATTTGAAAAAGAACAGAGTGTCTGGGACTTCAACGGCACCAAGATTGGTGGACAGCCCGGCGAGTACCCAACCGTACTGGGTGCTTCTATCTTCTACAACAAGCACGAGTGCGTGCTTGATGACAAGACAGGAAAGATCGACAAGGCAAAGGCAGAGGCTCTCTGGAACCGCTGCCAGGTCCTCTCGGATATGACCGGCATTCCGCACTTCATCCAGATTATCGCGGAATACGGAGCAGCGTTCGAGAGCTACTTCAGCTGGTTCGACTCGATCGACAACAAGACCGCGTTCCTGATGGACTCATCAGTTCCCCAGGCACTTGCCCACGCATGCAAGTACGTGACGGACGTCGGTCTTGCAAACCGTGCGATCTACAACTCGATCAACGGTTCGATCCTGCCCGAGAGTATCGAGGCACTGAAGAACAGCGACGTCGACGCAGCCATCGTCCTCGCCTTCAACCCGGCAGACCCGTCAGTTGCAGGAAGAGAGAAGGTGCTCGTCGAAGGTGGCGTTGCAGGTCAGACCAAGGGTATGCTCGAGATCGCAGAGTACTGCGGTATCAAGCGCCCGATCCTCGACACTGCGGCAACCCCGCTCGGCCTCGGCTCCGGAGGTTCATACCGTGAGATTCTCGCCTGCAAGGCAATCCACGGTTACCCGACCGGTGGCGCATACCACAACATGACCGTCTCCTGGACCTGGCTCAAGCGCTGGAAGGGCACCTCGAAGACCCCCTCCGTACTCGCTGACGGCTACAAGGGCAAGGACGTTCTGCTCCAGCAGATGTCCCATCACTACCTCGGCGGTATTGAGGGCGTCAAGCAGGCTGCCTGGTCGGCACCCGATATCGGCTGCAACATGATTGCATCCACCCTCGGTGCAGACCTCATCATGTACGGACCTATCGAGAACGTCGAAGCAATGATCACTGCACAGGCCTATACGGATATTGTCGTCCTTGAGGCAACCCGCCAGCTCGGGATCGAGTGCAAGGCAGAAAGCCACCCAATCTTCAAACTCATCTAATTTTTTTTCCGAGAGGTTCATCAGAACCTCGAGGACGAGAAGAAATCCATCAGAATTTCTTCGACTTGTGAGAGGTTCGAAGAGCTTTCGGTTGTTCTCATTCTCAACCTCCTGATGGATGTTTCGCATTTATCAGATCCTCGAGGGGGAGAATGAGAATTACGAAGTAAGTTTTACTGAAAAACAGTCCGAAGGATAACTGAAAAGAAAGGATTTCTTCAATAAAAAAAGGGCGTGAATCCGCGGCCCATCCCTTACTTCCTTGTTCCTCCACCGGTATTATCCGAAGTGCCAGGCGCCAGGGGATTGTTGACAAGCCTTACGGCTTCATCGGCTTCCCGCACGCGGCCCAGGTTCCGCAGGGCAATAGCCTTGTTGTACCAGACAAACGAGTTGATCGGATTAAAGCCGAGGGCACGGTCAAAATAGGTAAGGGCTTCTTCATTTTTCCCGAGTTCCCGGAGGGCAATACCTTTCGCGGTCATTGCCCGCAGGTTGTTCGGGCTGGTTTCCAGGATCCGGTCAAAACAGGCAATTGCTTCGCTATACCTGCCAAGCTCGTTGAGCGCGTACCCCTTGTTTGCCAGTGCAAACGTGTAATCGGGATCGATTGCAAGCGCCCGGTCAAAACACGCAACGGATTCGGCATACCTTCTGATCTTACGGAGCGTGTACCCTTTTTCATACCATACGGTCGGGAGGTTCTGGTTGATCGCAAGGGCCTTGTCATAACAGGCAATTGCGTCTTCATGCCTCCCGAGATAATAAAAAACCTCGCCCTTGTTCTCGAGTGCGCTGGTATTGTTCTTGTCTTCCACAAGGATACTGTCGTAGCGGGCGATCGCTTCATTGTACCTGCCCATGCTCTTCAGGCGGTGTGCTTCTTCAAGAACTGCCCGGATATCCATATCGATCATACAATGATGTGCATCCGGATTGATAATACCTTCCCGGAGCAAGAAGTCAATGACGGATCCGGAAGAGGGAAGCAAGCCCGACACAGCAGGCAAGGACGGCGATTACTTCAAACGGACCAGTTCCTGCACGTGTTGCCGGGACCGGGGTCTGAATGGGACTTGTCGTCGCTGTTGCCGATGGGAACGGTGTTGCAGCCGGCGTTTCTGAGGAAGTATCAGCCGTTGTCACCGGAAGGAGCACAGGTGTCTGTTCATCCTGGATCAATGGATGGACTTTTGCCGCTTCTATGGATACTTTCGAGATCCCGGAATCCTTCAGGAAGATCCCGAATGTTTTGTAACCCGTTCCCCCGAGATGAGCCTTGTCCAGTGGCTTATTCGTCACGTACACGGTATACGTCCCGGGATTGATCTCGTTTGCAATCCGAGACGTCTTCCAGATATAGGTCCATGCCTGGGTTTCATCGAGAGGGACAACCGTGAAATGGCCCTGGTCCGCACGCAGGTCCGTATTCGTAAGCGTGACTCCGTTTTCCGGCAGGCCGGGTCCGGTAAGGAAAAGGTATACAGAATCCCCCACGTATGAGTATCCGTGGAAGGTGATGGTTTCACCAAGGTAGCCTTCACGATCAATATCCGCTGCTGTTGTGGGAGAGGCGATGATCCACAGAAGGCAGATCACGATGCCGGCCTGAAACCAGCAATGCTCCAAAAACTGATGCATAATCATCACGTACTACTGAATAAACTGCGGGCAGGTTTATAGATTTGTCCACGAGTCTCTCCTCCCGATGAGCAAGCTGTACCGGTGTATCTCATGCACGGTGGTTGTTATGTCCGGTCACAACCCTGCAAGCCGGGAAAAACGAATATACATTCCTAGAACAGGTACGTGATTGAGAACTCCAAATTCCCAGGTAATTCTTACACCTCACATTTTTTATTATCATCATCCAAAGAAGCTGACGATGTGGAGAGAATTTCAGGAGATGCTACACTCATGAATGAAGAGCAGGGTTCCTTTATCGGTCGAATTAAAGAATCATTCCGAGACTCTTTTGGGGAGATCGTGTTTGGTATGTCGGATGGTACTGTCTCGATCTTCGGCCTTGTGGCCGGGATGGTTGCAGGAGCCCAGTCAGGGGATATCATTGTTCTTGCCGGCGCAACCGCGGCTATTGCAGCAACCGTCTCAATGATGGCGGGCGTCTTCCTTGACATCGAATCCGAACGCGATGAAGCACGGGTCGAGGCAGAAGAACGGCTTGAAGCGATCAGATGTAATCCGGAGGCCGCAATCGGTAAGCTGATGGCTGACCTGCAGGCAACCGGCCTGAGTGAGAACTGCCTCGAAGCGATCCGTGCGGATTTTCAGAAAAATCCCCTCGCCATTCAGAAGTTCGAGGATGCTGTTGCCACGGAGGAGGAGGCGATATCCTCCAAAGCATCGGTTTACGTCCATGCAGCCTGGATGGGGATTGCAGACTTCATCGCGGCGATGACTCCGGTGATCCCGTTTGCGTTCCTGCCGCTCGAACAGGCAAAGATCGCATGTATCGCTGGGACTGCGATACTCCTGTTCCTGCTGGGTATCGGGCGTGCGCGGGTCGGTAAACGACCGGTATTCCGGACCGTGATTGAGACTATGGCTATTGCAACTGCTGCAGGTATTGCCGGAGTTCTCTTCGGTCTCCTGCTCACGTGATATGCAATGCACGCTCCCCGATAATCCATTTTTCACGCGCATCCCGACTCTATGCCTGGTAAATGCTGCCGGCGACAATAATCTTGTCAAAGGAAAACCGGGACACGTGAAGTGGGGGCAGGCGTTTTTTTTGAAAAAAAAGAGGAGTCTTTTATAAATCCAGCGGCTGGAATCCGTTCTTCAGCACTTTCCCGAACTGCAGCCGGATCTTGGGATCCAAGGCACAGACCGGACATTTGTAATCATCGGGCAGATCTTCGAATTTCGTCCCGGGTTTTATTCCCCGGTGCGGTTCCCCGCGCTTTTCATCGTAGATGTAATTGCACATCGAACAGATGTACCGGGTTGCCCGCCATTCCTCAAAACCCCACTTGCCGATCCTTCCTTTCCCCTGCTGGCCGCACACCGGACAGACATAGGTGTCCGGTAGATCTTCAAACGCTGTGCCGGCAGGGATACCGTTATGGGGTTCACCCCGTAAAGGTGAATAAATGTAACCGCAGAGACGGCACCGGTAGCGGGTCATGTCCTTTGCTTTTTTCGGTGCCGCTTTCTTTACCGCCGGTTTTTTTATTGAAGCGCTTTTTCTGGGCGCGACTGCTTTTTTTACTACGGCCGGTCGGGAGATCTTCTTTGTCGCCGGCTTCTTTGTCTTTGGAACCGCTTTAACCATGAACCTTCACCTGCGGGGTTTCCCGTGTCGATCAAGCAAACCTCGTTACTGGATGATTGACGGCGCTGTTCTTATACGTTATGAATGATGCAACGGCAGCGCAAGAAACCCCTCCCCCAAGATACCATCCTTAATACATGCAGAGGGCAACACTGACTTAAACGCCGATCACCGTGATTTCATACAGTTCCGGGATAACAGGCGGGAGAAGGCGGAGGAGGCATCGATGGAGAAAACCCGGTCGTACAGACGATCGCTCGGCCTGATCGAGCTTATCAGTCTCGGTGTGGGAGGGACGGTCGGTTCCGGAATCTTCGTTGTTCCCGGGATCGCGGCGAGGATGACCGGGCCGTTCTCCCTGCTGGCCTGGGTGATCGTGGCCTTCTCGGCATCGTGCGTCCTGCTCTCGCTTGCTTCCCTTTCCAGCCGCTTCACCGGTTCGAACGGTTTTTATTCCCTCTTCGAGTCGGTCTTTGGTGCCCGGATCGCTGCCCCGCTGATGATCCTCTACTGCATCTCCTCGATCTTCGGGATCGCGACCATAGCGGCGGGAATCGGGCAGTATGTCTCGTTCTTCTCAGTCTCTCCCATCGTGCTTGTCGAAATCGCGATCCTCGCGTTCTTTCTCTGCCTGAACTGCATTGGTATCGCACTCTCAGGCATTACAGAGAATATCTTAACGCTCCTCAAGATCGTCCCGCTTGTCATCATCGCGATCGTGCTCCTGCCGTTTGTCCGGCCGGAGAATCTGGTTTCTGCAGCGCCACTGACAATGAGCGGCCTTCTTGCTACAGTCATCATCGTATACTGGCCCTTCACTGGTTTTGAGATCTGTGCCATTCCCGTGGAGGAGACAAAGGACCCGGCATTAATCCGCCGGTCGCTTCTGCTGGTAATGCTGATCGTGGTGGCACTCTATCTTGTACTGAATACAGCACTTATTGGCAGCGCCGGTTCCGCTGTTCTCGGCAGTTCCCCTGCACCCGTGGCGGCAGCTGCCGGGGCAGTCTTTCCTCATGCGGGGGAGATGGTTGCCTTCATCGGGATCATTGCCATGCTCTCTGCCCTGAATGCCTACATCATTGCAACATCCCGGATCCTCCATGCACTTGGTGTTCGTTTCTCTGTACCCTGGATCCGGTACCTGAGCCGGCAGGGTACACCAGTGGCAACCCTTACCATCTCGTGCGTGGCGGGTATGCTCCTCCTGCTCATCACCAACCGCTTCGATACGCTCGCTGCGCTGTCCGTGGTGACAACGCTTGTCCCGTACATCTTCTTCTGCCTCGCTGCCTGGATCCTCATCCCCTTACCTCGATCCCGGCTGGTTGCTGCCGCTGGTATTTTTTCAACGGCAGCAATCCTGGTATTGTATTTCCTCATTTAGCGGGGTGCCGTCACCAGCCGCATCCTGCCATTTTATCCGCAGAAACCACCTACCTTTTCAATCAGACCATGCAGGACATGCTTCCCGGTATCCTCTATTGTTTTGCGGCGCTTTTCATCATCCTCGATCCGATCCTTTCCGTTCCGATCTTTGCAACAATGACCAGGGGGCAGACTCCCGCAGAGATCCACCGCCAGGCTTTTATTGCGATTGCAGTTGCCGGTGGCCTGATGTACCTGTTCCTGATCTTCAACACGACAATTTTCTCCATCCTCGGCCTCACCCTGCCTGCCTTCCAGATCGCCGGGGGCATGATCCTCTTTCTTCTTGGCCTTCAGGAAGCCCTGGGAATTGAGCTTGGGCGTACTAAGGGGCATGCTGCAGCATCTGCTGCCGGTGTCGTCATCGGCACGCCGATTCTGTGCGGACCCGGTACAATCACAACCGTCATGTTGCTGTCAAAGGATTATGGGATGCTGATCACGTTTGTCGCGATTACCCTCTCGCTCCTCGCCACCTGGCTTATCCTCTATTATGCACAGTCAATCCAGCAGATCCTCGGGGATGTTGTCACGGATATCATGGGGAAAGTCCTGGGTATGTTCGTCGCAGCAATTGCAGTCAAGATCATTGCCTCAGGGATTCTTGCCTATATCGCGACGATTTGATCGGCCGTCCAAACGACCGGATCGGGACCACATCCCCATGAAGAAGAGCTCATGAATCGCGCTTCAGCGAGTACACCTCGACCATATGATGGGGGTGAAGCCGCTCCTTTGCCTCCCTGAGACCGGGAACACCGAGATCGCTTTCCCGGTTGATGAACGTGAAATCTTTTGAAAGAAGCGCTGCCGTCTCCTGGTTGATGGCCTTATAGATGCCCTCGCAGTCCGGCAGGCCCTTCTCGAAATGTACGAGGGCGGTATCTGCCGTCTGTTTTTCAAAGAGTGAGATGGCGCCGATCTTTGAAAAGACCCGGATCGCAAGCCCCCGTAACGGTAGCTCGTTGAAATGGTCGATGGCAAAGAAAACCGCTTCCTTCTCGTGGGCCAGTACCGGGTCTCCGCCCTCGCATCCCTTCCATTCGCACCATTCGATAAGGAACCGTTTCACCTCAGCCCAGTTTTCTTTTGAAATCGGTTCTGTGACACTCGTGCAGTTTTTTCGGAATTTGTTGACCTGTCGCCGGATGGTCAGGTAGTTTTTCCCGGGAAGTTCTGCAAGGTCGCATGCGCTGTACACGTACTCGAAATGGTTCCGGTCGGGAACCAGGTTCAATGCCGGGCAGACCTCTTTCATCCAGCGGGTTGTCCCGGTATCGATCAGGCCGACCGGTTCACTATCGCTGACGTCAGATGCAAAACTGACCAGCGAACGCAACAGCGCAGGATTGCGGGGTCCGATGGGGGGGCGGAACTGCGTCACGTTGCCGATGGTACTCGCGATGATGACGTTCTTTTCTACATGGGCGAACGTGTAATGGGCGAAATGGTTCCAACAGACCATGTTCGTAAAGGAGTTATCGGAATGGCTCTGGGGATACACTGCGTAGTGCCGTTCAAAAAATCCCCGGTCTGCCAGCGTCACCGGCCGGAAATCGTCCTGTGAGAGCATCAGCGTTCACCCCGGTATATAAGCGGGACATGCCGTTCCATGAGACGGAATCCGAGCGGCAGGTAGAACTTCTCGGTGCCTGGCTCGGCAATGAGGGCGATCCAGGTTATACCTGCCTGCAGGCAGTGGTCAATGAGGACGGAAACAATATCCCTGCCGACACCACTCTTCCGGTACTCCGGAAGCACCACGACATCCTGGATGTACGCATCCGAGATTCCGTCTGCGATGATGCGACCCATGCCAACCGCCCGGCCGGTCGCGATATCCGCCGCAACCGCGAAAGCAAAACTTCCCCGGATCAGATGCGGGAGATCTTCAGCCCGATGCTCCTCCTTCCACCATCCCCCCGCTTTATAGAGGGCTGCTATCTCATCGCCATCCCATGAAGGGACAATTCTTACGGCAATATCTTCTGCCACAAGAAAACATGCCCCTGAAACGGTTTAAACAATTCCGTAGTTACAACCAGAAGAAAAGTGCTGAATAAATAAGGCGGGGCTGAAGCAGCACCGAATCCTTCAGGATTATTCCAGCCGCGCAAGCCGGGAGATCGCGGTATCGACAATCGCGCCCAATCCCTCGACATCCCAGTGCTCAGAGTTGAGTACCAGGTGATAGATTGAGAGGTCCCCGATATCGATAGAATAGTAGGACCGGTATCTGCCGGCTTCGCACTTCTCACGTTCGAGCGTCAGCTGCTTCGCAGTTGCCTCATCGGCAGTCTGGTCCCTGAACGCGATGCGCTTGATCCGGCACCCGATGGGAGCGTACAGCCAGATCTTCAGATCGGCATCCTCTACCATCCAGCCGGAGAGCCTGCCTTCAACGATGATATTGTCACGCTGCGAGGCGATCTCCTTCTGGCGTGCATCGATCATCTTGTCAAAAGCAGGATCTTCCTCTGCAAGGCGGCCGAATGCTGCCAGCTCCATGTTGTGCTCCTTTGCGAGCTGGCGGAAAACCTCTCCCGCGGAGATCATTTCAAAACCGTGGCGCTGCGCAAGGTATCGGGAGAGCGAGGTTGTCCCGCTGCCGGGGAGCCCGCTCACCGTTATCCGCATCAGATACCCCCGATGTTCAGGGCTTTACGGATTACCTGGCTCACCGTGATCGAACAAAGCATGTACCAGAGAATCCACGCCGGCAGGATCCAGATGGAATCATTAAGTCCGTGCAGGCCCCAGTACGGGAACGTGATGGTTGTCGATGCCTGGGAGAGCCGGAACCAGAGCCAGAAGAAGATTGGGACCGAGATGATCAGGATATAGATCATCGGCTGCATCTGCTGCTGGGAGAGCTCGAGCTGCTCCCGCATGACACGATCCCGCTTGGCTTCCAGTTTCTTGATCCGTTTCTCGTCCTGGGAGAGCGTGGCCTCTCGGTACTCGGTCTGGAACTCCCTCATCTTCTCCTGCGACTCGGTCATCTTCTCGTAATCGATCGTGTACTTCTGGATGATTGAAGAGTAGAGGCCGGTGAATGCAGAGAGGATGACGATAAGGATGTAAAACGGTATCCTGAATGTCGTGATAAGCGGCGCGAAGATGGCATCCATGCCCTGACCAATACCATCCCGCAGCCAGGGAACGGTATACGCCCACATCATAAGGAACATGAACGCAATCGTAAACCAGATACTGTACTCGTCCCAGACCTTCTTGAAATTCATCCGTTCACCTGAGAACGTCGGCAAGATCCTGCCCTGCACGCTCAAGCAGGAAATCCGCGTTCGTGACTATCTTAATGGTGCATCCGGTGAGCATTGTATATGCTGCAGCAATGGATCGGTTGAACTGCTGGTGCTCGGCAATAGCCTTTGCACCTTCCTTGTCGCGCGATCGGGTCTCATCGGTCATACGACGCATGAGAATCTGGTCATCATCGGTTTCAACGAGGACAATGATATCGGGCATGATCTCCTTAAGCACCCACTCCGGGAGCCCTGCCATGTATCCTTTCGGAGTCTTGACCGACGCATGGGTATCGATCAGGACATTCCCCTTGACCTTGGCAATCGCCTGGCCGGCGCGCTGCTGAAGTTTCTTCTGCACCGCGCGGTCGAGCGACCGCATCTGGTCCCGGTCCCTGACGATATTCTCTTTCACGGCAACGTCGAACATGAACGTGCCGAAGTTGATCGGCTGGTACTCGATACCCTCTTCTTTCAGTTTCTTCAGTGCCTCGTTCACAACCGTCGTTTTACCGACGCCCGGCACTCCGGTGATAATGACCTTTTTTCCCATCAGCATCCTTCCAGTGACTTATTCCTTGCCAAAGAACGTCCGCATGAACGGGTACATCTCCATGATCTGCTGACTGGCGATCTCCTCATAGAGACGATACGTGATACTCACCGTCAGGAGCAGTCCGGTCCCGCTCACAGACCCGATGACACCGAAGAGGTTCGCAACGACACTGAGTATGCCGATGAAAACGCCGCCGATCACTGTAACGCGGGGGATGTACCGGTCAAGGTACTTCTCAAGTACCTGCGGGTTCCTGCGGTAGCCGGGAATGGACATGCCGGAGAGCTGGATCTGGCGGGCAACATCCTTGCTGTCGAGCCCGGCAGTCTTGATCCAGAAAAGGGCGAAGACCGCACCACCGACCACCATGAATGTGATATCTATCCCAAGACGTAATAGCACCTCCCATGGCGCGTGGCCGAGATCGGTCATCCACCACATCCAGTCTGAAGGACTGTTGATCGGAGCAAGGAAATACATGATGCCGTTCATGGGGGTTGAACCGTTATATTGCCCGAGAGTCGTAATGCCGATATTCGAGAGGAACATGCCGAGCATCTGGATATTGGCCTGCAGGACACGGACAAGGATCATGGGCAGGACACTTGCGTAGATCAGCTTGACCGGGAACCGTGCACGGGCACCACGCACCTGCGCGTGAGCCAGCGGGATCTCAATCCGGGTCGATTCTACGTAAACGATGATGAGGAAGATGATCAGGGTCGTGATAAATGCAAGAATATCCTTGCCAAAGTACGTCAGGTAGTTACCGCCGTCGAGACCGATGGCGATGAGGCGCGGAAAAAATCCTGTCGGATACTGGTCGGTGATCTTCGCCCAGTTGATGAACCCGCTGACCAGTGCCTGCGAGATTCCGGCGATGATGAAGAGACCAACACCCGAACCGATACCCCATTTTGTGACCACTTCATCCATGAAAAATATCAGGATGCCTCCGATACAGATCTGGATGAATATCAGGAATGAGACTGCAAACAGGTTGCCACCGAAGAACTGACTTGCGATAACCGGATCGGGCGTCATGAAACCGCCGACAAGGTTCGGAGCTGCTTCGATAACGATCATGACGAGGATGAGAATCTTCTGCAGCCCCATGTACATGACCTGGCCGCGCGTCTCGCTGGTATCAATATGGAGGATGTCCGCACCTTTCAGGAGCTGAAGTACGATGGATGCCGTAACGATTGGCCCGATACCGAGGTGGACAATCGATCCGCTTGCACCGGCAAGGAGCGCGCGCCACGCGGCAAAGAGGTCCTGGTTTGCCGCACTCAGGCCAAAAACCGGGATGTTCGTCAGGGCAAAATACAGAATCAGTATTGCAAGTGTCCAGAGCAGTTTGTTCTTGAAATGAACATGCCCTTCGGGACTTTTAACTGCAGGCATTGCTGCGAGCAGCGGTTCCATTCGATCCAGCAGGTCTCCCATTGTTTCACCAAAAAATATCGGGGGGAATTCAGGCTACAAGTGCCTTCCCGCCCATTTTCTCGATCTTTGCCTTCGCCGTTTCAGAGAATGCTGATGCGGAGATGGAGAATTTCTTTGTCACTCTGCCGCTTCCGAGCACCTTCTCGATGCCCATGTCGGCTGTGTTGATCACAATCGTATCTCCTTCCTGTTTCGCAATACCCTGAGCCAGAAGCGAGGGGACGATCTGGTCCAGTATACCGACATCGATGGTTGTCACATCGGTGCCGGTCTGGTTGCAGAACCCGTCCTTGCCAAAGACCGGCCTGCCCATCTCCATGTACCACTTGACAAAGTGGTGAGCGTTGATACCGGCACGACCTCTGCCGCCGCGGTTGCCTGCACCGCGCCGGTTCTTGTGGGTGCCGCCTCCGCATGTCCGCGATCCGCGGTACTTTGAACGTTTGTTTGTTGGCATCCGCTTCACCTCATCTTGTTCAGGAGTGTATTGATCTCCTGACCATAATAGCCAAGCGCTCCACCCTGGGGGTAGGTACGCTTGGTGGTCTTGTATCCCTTGCGCGGGGGATGAAGCCGCAGCACCGGCTTGAGGCCGGGAATATCACGGAGTTTCGATTCGCCACTCGCAAGTGCCTTTGCAAAGTCGCCGATGGTCGCATAGGTTGAATGTTTCCTGAGATACTCATCGGTCAGCGGTACATCGCCGATGACCCTGCCGCGCGTCTGCAGCAGCGTCTCCACGGTTGATGCATCGACTTCGCCGAACGCCACGTAGTCCTTGACCTTGCGGATCATCCCGAGGTTCTGGGGAGAGTCCGGGATGAGAACACAGTGATTGATGTGGTGAAGGCGCAGCATCTTCAGCGTGTCTTTGATGTCCTGGCGTGTTTTCACAACACCGCGGACCTGAACAACCGCGTACATTACTGCGACCTCCCGGTTCTGATCATGTTGGTTTCATTGAGGGCGTTGAAAGTGGCCTTTGCAAAGTTGATGGTTGTCCGGGTCTGTCCACGGGCAAAGGTCCAAGCGTCCTTAATACCGGCGAGCTCGAGCACTTTCTTGCTGATGTCACCGGTTACAAGGCCGATACCCTGGGGTGCCGGCTTGAGCGTCACCTTGACGCTCCCGGCGGTTCCTTCAACCTGCATCGGGATAGAGTGGGCGGTGTCGCACCCGCATTCCCAGCTGCCGCAACCGCGCCGTACCTTGATAAGGTTCATCTTGGCCTTGACGATGGCTTTCTTGATCGCATCGCCGACCTGGACATCCTTGCCCTGGCCGAAACCGATGTAGCCGTTGCGGTTGCCGACGATGACGACTGCCCGGAACTGGACGCGCCGGCCGGAGTCGGTCATGCGCTGCATCATGGCAATATCGAGGACCTCATCTTCCAGGTCCGGAAGGAACTGGTCGACGATCTGGGGCTCCTTGATGGGCCTGCCGCTCTCGAGGACCTGGTCGATGCTCTTGATCTCGCCCGAAGCAACGAGCTTGCCAAGACCGGTGACCGGAATCCATTCTTCGCGTTCGTATGCCATTTATGCCATCTCCTTCTTTATGGCAGCTGCCACCTGTTCGACATTGTTCACGATGTCCCCTGCATTCTTGTTGTACGCAGCGATGTGCGCACCCTTGACACGCTCGTCCGACGGGAGGATCTCCTCTCCGTGTGGGATCTCAAGACCTGCCTCGACTGCTCCCTTGAGCGCTGCAAACACGCGTGCCCCGGGGGTTGCCCGGTTGAGGCCGATGTCCAGGATTGCCGCATCCTGCTGGGCTTTCTTTGCCTTTGCCGCAAAGAGCATGCCCGTAAGGTATGCTGCCGGGGTACTGGAGGTTGATCCCTTGTATCCGTATTTTTCGAGCTCAGCTGAATTTGCTGCCACGAGGGTACGGTCGCCGTCCATCTCAGCCGTGACGAGCTGCACGATGATGTGCCGGTTGGTCTTGCGGACGACCATCCGCGGTACGTCTGCAACGACCAGTCTCGTCCGCTGGTAGTAATCGGTCTTGCCTTCCCTCCGCCTGCGGAAGGGGACAAAATACCGTGATCCTGTTGCCATGTTACTTCATCCTCCCTGAGAGGATCTCCATCTGCGCTTTCATGTGCGCAACACTTCTGAACTGCCCGCCGGCTGCTTTCCGGTACAGCATGCGATACATGTGCCGGTCGATGGTGCCGGCCGCGCGCAGCTCAACAAGTACTTTCCGTATTGCACGGATTTTCTGGACCCATGCTGTTTTACTCGGCTTCCGTGCGCCTGCTGCACCCTTGCGTTTCCCGGCACCCTTGCGGTGTCCATAGGAACGCTGGGCGATGCGAGCCCGTGCCCGGCCGCGGCTGACGCCTTTTTTCTGGCGTGCCTTGATCGCACCTTCGGTGATGAGGGCCCGCAGGTCTTCCCGCGAGATCGCATTCTCAATATCCGAGAGACGGGCAGGGTCAAACCAGACGCGGTTGACACCGCATTTCAGCACGGATGCAACGATGCGTCTCTGGCTGGCGATATCACTCATTCTTCTTCACCCCAGTCTTGGTGTTCTTGGCAGCGGCCTTCTTCACCGGGGCCTTCTTCTCTGTCTTTTCAGCCTTCTCGGCCCTGGGCTTCGCAGCGGCCTTCTTTGCCGGAGCCTTCTTCTCTGTCTTTTCGGTCTTCTCGGCCCTGGGCTTCGCAGCGGCCTTCTTTGCCGGGGCCTTCTTCTCTGCCTTCTTTACCGGGGCTGCTTTCCCGGCGTTCTCTTCTGCCGCTTCCACCTTGGGCTTCGCAGTGGCCTTCTTTGCCGGGGCCTTCTTCCCTGCCTTCTTTACCGGGGCTGCTTTCCCGGCTTTCCCTTCTGCCGCTTCCTTTTTCGGCTGGGGTGTGACGGTTTTTGCTTTTGTCTTCACGACTTTTGCATTGAGCACACGAAGACCGGCGGTGATGGCCTGGTCCTGGATGGCAACGCGCTTCCGCATGCCAATCGTTGCGCTGATGCGGACCGCCTGGGTCTTGGGATCGAGACCTTCAAGATCCTTCAGCGAACAGACAAGAACCTCGAAATACCCGCTCGGGTGCATACCGCGCACCGCGACAGGACTGCCGAATCCCGGCTTGGGGAGCGCTCCCTTCGCTTTCTTCTGCTCGCGCTGCTTGTTGTGCTGTCCGCGGGGCTTTCTCCATGAGTCGGAGAGCTGGCGTTTCTTGCCGTACCCGTCGCGTTTGAAGCGCGCACCCTTATCGGTACGGACCTGGATCAGACGCTTGATTTCTGTTGCCATGTCACTCAGCCCCTCTGAACCACATAGATGCCATCCTGGAATACGCGCGGGTCGCGGTCGCGGATGTGGGTTGCATGTTCGATGTTCGCTGCGGTTGTTCCTACAAGTTCGCGGTCAATACCGGTAAGGACGACCTCATCACTGCCTACCTTTGCCGTGACACCCGCTTCGATCCGTGCATACCGCGCTTTCTTTTCACCAAGGAAATTCGCAATCTCAAGCTTGTTCCCCTGAAGCTTCAGCTGGATCGGGAAGTGGCTGTACACCACTTTCATCCGGTACTCGTAGCCTTCGGTCACGCCACGGAACATGTTCTTTGCATGTGCCTCGAGCGTACCGACCATGGCGGTGATCTCCTTGCGGCGGGATTCCGTTGCTATTACAACCTCTTTCCCGTCACAGGTTACGGTGACCTGAGGGAACCGGATGTTGCGGGAGAGCTGTCCCTTGGGCCCGGTTATGCGGAGGTGCATACCGTCAAGACTGGCTTTCACGCCATCCGGAATAATGACTTTTCTTACTGCTGCCATTCAATGCACCCTCTAGTAGACGTACCCAATCAGCTCTCCGCCGATGCCTGCTTTCCTCGCCTGTTCATGAGACATAACACCCTTTGAGGTCGAGAGCATCAGGAGACCGAAATTTTTCCCGGGCAGGTACTGCTTTTCCCAGTATTCCATTTCATCCAGCTGGACAGAGAACCGCGGGCTGATAGCGCCGCAACGGTTGATCCTGCCCGTCAGGTTAACCTTGAGCTGGCCACCCCTGCCATCATCGATGAACTCGAAGCCGCCGATATAACCGGCGTCCTGCATGATACGAAGCATTGCGCCGAGAAGCTTGCTTGCGGGTTCGATAATGACGACTGATTTGCCGGTATCCCCGGCGTTCTTAATGGCACACATGCCATCTGCAATAGTATTCTGTCGTGTCATCTCGCTCACTCCTCAGCTCATCTTCTTGAAACCCATCTTCTGGGCCCATTCGCGGAAGCACTGCCTGCAGAACATGATATGGTATCTGCGTACGAGCCCCTGCTTGCGCCCGCACATCTTGCATTCGTTCGCACCGCGACCGTAGATCTTCTTCCTTACTCCTGCCATCAGTGCACCTCGACCTGGAACTTCTCCTTGAGGAATGCAATTGCATCCATTTTATTCACACGCTGCTTCTGGGGGAGCTTCTTCTGCGCCATCTTCCTGCGGGTGATCCGGATGCCTTTCCGTTCGAGGACGACATTGACGTCCATACCGTAGATACCAATCTGTGGATCGTAGGACATTCCGGGGAAATCCGTGTGCTCTTCGATACCGAAGGCGAAGTTTCCGCTCTTGTCAAACTGGCTCTCAAAGAGTGTCTTCTGGACAATGTTGAGAGCAGTTGCAATGAAGTCCGCTGCAGGCTTTCCACGGAGAGTAACCTTGCAGCCGATAGGCATACCTTTCCTTACGGAAAACGCCGGCTGGGTCTTTTTGGCAATACTCCGTATCGGGGTCTGCTTGGTAATCGTCTTCATGATGTTCTCGGCTTTCACGAGCTTGTCGCCTGCTTCGCCAACGCCCATGTGGACGACAACCTTATCGATATAGATATCGCGCATCGATGTCACTCTTCATGCCCCCATTTTGCAACAGCCGGTGCTTTTGTTCCGACCATGTAGATGTATGGCGCTACGGTGTCGAAGGTGGTCCCGGTTGCTTCGTCAGTCAGGACGATCTTGTTGGGTACACTGCCGGGGACCTTGACGATATCCTTGATCCGGGCAACTTTTCCGGAGTGTTTGCCCCCGATGATCATCGCCATGTTGCCAGCGGCAAACGGGAAGTGATCGACGATTGTGAACCGGCTCTCCGGTTCGAGCGAGAGTACGATCGAATCGCCGGGTTTGTATTTGTTTTCGGCGAGGATGTTGGAGCCGTCGCGCAGGTTCAGCTGGACTTTGCCCTTGCTGACAATGGTCTTGTTCTTTATCTTGCAGAGACGGGTTTTTGCCGCCTCGGCATCGATCGGGACAGATACGTGCCTGCCGTTCTTGTCACGGAGGATCCGGTAATATTTGTTGATCTTCGGGAGGGCGATGATGTCAAAGATCCCGATACCCATCTTGGGATCCCTGCAGGGTTTCCCGTTGATGATGACGTCGTTCTGGTGGAGGATCTGTTTGACCTCCTTGAGGTTCCGTGCCATGCCCATGTGATCCCGGAGCCAGACTGTGATCGGCATCGCATTCGCGTTGTGCGGGCCGGCTGCAGTCTTCGTGATGAACTTCGTGACCTTCTTTGAGATATGCCACGAGTCCGGGGCGTTGAGTCTCTTTAAATGGTCTCCCATTATTCAGCCTCCGCTAATTTTGCCTCGCGGCGTTTGTCGGCAAGGTTCAGCTTGGTGATCCGGACATTAGACGCGCTGACTGCACGGGGCACTTCAGTCCCGTCAGCTTTCGTTGAGAAGACACCGTGAACGACAACCTTTGCGTTCTTGGTATCGACAGCGTCGACGAGTCCTTCTTCACCTGAGAAATCGCCACGGGTCACCTTGACGGTGTCTCCCTTGATGACGCGCAGGGTCTTGCGTTTATACTGCTCGCTCAGTTCCGCAGACAGCGGGGCGTTGAGGTATTTCGAGCTGACGTGTGAAGGGGCATTGTACCGGGCCTTCCTCTGTTTTCTTGGCTGTGAACTTTCCAGTCGTACCATACTTCACACCTCAGACAATGATCGTTGCCATGGACCCGAGCTTGGGGAACCGCTCTGCCACTTCGCGGGCAACCGGTCCCTTGATCTCGGTCCCTTTCGGTTCGTTCTTTTCGTCGACAACGACCACCGCGTTGTCCTCGAAGGATACGCGCATGCCGCTTGGCCTGCGCATCTCCTTCTTGGCGCGGATGACCACCGCGCGCACGAGCTTCCGGCGCATATCCGGCGTGCCCTTCTGGACGCTGGCTGTGCACAGGTCGCCGAGTCCCAGCTTGGGCTGGCGGCGCCTGACTCCGTGGTAACCGAAGACCGAGATGATCTGGACGGTCCTCGCACCGGTATTATCGGCACATGCAAGCCGTGTTCCTGTGGCAAGTGATCTCGGGGTCTTGGACTGCTTTGCCTTCATGGCTTCTGCACCTCCACGACCACGAACGTCGTGCTCTTCGAAAGCGGACGGCATTCGGCAATCTTCACCATGTCACCGGCCTTTGCCCCGATACAGGGGGGATTGTGGGCATGGAGCTTGCTCGAGCGTTTCTCGTACCGCTTGTATTTCCGGACATAGTGCAGGTAATTCCGTGCAACCACGACCGTTCCCATCATTTTATCGCTCACGACTTTACCGGTGATCACCTGGCCGCGCACCGGTAAAGTGCCGTGAAACGGACAATTAACGTCCTTGCACTCCGACTGCGGAGCCGTGACGTTCAATCCAATGTTTTGTGCCATTATGGTATCCTCTTCTTTTCGTGCAGGTTGATCCTTTTTTCAGGAGCCAGAGCCAGTACGGATCCATCTATCTCCACAAGTTCCCTGTCGGGAAGCGAGACCCGGAACGTGTTGTGCATCTTTGCGATGCGCCTGATTCCTTTTGGGGTCTCGATGACCAGCAGGTTTCTTGTTTCATCGATGATGCGGCCGGACAGTCCCTTCTGATCCTGGTTTGCAGCTCCCGATACCAGAACATCAAGGCCAATCAGCTCGTGGCGCAGGATGTTCCGGGAAGAGATCATGCAGTTCTCCTGCGATTCTGCTCGGTCATCATCCGGGCAATGGTCCTCCGGAGTTCCCCGATATGGCCGGGGTTCTCGGTAGCACCGCCGGCACTTACCTTCCCGTAGTGCTGGACAAGCTCCATCCGGAGTTTTCCCATCTGTTCCTGCAGTTCAACATCCGAGAGCTGCCTGACATCCTTTGCCCTGAATATTGCCATTACTGTTCGCCTCCAAGATCTTCATCGGGAAGCGCCGGCTCTTCCGAATCTGCATCGTTCGCCGGAGTGGCTGCAGGCTTCGCGGACGGGCGCTTCTTCTCCTGTTCGATGACCGAGAAGTGGTCGGGCAGCTTGGCACCTGCCGGAACCAGCTTGACCTGGACGCCGATGACACCGAGTTTCTTGATAGCCACGGCATAGCCTTTCTCGACGATCGTGTTACTCGGTTCACCGCAGTGCTTGATGTAGCCTTCCGTGAACTTCTGGGTCCTGGCGCGGGCACCGGTGAGTTTGCCGGCTATGACGACCTCACAGCCAAGTGCACCTGAGTCCATGACCCGGCGCAGGATGCTGGTGCCTGCCTTCCGGAAGTACCAGCCGCGCTCGAGGGCGTTTGCAAGCCGCTCTGCCATGATCTGGGCGTTGAAGCTCGGATTGTTTACCTGCTGGACCTCTATCTGCGGGGACTCCACGCCATAGTTCTGTGCAAGGTCCTGCGTCAGCTGGTGGACCAGCTTGCCACCCTTCCCGATGACGATACCTGGCTTCTCGGCAAAGATGGTAACCTGAGTGCCGAGCGGAGTCCGGGCAATGTCCATGCCGCCGTAGCCTGCGCGTTTCAGTTCCTTGGAAAGGTACTTCTCGACACGGGCTTTCCGGACGCCTTCGTTGATGAATTTCCTCTCGACTGCCATCTTATGCCACCTCGCGGACAATGATTTCGATGTTTACGCTCTCCCGCACCTTGGGGCTTGCGCGGCCCATTGCACGGGGAAAGAATGCCTTTTGTGCCCTGCCCCGGTTTGCCGATGCGTGGATGATCTCGAGGTTCTCGGCATCGAGGCCGAGGTATTCTGCATTCTTCTTGACGGATTCGAGGAGGCGGATATACTCCTTCGATGCTTTGACCGGGTAGCGCCCGGCATCCCAGTTACCGGGAAGGCCACGCTTGTGAGCGACGTTCCGGTTGAAGTACCGGAACGGGACCGCCTTCTTGAGCTTGACTACGTCGTTGAGATACGCGATTGCATCGTTCACGCGTTTGTGCCTTATGAACCCGGCGATCTCGATCGAGTGCTTGGGGGACATGTTCAGCTCGTTGGCCTTGGCTTTTGCAACCGTGTCGCCCCTGACGTTCTGTGAATAATCAGTTCGTGCCATGGTTCATCACTTCAGCGGGACATACTTGCTTCCTCTGGTCGCACCGATACCGGCGCTTCCGTGAGTGACCCTCTTTCTGGTCAGGGCAAATTCCCCGATATACCGGAAGACCGACTCAGGCTGGAACTCTACTTTCACGAACTCCTTGCCGTTGTAGATCTCGATGGTCTTTCCGATCATGACCGGCATGACGATCATTTCGCGGAGGTGAGTCCGGATCTTCTCGTCACCGTCGCGGATCTTTGCCAGTAATGTCTCTTCACCGCGGGAGAAACCGCGGGTAACCTTGCGGCGGGGACGGGCGGGCATCAGGGGGAGGAGTTCGGAGATCCCCATCGCCTTCAGCTCGTCGATCTTATAGCCGCGATAGGTGAACTCCTCACGCCGTCTTGGCATTCTCTTCTGAGTCTTCTTTGGTGCTGCCATACCCATCACTTCCTGCTCTTACCTGTCCTGCGTGCTGCCACGTGTCCGACCGTTCTTCCCGGGGATGTGCCGCGTGCGATCGTCTTCGGGCGGCCTGCGTGCTGGTGCCCTCCGCCACCGAACGGGTGGTCGATGACGTTCATGGCGACACCACGGACGCGGGGCCAGTTGGCCGCAGTGTTGTGCATCTTGTGGTACTTATTCCCGGCCTTCACGAACGGTTTCTCGACCCGTCCGCCGCCGGCGACGATACCTATGGTTGCCCGGCAGCGTGCGTTGAACCACTTGGTCTTGCCGCTGGGCATCCGGATACCAACGCGATCCTCTGTCTTGTCAACAACGACTGCCTGGACACCGGTCGAACGGACGAACTTGCCGCCATCGTTCGGGCGTGCCTCGATGTTGCAGATGAAGGTACCGGTCGGGATGTTCGCGAGCGTCAGGGTGTTGCCGTTCTTTACCTCTCCGGCTGCACCCCAGAATACTTCATCGCCAATCCCGAGACCTTCGGTGACCAGCATGTAGACCTTCTCACCGCTGTCAAGCTTGATGAGGGCGATGGGCGCGTTGCGTGCCGGGTCGTGTTCGATATCGATAACGGTTCCCGTGACCTTCTTCGTGTCGTCACCGATGTGCTTCAGCTCTGCCTTGTACCGGTGGGATGGTGCACGGTAAGTCGGACCTCCCTTCCCGCGGGCCTGTGTTGTGATTCGATGTCCCATGTTCCCCACCTACATTATACCGAGCCGGCTGAGGATCTCCTCGGCGGCTTTTTCGTTCTCAAAGCTCACGATAGCCTTCTTCTCGCCATGCATGTTCATCAGCGTCCGGACACCCTTGACCTTCTGACCGAAGGCCTTTTCGACTTCGCGTTTAATGTCATCCTTGGTTGCTTCGCGCGTGACAAGGAACTGGAGCTTGCTCTGGTTCTCCAGAAGGACCATTGCTTTTTCCGTAACAAACGGGAATTTCAGGGTCATTTACTGTCCCCCCAGGCGCGTGAGCGCGCTCTCGGTCCAGACCGTCAGGCGGCCTGCGAGCATACCCGGAGCGAGGTGCTCGACATTCAGCTGATCAACGGTAACTGCATCGACACCGGAGAGGTTACGTGCAGCCGAAAGCGGCTTCTCCGCAGTGACAATCAGGAGGCTCTTCCTCTGTTTCATCCGGCGGCCGCGCAGTTTGCCCTTGCCGGCGCGGACCTTCCGGCTGTCCTTTGCCTTGACGACATCATTGTAGACTCCTGCTGAGGTGAGCGCTGTAATGATCTCTGCAGTTTTGCCAATGCTCTCGAATTTGTCTTCGAGGACAACCGGGACCTCGCCTTCGAAGACGTGGCCACGTCCCCGGACAAGCTCCGTGTTGACGCTGGCTGCAACGGCCGAGCGGAACGCCTTCTGCTTCTCCTTCTGGTTGATCTCTTTTATCAGGACCTTGGCAACCTTCGGGGGGTGCGCCTCACGCCCGCCCTTTGCCTGCGGGACCTTGGCGGCACGGGAGCCGTTCTTGATACGGGGCACGTGGGATGACCCGCGGCCGCTTCCCCAGCCGACTGCAGAGGATCGGATGCCCGCGAACGGGTCGGTCCCGTGAGGCTGCCGCCGGGTGCTCTGCAGTGCCATAACTGCCTTCTTGATCAGATCGGGGCGGTATGCTTCGGAGAAGATCTCCGGAAGTTCGATGTTCTTTGAAACCGCGCCATCCAGTGATTTTACCTGTGCTTTCATTGTCTGATCATCCCTGCTTGCTCTGGACGCTCACGAACTGGATTGCCGGCATCCTGACGACATGTTCTCCCTGGCGCATCGCCGGGCGGATACGGATAAGCCGCTTGACCGGGCCGGGGATAGAGCCTTTGATCAGTACATACGGGTTCCTGAGGACACCGTAGTGGAGGAAACCTCCTGCCGGCGTGATCTCGCTTGCATTTTCCGAGAACTTCAGGATGCGCTTATTGAACTCGGTCCTCTGCTGGAATCCCATCTGGCCAATCTGGGGGACCTGCCACCGGATGTGGTGCGGGTTCCATGGCCCGAGGGTTCCGATGTGGCGTTCCTTGCCGCCAACGGAGTGCTTGCGCTTGCGCAGGGCGATGCCCCAGCGCTTGACGGCCCCCTGCGTTCCCTTGCCGGTCGTTATGGCGGTGATATCCGCATAGGCACCGGTCTGGACAACATTGTTCAGCGATACGTCCTTGCCGAGGAGCCCGAGGGCGAATTCAGCCTGCTTCTTGATGTCAGCTCCGCCGACCTTGATTTCCATCAGGTCGGGGACTTTCTTGGGAACACCTGAGAGCGCTGCCGGCTGTGTGTAAGTGACTGCATAGATCTCGGCAACAGTACCGGCTGCAACCGCATCAGTGAGTTTCTTCCTTGCCGCTTCCCCGTTGTATTCCTTGGGGAGTGTGATTCGGCGGCCGAGAACGGCGTCGAGCTGGTCTGCCCAGACGTCGGTAAATGCGTGCTTGCCGTACGTATCCTTCGTGTAGGCGCGGATGGCTGCAACTTTCATCAGCGGGACTTCAATCACGGTAACCGGGACCATGATCTCCTTACCCTCGGTGGGACTGTTCTTATGGTCGTCCACCATGATGACATGCGTCATACCTACCTTGTATCCGGCAAATCCCTGCAGGACTGGTGTGCCCCCGTAGACTGGCCACGATTGGTACTTCGGGATCGGGCTCTTTGCACGCTTTCTCGGGCTGAATGCAAGAGAGCCGCGGCGTGGTCTGTTGATTTTTGGCATGTTTGAATCAATCCTTTCTGCGTGTAGGTTATTCTCATTGCGACACGTATGTGAGATTCATCCGAGATTGTGCGACGGTTCGCTTATCGCGAAAGCCAACACGCGGGCACAGACAGCTTTTCTGGGGGGGGCCTGCTTCAAGACCCGTGAGGGTCCCGGGAGAAGATCACACCAGGGATTCCTGCCTGTTTCTGGAGATGCACGAAGGGACGTGATTGAACGCCCTGCTGGTGTGCACCAGCATTCCTGTCTCGCGGAAGAAGTTTCTGACGATAGCGCATTCCCTTTTTTCTGGGAAAAGGGCTCGTTGCACGAACGTCGGCCCGTTGCACCTGGTCAGTTCCTACTCTGTCAGCCTGTTGTGACGAATCACAACTCCTTCTCGGTTTAACCCCCATATCCGGGGTTCACCAATCGGGGTTCACCCACGGCACAACCATCGATCCTGTGTCTGGAGATTCTGTTGCGCCGTCAGCCGGGTCAGGAACGGGAGACCGTTCCGGGCACAGGCTAAGGTAAACCTCATATCGGCTTCCTCTAGTATTGTTGAAAAAAGCATATAAATATATCCTCCCGGTCAGGTGACCGGAATGAGTGCGGCAGGGGCGCCGAGACATATTCAGCCGAAATACAGTTCGCCTGAATCGGTGATATAGACGTGGATATCCTCGCAGATGCAGCGGGCCTTGCAGCACTGGGGCCGGGACTCCCTGATGCGATTGATGAGGGATATAGTATCGTATTTCACCTTAATGTTGATCTTCTCGGCTTCGCCGAAGATGATTGCCGGGACTTCGAAAAGGTCCGTTCCGTTCGGGATGACGCAGAGGTGCGTGGCATCGAGGGTATAGAGGAACTCCAGCGTCTCTTTTGCCCGCCGGATGTTCTCCATCGCGCTCTTTTCGATGGTGCAGACGTTTGCCTTCGATGTGGATATGATATCGGCGATCTGTTGTTGTGTCAGCCCTTGTTTGCGGTACCGCAGCACTTCCATCTGGCGATCGGTGAGCAGTCCATCCTTCATGCTATCACCTTCTCTATGCAAACTTAAACACTTTTCGTTAACTTTGACATATCCCGACTGATAGCAGACAGAATTTGCGGGTGTTGATTCCGGGATGTTCCGGAGCGTGCGGAAAAATTGCCGAACGGATTTTTGGCGGATTCTCCGGCGGAGGATACAATTCAAAATGTTTATATGAACTCCGGGTCATATTAACGTGCTAAAACTTTTTAGGTGATATCAGATGGTAGTTAAAGTAGGCGTTGCAAAACTCGGCAACATCGCAAGCGGTGTCATGGCCGAACTGCTCCTCGACGAGAGGGCAGACCGTGAAGACATGCAGACATTCATGGCAACCAGCGGCACGAAACTCGAGCCGGCAGATGTTGACCGTGTTGTCTCGAACCTGAAGGCATACCAGCCCGACTTCTGTATTGTTGTTTCCCCCAACGGTGTTCTTCCCGGACCGACCAATGCCCGCGAAGAGCTTGCAAAGGCCGGCATCCCGGTCGTTATCATCACCGATGATGTGACCACCAAGAAAGAATGGGAGGGCGTGAAGGCCAGCAAGTTCGGGTACATCATCATGAAGGCAGACTCCATGATCGGTGCACGCCGCGAGTTCCTCGACCCCGTGGAAATGGCCGACTACAACGGAAACCTCGTTAAGGTCCTTGCACTCACCGGTGCATTCCGCAAGCTCGAAGTCGCCCTCGACAAGGTTATCGACCAGGTCAAGGCCGGTAAAAAGGGTGATGCGATTGAGCTCCCGAAGATCATCATGACCACCGACAAGGCAGTCGACGGCGAGTTCACCAACCCCTATGCACTGGCAAAAGCACGCGCCGCTCACGAGATTGCGATGGCAGTTGCAGGTCAGAATGTCAAGGGCTGTTTCATGACCAAGGAATGGGAGAAGTACATCCCGATCGTTGCAAGCGCTCACGAGATGATGAGGTCCGCCGCAGTGCTCTGCGATGAAGCCCGTGAGCTCGAGAAGGCAGGCGACAGCATTATGCGCCAGGCCCACAAGAAGGACGGCACGCTCGTCGCCAAGAAGAAGCTTGTTGCAAAATTCGATTGAATTCCTTCCTTATTTTTCTCTCTTTTTATAGAATTTTCCGAGGTCTTCCGGAAGGGTCATGATTACCGGTTCAAGGTGAAGCCGTTCCATGAATGCGGAGTCGCTCGTGGAGGAAGGATTCGGGTTGATCCGGGAGATCATGGAGCAGAATGCCCGGAATCCGTGGTCATTGCCGATCCTGTCAAAAAAAACCGACATATTGAATGCATATGTTCCCAGCTGACGGTAAAAAGAGATTATCTCGAGTATGCCCCGGGCAAGCAGATCCATATAATTTTCCATCTCCTCGAGTGTTGAAATGGGCAGGATTCCTCGCACTTCGCGTTCACCCAGCGGTACTGCATGGGCGGTCCAGAGAATTTCATCACCAAACAGATACCGATCAGAGTGGCGTTCGTGCTCCCGCAGGTCATCCCAGTAAATCCGTCCACGCTTTTTCCGGTATTGTTCGCTCGCTCCGAGGTATATTTCAGCAATTCTTGATGGGTGACTATCGGATAATCCCTGCATATGAGGATGGATGATGCTTGCTCCCGATGACGGAAGGAAATTCCAGTTGATACTGGCATATCCGTCTCCTCTGCGAAGAGCTTCGGTCTGAGCGAGGAGCGCATCCATAACCTGCTGCCGGCTGAAGTGAATAACAGAATGTTCCCTTGTCAAAACGGTAACAACATGATTTTCACTGAAGGGGAACATGTTGGGGAATGTGACGCTTTCACCCCGCATAATCCTTTGACCGTCGGGAAACGTCGGGGTTACTTTCAGTATGGAATCCGGGCAGAAAGGACATCCGTCACGGGTTGAGGAAAAAATCAGTGACTGATCAATCTGTCGTTTCATCCGGTCCGGGCTGATCCTGCATCTGAGCCCGGTAAGATTCTCCGAGCGGAACTGCAGGGTCCCCCTGCTGGTTATTACTTCTCGTACCGAGAACATGCCTTCACCATACTATTTCCGGCACAATCAGATAGTCGTTTGCACCAGGGTCAGGAAAATCCCCCCAGAAGGGGGGAACTGAAAAATGATGAATATCTGACGACCCAGTGCCATTCTTTGGCACAGTGCCGGCAGGTATCGGATATCCGCACTTATACGACGTATTTGCCGAGCAGGCGGATTGAGTTGGTCATGTCCGGACCAAGCGGTGAGCCGAAGATGATCTGGGTTACACCGGCCTTGGTGAGGGCTTCGCACTTCTGCTTGACCATTTCAGGAGTACCTGCAATGGTGAATGCATCGATTTCCTTGTCTCCGACAAGGTCTCCGACGGTCTTGAAGTCGAACTTTGCGAGTGCTGCCTTGATCTTTGCAACATTGTTCAGGTCGAGGCCGTGGCGGGTCAGGAGGTCGGGCGGGGAGCCGGCTGCAATGAATGCGGCAACGATCTTTGCTGCATTGCGGGCCTTCTTCTCGCTCTGATCGATTGACATAGCAGTGTATGCGCCGACATCAAAGTTCTTCTTGCCTACCTTGTCGCAGGCCGCCTTGATGATCGGGATTGCAATGGCGAAGTCCTTGGGATTTGATGCGTTGATGAGTGCACCGTCCCCAACTCTTCCGGCAAGCTCGAGAACCTTGGGGCCCTGTGCACCGACGTAGATTGGAACACCCTTCTTACCCGGGAGAGTGACACCGGTGAGCTTTGCACCGTCGTAATCGAAGAACTTCATGCCCGACTTGCTCACCTGTTCGCCGGCACAGAGCTTGCGGATCTGTGTTATGGCTTCCTCGAGGCGGGCAACCGGTTTTTCGGCCTGGATTGCAAGCTTCGGGAGTGTTGACAGGTCACCGGGACCGATACCGAGGACTGCGCGCCCGTCGGAAATCTCGTTCAGCGTGCAGAAGAACGACGCCATTGCGGCGGGGGTGTCGGTGAAGGAGTTCATGATACCCGGGCCCATCTTGAGGGTCGTGGTTTCCTTTGCGATAGCGGCAAGGGTGGGGTAGCAGTGGCGGTTGTTGTAGTGGTTGGTGATCCATGCAAAATCAATGTCTTTGGATTCTGCAAGTTTACAGAAGTTGACAACTTGCTTTACGTTGACATTTCCTGGTACGAATTCAATTCCGTATGACAAGGTTTGTTCACCTCATTGAGTATTACCGTCCCACCATTTAAATAAATTATCATTTTACGTTGAGCCCTTTGGCTGATCTCTTTGAAAACGGCAAAATTGGCCCTTTTTTGGGATATAACGCCATTTTCAGAGTTGAAGCGACTGCCCGCATAGAATATTTCCGGTAAAATGCCGTATGTAAGCATCCCGTTGTCACAGGAAAATCATCCTATATCCACGGGGGTAATTTTTTTTTCTTCGGTGACAATTATCCTATAAGATATTGAATACCGACCGATCATAGTATAATAGAACCATAACTACACCATCGGGATATTCAGGATTACCGTATGCGGATAATTGCTCTTGGACTAGGAGGGGCAGGTTGCAGGATCGTCAACAGCCTCTATGCGATAGACCGGCGCAGCAGTAAGGTGGCATGTGTTCAGGCTCTGGCTATCGATGTTGACGAGGAAACAATACGACAGGTGACTGCCCTCCCTGAAAACGGACGAATGTGTTTTTCTGCCGACACCGGTATCGCTGATCTTACCGGGACAGAAACACCGACAGCCCCCATCGATATCAATGAGATCGTTTCCCGGGTCCAGAATCTTGAATCCGGTGAAAACGATGCTATTTTTTTCTGCTGCGGTCTTGGCGGAAGCATGGTGGATGTCGCCCCCCATATTATTGCAGGCCTGAGATCGTCAGTTGTTGAACCGATATTCGGCCTTGTCACCCTTCCCTGTCTTGCTGAAGGAGAACGGATATCGGGAAAAGCAGCGGATGATATCGAGATGCTTTCATCACTGCTTGATGGGATCATCGTGTTCGATAACGAGACATGGCATAAAAAAATCAAGACACAAAGAGCAAACCTCCCGACAAAAAAGATGGGATTTGCGGAAAAGATCGGTCTCATCAAAAGCGAAAAACCCCTTCCTCCGGCCCAGGCAACCTACCGCAACCTGAATGAGGCTATCGTACGACGAATCGGTCTCATACTTCGTGCCGGTGAATTCAGGGCTGACGGGGGTATTGATCTTGCAGAGGTTGTCCTGGATTCCGGCGAAGTACTCAACACAATGAGAGGTATGGGATTCATCACCATCGGGTATGCAGTCGAGAAACTTCCCCACGATCCCCTCCGGTTCCTTTCGTGGCTGAAACCAGCAGGCCTGAGTGACGAAGAACAGAAAAAAAGAGCTTCCCGTATTGTTGAGCTTACAAAACAGGCGATATATCACGAGATCTCCACACCCTGTGACCTGACCAGCGCCCATAAAGCTCTGGTGCTCATTGCCGGTCCATCCCACGAACTCTCCATGAAAGGATTCATGACCGTCAGGAAATGGATTGACAGGAGCATCGCAGGACTTGAGACACGGTCAGGAGATTATCCTGTCATGAACACAAAAAATGTGGCGATTATCGTCATGTTGTCCGGGCTCGAAAATATCCCCCGCATTTCTGAGATAAAAGAGATCCGATCGCAGTCAAAATCCGGGAAGCATGCGGGCCCTGCAGAAACCCCCGATGAAGGCATGGAACGGGTTCACCCGATTATCAGGGATGACATGATCTCGCTTCCCGCTCGTATGTCAAGATCCGATGACACTGATCGCAGGACTCCAGCTCATGAAGTTCTTCAGCCTGAATACGAGAGCGAAGCTCCGGAAAAGATGCCGGAACAAATCCTGCAAAACGAGGTCGCAGTTGAACCGGCAGAACCGTTACAGCCGGTTATATCAGAAATTCCCCGACCCATTCCTCCGGCAAGGAAGATACCGTCACCCGAACCGCCAGGTGAGGCAGAACCCCTCAGGACACCCGAGGTATTTGTACCTCCTTCCCGGCGTCGGGTCATTGTTGCACACACAGAAAAAGAACACGCTCCTCACCATCCTTTGCATTCGCTGCCAGCTCACGGCGGATTGCGCCCTGAAAAGAGCAGAACGTCTGATCACCATGTACCGGAATTATCTCCCCGGCATTCCGATCAGGACAGCGCACCTGCCAAAGAAACAGAACGACAGAGAATTGAAAGGGAGTTGCGCCGGCAGAGATCGATGGCGATAGGTGGTGCTTCCCAGAAAAACGCGTCTCAGGCCGGGAAAATCCCTGAAAAAAATCTGGAGAAACAGGTCATCCAGCGAAAAACGCATCATATCCGGGCAGATATTGAGGAGGAGATGCCGGTAAAAGTGAGCGAACCGGCGGAGATTGAGATCTCCGCTGAAAGACGGACGGTCATCGTCGGAAAACGAAAAACTGTTCTCCAGCTGCAGGATGAGCGGGACACATCTTCTCTCCAGGAGGAGACAAGGATTCCGCATCCGGATGAATCCGAAGACGATGACAGAAGCGTAGAAATCAGGGACAGGATATTCCGGGCAAGAGACGAGATATTTACCGGGAAAGGTGTGAAAAAAACCATCCTTCCGCCGGCCCGGGATTCCACGCTCCTCCATACCGAGCTGAAATCAAAGAAAAAAACCGCGGATAACGAAGATTCCATTCAAGAAAATAACCCGCCGGAGACAGAGGATCGGGACATTCAATCCGGGAAAAAACGGATCAGAACGGATAAATCATGAACCGAAGCCGTCTGATCAGTTACTCTCGATAATCTTTGAAAAAGGAATATTTCCAGCACCAATCTCGGTTTTTATTTCAATTCCCTGCTCCACGCAGTTTCCAGTAAAATTCATGCCGCTGAACGCAACGATAGAGAGACGGAACGGATTGTCCGGAAGGTTGAAAACCTGGTTACCCATCGTGATCGGAAAAATAAAACCACAGGAGTTCATCTGGCGGATTATTTCCTCTGCCTTTTCCCTGGCTGCACTAGGCACTTCGCGGACATTTGCAAGGGCAATCCCGGTTTTTGACCGGGTATACTCAGAGATTGTGGTGAGGTTGGAAGAAATGAACAATTCAAGAGGATCGATGGTTGTTCCCCGATAGCCGATAAGATCCCTGAACCTCTTCGGCATACCCTGTTCCAGTTCCAGTCTTCCGCCAAAGGCCATATTCACCGGTATACCATTTCGCTGGAACACCCCGTCCATGGAGATGCTGCATAGAGAGATGAACCCGACTGAACCGGAAGGAATCCGGGGATCCTTGTCTATGATGCGGTACGACGAGAAAAAACCGCAGCCGGCATTAATCACATCATCAAACGCTGCTTTTGTCTGTTCAAAGGAGGATTCCGGAACAATGGAGAGGTTATACGCTACTTCCCCCGTGCCGGTGGACGGATCGAAGGTGCTCCGGTATGCCAGGCGTTCCAGTTTTGATATGATGAACCCGATCCTGTCATCAACAAGGGCACTGTCTGTCTCCTGCCGACCCTCAGGAGTCAGAACTCTCCCCTGATTGCCTATCTTTTCCGTAAAACCCATGGTGTCAAGGTAGCTGAGATAGTACTGGACTGCCCTGTCACTCAGGACGAAGCCGCGTTCTGCCATCAGTTCCGAGAGCCGCTTTGCCCCCATGGGATCCTGGTGTTCCCGGAGGATACGTAATATTTCGATATATTTTCGTTCTGTACGGATCATGCTCATTTCGCCCCAACCACCCCAAAGCTGTCCTGATATCGCCCGTTATACTTCTGCGCCGGGTTACATACCTCGTGGAGTATCATCTGGGCTATCCGCTCGTTTTTCTTAACTGTGATCTCCTCGATTCCCATGTTGCTCAG
>Ga0302253_1000520_pt1 | contig 30706 bp, 22 predicted proteins | sample AAG_RA_Trp_MG_FD_193537 | JGI IMG/M metagenome (GOLD analysis project Ga0302253, IMG submission 193537) | Enriched activated sludge microbial communities from anaerobic digester in WTTP, New Holstein, Wisconsin, United States - AAG_RA_Trp | ecosystem: Engineered > Bioreactor > Anaerobic >...
ATCTCGGTGTTGACGCAATCCTCCTCCTCGGGATAGTGCTCTTCATAATGCTGATCCAGTATTTCTTCTCCGACAAGATTGCGCTCATGTCCATGGGTGCCCGCGAAGTCACCGAGCAGGAGGAGCCGCGGCTCTACGAGACCCTGACTCGCCTCTGTGCTATTGCCGGGATTAGCCGACCGAGGCTTGCGATCGTCGACAAGAATATTCCCAATGCATTTGCAACCGGTAGGAACCAGAAGAATTCTGTGATCGCGGTCACCACCGGCCTTCGGAATATGCTCAGCCAGGAGGAACTTGAAGCAGTGATAGCCCATGAACTCAGCCATGTTAAGAACAGGGATGTCATGGTCATCACCCTCGCGAGTTTTATCTCAACCGCGGCGTTCTTCATCTTCAGGAGTTTTCTTCTTTCAGGGCAGAGTACCTCGGGCCGGGGGAAGCAGAACCTCTGGTTCATAGTCCCGATCCTCGCCGCTCTTGTATGGGTCATCAGTTACCTGCTGATTAAAGCCCTCTCACGCTACCGTGAATTCGCTGCCGACAGGGGATCTGCGATCCTTACTGGCCAGCCATCGCACCTCGCATCGGCCCTGATGAAAATCAGCGGACTGATGGAGCGTGTCCCCACGAACGATCTCAGGAAGGTCGAGGGAATGAATGCATTCTTCATTATCCCGGCAATCTCCGGATCATCAATCTTCAATATCTTTTCCACCCACCCGACGGTGGAGCAGCGGATCGCAGCCCTTGAGCGGATAGAGAGGGAGATGGGAAACCATGGGATTTAGGGAGACATTAAGTGCGATACTTGGCACAACCCGGCTCCCGAAAGCAAAACTCGACACGCTCTTTGCAATCTCTGCCGCGAGCATCACGATGCAGACAGAGTTCAATTTGAAACCCTCGTCTTCAGCAGGAATCTGCTTCAAGCCCATCGAATCTTCCGGGTATGAAGCCGCCAGGAAGGAGATTGAAGAACTCCTCCAGTTCAGTTCCCGGGAGACCGAGAGCAGGTTTAGGCTCGTTACCGATGAATACCGGTTCACCTGGGTGATCCTCGAGGATCCAGACTTCGAGGATCTTGTCTCGGGCATACACCTGGTCAGCCAGACCCTGATCGAGAAGGGATTTGGCGCCTATATCCTCTGCGCCGTCTTCAGGTTCGAGAAGGAGAAGCCAGTCTACTGGATTTACAATTTCAAGCAGGGGAGATATTATCCCTTCATTCCTTACGGTGACAAAATGCGTGATAATGCACAGGAGTTCAGGATACGATCGCTCCTCGAGCGCGAACTTCCGATTGAAACTGATGTGGCGAAGTGGTATCCCCTCTGGGGGATCCCACTCTAGAGGCCATTTTTTAATATTCCTTAAAAAGGGATGAAATGCTCCACTCCCTTCCTGTCGTGAACATCAATCTTTGAAGAGTCCTGAACCCTTGAATACGTCCCTGGCCTCTTCGATGGTCATATCTGCCGGGGGCACGATGATATCTGACTCCACGATCTCTTTCGCGGGGACTTTTTTTCCTTCTCGGATAACCAGGCCAATCAGCTCGTCAAGGCTTTTCTTGTATCCCTTTTTGTTTCCTTTCTCAACGTACCCGACTATCTTGTTGTCTATCTTGTTCATATCGTCAAAGAGGCTGCTGTTGACACGGTACTGCCCCTGCCCCATGATGCGGATGATCATTTCACCACCTCAGCCTTGAGTTTCGCAAGTTCTGCTTCGACCCCGCTCTTCTGGCTGATCTTTGAAAGTTCCCGTTCGATATCGTCCTCACCTGCAGTGAAATCAACAAGCGTCCCCTCAGCAATGAGCTCGTCGAGGGCTGCGGAGCGTGCTTTCATCTCTTCTGTCTTGTTCTCTGCCCGCTCGATCGAGACTCCGATATCCGCCATCTCTTCGGAAATGCCCGAGACCGATTCGCTGATCTTAACCTGGGCTTCGGCAGCAGAGTACTGGGCCTTGATTGTCTCCTTCTTTGTCCTGAACACTTCTATCTTGGTCGAGAGCCTCTTTTCGGCTTCGACGAGCTTCTCCTGTTCCACCTCGAGGGTTGCGATCTCCCTCTCAAGGTTCGAGGCCTGGGATGTGAGCGCGGCTTTCCGTTCGAGTGCAAGCCGGGCGAGATCCTCCCTGTTTGCCTTGATGGCATCACGGGCCTGGGCATCGAGCTTTTCGCTGTTCTGGAGTACTTTCGCCCTCTGCAACTGAAGCCGCTTCTTCGAGGTTGCAACCTCTGCGACACCCCGCTTTACATTCTGAAGAAGCTCAAGTTGCTTCTCATACGAGTAATCCAGCGTCTCCCGCGGATCCTCCATCTTGCCGATCAGCTTGTCCATTTTGGCCTTGATTACGGTCCCCATGCGGTTTAAAAGACCCATCGTATCTTCTCCTTTAACACGTGGATGAAAACCACGCGGATACTTGTAATGAGGTACCAGATTGTCCATATACTTTGTGACGGCGCCTGAAGAATTCTCCACTGTCTCCTGCCAATCTCATCAGGATTTTCAGATGAGATACATGAATTCCTCTCTTTCCTGCGGGTGATGTGACAGGAAATGTCTCCAGGGTTCCCGTAAGAGATTGCGTCGAAACTATCAAATGGAGGTTCCCTTCTATGCTATGGTGGAGATACACTCATGGCAAAAAAGAATGACGCAACCGTTGTCAAGGTCATTGAACTGATCGGGAACTCTCCCAAGAGCTGGGAGGAAGCCGTCCAGAATGCGGTCAAGGAAGCCTCAAAATCTGTCAGGAATATCAAGGGGGTCGACCTGAAGCGATGCACCGCGAAAGTGGCCAACGGAAAGATTGTTGAGTACCGGGCAGTCGTGAAGGTCGCATTTATTGTCGAACGGGAGATTTGACCTCCCCCCCCCACTTTTCCGTCGGGTATTCCATAGCATATTCAACAGCTCCGGCTTCATGCTCCCTCCATCCTCACAAAGAAGCCTTTGGGCATCTCTGGGTACCAGGTATACTTTACGACAGCGCTGGGTGGCTTTGAGCCCGGCCCTTTTTTTTAGCGCCATGTGATAATATCAAAAAATATCTTTTTACCTGTGTGCAGAGAGCATATACACTATCCGGAACGAGACCAGAGCGTGATGAAACATGAGGAGAGATGGACGACGAAGCACGAATGTAGAGGATAAACGCGGAATCGGGGGGAGCAAGGGAGTTATCGGGGGAGGAATCGGGGTGATCGTTGTTGTCGTGGTCGCCCTCCTGCTGGGAGCTGACCCGGGCGCAGTGCTGAGTTCAGTCACTGAGCAGGGTGGGTATTCAACCGGTGATACCTCTCCCACCGCAACATTCTCTGCAGAGGAGAACGAGATGGCAGATTTTGTATCCATAGTCCTCGCTGACACGGAAGACACCTGGCACGCCGTGTACAATGCGAAGGGAAAAGCGTATACAGAACCGAAGCTGGTCCTGTTCTCAGGCGGTGTTGAATCCGCATGCGGATATGCCCAGTCTGCCATGGGGCCTTTTTACTGCCCGGCTGACCAGAAGGTCTACATCGATCTCTCCTTCTACCAGTCGCTGAAGAACAATTATGGCGCCCCGGGGGACTTCGCACAGGCGTATGTCATCGCCCACGAAGTCGGTCACCACATACAGAATCTCGACGGGAAACTCTCGCAGATCCAGCGTCTCCAGGGTCAGACCGATGAAACCACCGCGAACAGATTGTCCGTGATGCTCGAACTGCAGGCTGACTGCTATGCCGGCCTGTGGGCATTCCATGCAAACCGGGCCCGCGGGGTCGTGGAACCAGGGGACATTGACGAGGCGTTAAACGCAGCCTCGAAGATAGGGGACGATACGCTGCAGAAACAGGCACAGGGCTACGTAGTACCTGATTCATTCACCCACGGTTCAGCAGCCCAGCGGAAGCAGGCCTTCATGACCGGCTACCTGAGCGGCGATGTAGCATCGTGCCCGATTTGTACCTCGGATTCATCATGCCTCGCGGCAGCACAATAATTGGACCTGATCCCGATACACTCCAATACCGGGTTTTGTCCATATCCCGTGACACTCTCTTTTTTCCCGCGCTGAAGTACGGTTTTGCCATGAGAAATCACTGTTCGGGTAAAGATCCTGGAAGATGTTCGCGGTTTGAAAAGAAGGAAAGATCACTCATTCCATATCCCTGAAAATGGCGGGCCCACCCCCCGGAAAAGGGCATTGAACACTCCTGGAAAAAACCTGTATCTACCGATGTAGATGTAACAAACAATACATATTTCCCACTCAGGTTCCGTCTATTTACTACTGTGACCTCACACGAGGGACCAACAGGATACCTTTGAGCAGCTTCCTCTTAGTGTCTGAATAATAGCAGGTCCATATGATCTCGGTACTATACGTTGATGATGAACGCGATCTCTGCGACATATCGCGGATATTTCTGGAGAGAGGGGGGGAGTTTGAGGTAGCGACCGCAAGCTCCGCACAGGAAGCCATTGATCTGCTCCATCTCACGTCATATGATGTAATCATTTCCGACTACAGTATGCCGGGGATGGATGGGATTGCATTTTTAAAGGCTGTGCGGGAGCGTTTCGGAGATCTCCCGTTCATCCTCTTTTCCGGCCGGGGCCGCGAGGAAGTCGTGATCGAGGCCATTAATAACGGAGCCGATTTCTATATCCAGAAAGGTGGTGATCCGAAGTCCCAGTTCGCCGAGCTGAGGCACAAGATCCGGCAGGCTGCCCGAAGAAAACAGGCTGAACGCTTCCTCTGTGAATCTGAACGGCGGCTTACCGATATCATCAATTTCCTTCCTGATGCCACGTTTGCCATCGATAAAAAAGGGTGCGTGATTACGTGGAACCATGCCATCGAGGAGATGACGGGCGTTCCCGCACATGAGATGCTTGGAAAGGGGGATTACGCCTATTCCATCCCATTCTATGGCTCAACACGCCCGATTCTTATCGATCTGATCGATGAGCCGAAAGATCGCTTCTCCCATCTCTACACGAATATCAGCCGGAACGGAACATCCCTCATGGCAGAGACAGCCCTTGCCAACCCGAAGGGACGCAGTATATCGATCCTTGCCAGGGCATGTCCACTCTGCAACGAGAATGGAGAGGTTACGGGGGCGATCGAATCAATCCGTGATATTACCGAGTCGAAGAAGGCTGAATACTCCCTCCGGTCGAGCGAGGAGAAATTCCGAGCTCTTGTCGAGCTCTCCCTTGAGGGTATCATTATCACTGACTTCTCGGGGACACTGCTCTTTGCCAACAATACTGCAGGCACCATTGTCGATATAGATGATATCCAAAAAGTCCTCGCAAAGAAAAACGTCATTGATTTTATCGCACCCGAATCACGGAATGATGTTCTCAGGGATATCTCCCAGGTGTCGCAGGGTATCGATGCCTACCTTGTCTCCTATAAACTGATAACCGCGAAACAACGGGTGGTATGGGTCGAATGTATCGGGAAAAAGATACAATTTGAAAATGCCCCCGCAATCCTGGTCTCGATGCGCGATATAACAGAGAGGAAGCGGGCTGAAACCACAATCCGTGAATCCGAATCAAAATTCACGACTGTCTTCCAGCGCAGCCCTATATCGCTCACCCTCGTTTCCGCAACCAGGGGAACTTTTACTGATATCAATGATGCATTCATGCGGAGCACCGGATTTACCCATGATGCGGTGATTGGCAGAACCTCAGAAGAACTGGGCCTCTTTGTCGACCCGGCCGAGTACGAGGGTTTTGTTTCCACCCTCAAAAAACAGCGCGAGATCCATGGGATGGAACTGAAATGCCGGATGAAATCAGGTGATATCCGGATCTGCCAGTTCTCATCCGGTATCATCATGATGAAAGGAGAACCGCATATCCTCTCGACAGTCGAGGATGTTACCGAACGAAAAAATGCGGAGGAGGCGCTCCAGGCCATTATCAGGAGCATGACTGGTGTCACCGGCATTGATTCATTCAAAACACTCACGAGGAACGTAAGTTCACATCTCGGGGCAGACTGCGTCATGATCGGGGAGATCCAGCCTGACAGAGAGAGAGTCAAAACCGTTGCCATGCTGCTTGATGGAAATGATATTGATAATTTCTTCTATTCTCTCAAAGGTACACCCTGCGAAAACGTGGCTGAGAAGGGATTTTGCATCTACCCGGATAACGCAGCCATACTCTTTCCCGAGAGCAAAGATCTCTCGGACCTGAATATCCAGGGATATGCCGGCACGCCGCTCCGGGATTCGACAGGAACCGTGATTGGTATCTTGTGCGTCTTATCACGCTGTCCGCTTTTACCCTCACATGCAATGCAGGAATTCCTGGATATCATTGCGGTGAAAGCCTCCGCCGAGCTTGAGCGGATCAGAATTGAAAGGGCACTGACGGAGAGCCAGCAGCGCCTTGCAGAGGCAATAGACCTTGCACACCTGGTAAACTGGGAATACGATGTCGCAACAGGGATGTTCACGTTCGATAACCGGTTCTATGCCCTCTATGGCACCACAGCGGAGAGCGAGGGAGGTACACGTATGGCGGCAGACGTGTATGCCCGGGAATTCGTCCACCCTGGTGACCAGGGCATGGTTGCCGATGAGGTTAAAAAGGCGATGGAGACCACCGATCCCGGATACATCTCGCAGTGCGAGCATCGCATCATCCGGAGGGATGGCGAAGTCCGGCATATCGTTGTCCTGATCAAAGTCATCAAGGATGAAAAAGGCAGGACAATCAGGACCCGTGGGGTTAACCAGGATATCACCGAACGAAAGAGGGCAGAAGAGGCGCTCAGACTGGCAAATCGCCAGCTCAACCTGCTGACGGGTATCACCCGCCACGACATTCTGAATAATATGACCGTCCTCCTTGGGTACCTTCACCTTGCAGAAGAGGAACCTGCAAATCCACGTGTTCCGGAATTTTTGCGGAAGATGGAATTGACTGCTACGAATATCAGGTCCCAGATTGAGTTCACACGTATCTACCAGGATCTCGGCACGCACGAGCCACAATGGCTGGATTTGGCCATGATCATTCGCCGCATCAAGGTCCCGGAAGAGATCGCGCTGATCGCAGACGTGGAAAATATCTCAGTGTTCGCGAGCCCCATGTTTGAGAAGGTCTTCTTCAACCTCATCGACAATTCGATCCGGCATGGTGAACGGGTGACAGGGATACGGGTCTCATGCCAGAAGTCGGGTGATGACCTGGTAATTGTGTGGGAAGACAACGGTGTCGGCATTCCCGGAAAAGACAAGGAACATATCTTCGAACGGGGGTTTGGGAAGAACACCGGTCTTGGCATGTTTCTTGCCAGGGAGGTTCTCGCCCTGACCGGCATTACCATCCGGGAGACCGGTGTGGAAGGCACGGGAGCCCGTTTCGAGATTATGGTGCCACAGGGGAAGTGGCGGTAATCGGACCCGGGAGTGGGTGCATCATGGCCTGCACTCTCATGAAGAGGAGACGTGCTCGTTTTCTCCACCACCCTTTTTTTCACTCCTCGGGTCCAGAAGCATTATCCCGTCCTTCCTGCAACATCTGTTCATGACTTCCCGTGCGGATTTCGGAAAACACCACCAGCATGAGGTGTTCTCCGCATCCCGTGCCGCCCATCTCGACACCCCGATGCGGCGGCGACTCTATCACCCTGAACGTCTTGCAAAACGTTACGTGAAGCCCGGGTACAGGGTTCTTGACTTCGGGTGCGGCCCTGGATTCTTCACCCGTGAATTCGCAAAACAGGTCGGGGAGACCGGCCGGGTCTATGCGGTCGACCTGCAGGAAGAGATGCTCCGGATCGTGCGGGAGAAGCTGGAGTCCGAAGTCTGATTTCACGGGTGACCACACACCAGTGCAACCCTGACTCCATACACCTCCCCACCGATCTCGATGGGACTTTCGATGCAGCGTTTACCATATTCGTGGTCCATGAAGTTCCTGATCCATCAATACTTTTCGGTGAGATTGCCGCCCTCCTCAAGCCACGCGGGATACTCTTCTTCTCTGAACCTCCAATCCTTGTCTCCGGCAGGGAGTTCCGTGACAAGATTGCATGTGCGGGAGAGGCGGGATTACATTGTGTGGAGCGGTCCTGGTTCTTTGTCAACCGGGCTGCAGTATTGAGAAAAGGGTGAGAAGGGTAGCAGGACAGGGAGTAATCTCCCCCGGTACTAATAATACTCGTAGATGCGCCCGGCAATGCTCCCCAGGTCCTCTCCCACGGCCGTCATGTCATCCAGCGAAGAGATCGGCACATTGTTGGCATATACGGCGAAAACGATCCGCTTTCCGCTCTTTGTATCCACGTACCCTGCAAGGGATTTTGCAAACAGGATTGCCCGGTCGTTCATGGGATCATAATTGATGCTCGTCCCTGTTTTTGCATAGACATGCCCGCAGGCCGGGTTGTCTACCCCGCAGGACGTGGCAAGAGATCCATCAACACCGAGTATGGGTTGCGCCTTTACGAACCGCTCCGCATATGGACGAGTGTGCATGATGGTGAGAAGGTGCGCCGCTATACGTGGAGAGATACGATCTTCGTTCACACCGCCTGCACCATCCCCAAGCGAGATGCTCATCGTGTCGAGACCAAGCGAGGAGAGGATCCGTCCTTCTCCCTTCATACCCTCATAGAACGAGGTCTTGTTGGACGCCATGGCAAGCAGCATAATATACGAATTGGCATGCATATTCTGGGAGACTTTCAGCGTCAGTTTCACGTCCTCGATGAGCGGGGGAGAGGTGATCTCTGCCACCTTCCTGGAGCCGGAATAGTTGCCCTTTTCAGGCAGCTTTTCTCCGGGATTACCCCCGGTTGCGCGTGCAGTTACGTCAATACCCTTCCGCTCAAGGGCTTCGATAAAGAGGGTGCGGGAAAATGCAGCGGGATTCTTCACGGAGCACGTCTGGTTCACCTGTCCTGCATCAGCGGCGATCGTGCCCGAGACCATGATTGTCCCCTCTGGTTCTTCTGTTATCGCGATTGAGAGAGGCGAACCGGCTGGCCCGGTTGTCACTCTGTTATCAAGGGTATATGCGGCAGTCCCGGGTCGAATCGCAAGGACTGGGGCAGTCCCAGGAACACCGGGCGTGATAATGATGTCGACAAGGTTGTCGTTGATGACAATCGGAGAGAGGACGGGGTCCCATTGATCGGCGGTCTCAAATAACCGGTCATCAATGACCACGTCTGATACCCTGCGAATCCCGGATGCCTTCACCTGCGAGGCAAGATACTCGAGGCCGGCAAGCGGGTCGGTGCGTGTAAGGATCGCTCCCTCCAGGGCATTTGCATCCCCGTGATCGACGTCTGTGTATTCTACGGTATCATCAGGGAGGGTACGTCCGCCCATTGTCAGATCTCCGCTTGCCACCAGAGCAAGGATACCGTCGAGATTTCCTGTATTGTCGACATCTCCCACTGCATAGACCGGTGTGACGAAACGGTAATCGGGTCCAAGCGCTTCCAGTATTGCTGCTGATGAGAAGAGTTTGGTCGTGGAACCAGGGAGAAAGAGTTCATCGGCATTGCGCTCATAAAGTGGAATCCCATTTGCCGGGTCGACAACGATGATTCCCCAACTGGTATGAGCATATTGCGGGGCGCTGGTGATGACCGCGAATTTCTCTTCGAACTGCAAGGACGTGGGAGATACCCCACGGGAGTCTGTGCACCCCGTGGTAAAAAGGAGGAGAATCAGCAGTACGATTGGGATGCATGGTGCAAAGGTCATTATTCGAGAGCCTGGAGACATGGGTATCGTATGCTTATTTCCTAACTGTTCCCTGATAAAGAGACCTTGTAGGAACGCGGAACACAGCACAAACGCAGGGAGCCCCCAGTCACATTATATTGACGATGACAAAACTGGAAAAAAAGGATAGAGAGGATCTTTTAGGACAGTGTCTTTTCACAAATTCCCCACCTTCACCGGTATCTCCAGTGCAGGAAGGGGAGTTTGGCATTTCCGGCTTCGAATGTATCTCACCAGAAACTAGTGCCTTTTTATAAGCATCCCCCTTTTCCAGAAAAGGAGGAGTTCTGATTCCGGCAGATCCCCTGCAATGGTCCCGATGGGGGTCGAAGATACGTCACGCACACTCAGACATGCTCTTCTCAACTCCGGGGAGTTGATTTTGACCAACTCGACACGGCCGCGAAGAACATACCAACATGCAAGGTACGCAAGAAGCTTTCGAACAACACCCGTTTCCAAGGGGAGATATGAACGCACTGAGAAGGATCGCTATTGCCAGGTGAGCACAATCACAAAAAAGGGCAGATATATACCGGATACCTATTTCCTTCTCTTGTTTCTCTGGTTTGCCGCGATCTTCTCTTTTGCGGTCATTGGCGCAGGTTTTGAACTGCCGACCCCCGCGACTGCTCCCGTGGCTGAATTTGTTTCTGTACTATCAGGCTTTTTTCCCTTGCTTTTCTGGTTGCCGCTATCTCTCATAAGGGATCATACGGTGCGAAAGATGATATATATTGGCTGAAAATCCTTTTTTTAGGGGATATATTGGATAATGCTCACCATGCATGGTGTTTTTTTAGGATCGATCAAGGGCAGAGGATTCGGTGATCGGATTATCCTGATAGAAAGAGTTACTCTTCTTGACCCTGGCGCATCCACTCCCCTGCCACCAGGGACCATTCATCAGCAATAACGTTGCGTGAAAATGAAAAGATCAATGCCTTTTCTTCTTCATTTTTGCGGCGTTTTTGTCCTTCAGAGACGCGATTTTCTGTGCATCAAGTGACGCTTCAGTCTTCTTCACGGCAGGGGCTGCGGATGCCTGATGATCCGTTGCCTTGTGCCCCTTTGTCTTTTGTTCATTCTGCTTCTTCATGGCGGGGTACTCTGGCGGCCGGGTATAAAGAGGTACGCGAGTTGAACGGGGATTGGGGAGTCCTCAAGGAAGCGTGAATTTACATCCCCATTTTCCCGGGCAGCTCCCGTGCCCATGCAGAGATTGCATCCCAGTCCCGGAAATCTCCCTCCGGGATCTTCATCATCTTCCCGACGGATCGGACCAGGAATCCCTGATTTCCAGGGTCGAATTTCCCGGCAAACATCGTGACCGCTACAGGCTTTGCCGGGGCCATTGCTTCACCAAGCGCTCCTGCAATCACATCCGGATCACCTGCTTTCGGGTAGACCAGGGCGATACCGGTGACAAAACCGGCAGTGGGAATGTGAATGATGCATTCACGGTGCTTCGCGATAAAAGCAGGCACATCCGCCAGGAATTTTCCTGCGTACATAGGAGTCCCGAGAACCAGTGCATCATACGTCTCAAGCGTTGTGACCGAGTTCATCTCGGCGACCACAACGGTGATTCCCCTATTCTCAAGTTCACGTGCGACTGCGTGTGCGATCTCCGCGGTCGATCCTTTCTTCGATGCATATGCGACAAGAATGCGTGCCGACATGGTTTTCCTGTAAAGGACACTGTGCATTGATGGTATTTGAATCTGCGATCAATGCTGGAGGGACGATCCCAATGGTTATTACGATGTACGGCCTCATCCGCTTTCGGGGGAAACCGCCGCCCATGTCAACGTTCAGGTTTTTCAATTCCCACCCTATCAGGGCAAAGAGGATCAAACTTGCCGCTGAAGCGCGATGCGAACTCTGTGGAAACGAGAATGGGATCGACGATCTCGAGATCCACTCCCTCATCGATGAGGAGGCTGCTCTAAAGGTACCTCTTCGTGATCTGGAGCCGTTCCTGCTGGTTCTCTGCCCCCGCTGCCATCATGATATGCACCGGTTCTCGGCACCACACAGTGAACAGCAGATCCTGATCCAGAGGAGGCGCGAGGATATTCGCCAGAAGATATGCGACCTTCTTGCATATGTGCCAAGATCCTATACACCCCCTGATACCGATATCGAGGAAGTATACCGCGATGCCTGTTCATCCCGTTTCAGGTTTGGAACCTGATCATGAGTCTGTCCGGGATTTCTCCATCTGTTGAATACAATACTTGGCTATCCCAAATTTTTCATGGTATGCGAATATGAGAGTGGAGTAGCAACAGCAACAATCGCACACGATTGACTCCCCAATTGTTGCAGGAAGTTGAGAGAGACCAGGGAATGAAAAAAAGTCAGGGAGGTGTCAGGACAGTGAAATGCTTCCTGCACTTTCCACATGTCGCATCCCTTGATTCCTTGTAAAAGGCTTTGGGCATATTGTATACAATCGAGTTCTCTTTGGAACAACTGGGGCAGGTGAATCTGATCACATACCCGGATCTGGTCCCAATTACTGTTGGTTTTTCACTATTCTTCATCATGATTCTGTGTCTGTGTGTGGTATGCTCAACGGATGTTGTCACACAATCCAGTCTTTCTCTTACCCGATACATGCTGTATGCACAGGGCATACCTCGCCGGACGGAAGAGCCTCACCGCTTTCCCATCAAAATGCGCTTTTTTTCGTCCAGATTTTTCTGGCACTGATAGTATAGGACGCGAAAGGCTAAATAATCGTGGTATGATCGTACCGGAGATGAGCTTCACGCCCCGGGTTCCAATGAATCCTGGAAAAAAGGAATGATTGAATTTAAAACCGTGGTCGCCTGTGGTTAGGAAGGCATTCCTGGCAATAGACAGGCCTGCCCTCGGTTGGCTTGAACGGAACTTCACACTCTTTACCGCAGTCTGAACAGACTACCTTGGTCATTTCACGGGGTCCGAAATTTCTCGGGCCGCCAAAATTTGATTTGAACATATTTCTACTCGCACAGTTGAAAACTGTAATTACATCTTTCTTGCAGCATATGATAAAACACCGTATCGGATCGCTGAAAAATCATGCATTTTTTTGATATTTCCCAAAAATTTTCTCTGCCGCGCCCTTTTTGTTGAAAGATCTAGAAATTATCACTAGTGTGAATGTATTGGTGCAGGCTGGATATCGGATTGTATTTATACTACACGGGATACAGTGACCGTACTTGGGACCGCCATCCTCATTGTCCGGATCGAATGACAATGATTCCTCCGATGGTCACAAAGAACGGATGTATACCAGATAGATTCATGCCCTCGAGAGGGTGAAACATGAGTGAGGTTTTCTGGATGTCAGATGAATCATCTTGCTGCCCGATGGCAATCATCCCGGGCACCCATGTCTTCCCGTGGTGGCTTGTACTTGTCCATGGTATCGTCACCCTCCTCCTGGGGATACTGTTCCTTGCATATCCTCTTGGCACGCTCTTTGTGCTTGTCACCCTGCTCGGTGCGTACTGGTTCGTGAGCGGGATCTTCGGCCTGGTCAGTCTCGCACATGACAGGACGAACATGGGGTGGAAACTGGTATTCGGTATCCTGGGACTGATCGCGGGGATCGCAATCCTTGCCTATCCTCTTTACAGCACCATCGTCGTGCCCACCATCTTCATCATCTTTGTCGGGTTCTGGGGAATGGTGATGGGATTCACAGGGCTCTTTGCAGCGTTCAGGGGTGGTGGATGGGGGGCAGGGATCACCGGGGCGATCCTGATTATATTCGGGGTCCTCGTACTCCTCCATCCTGTAATCACCGCGGTCCTCCTTCCGTTTGTACTGGGTATATTCGGAATCATAGGCGGGATTGCGGCGATTGCAACTGCATTCATGCTCCGATCAAAAACGGCTGAAAGTGCTGCAATCTGATATTTCCAAAATTTTTCTTTTTTTAAAGAGATATACCAGGAATACCGTTTTTTTAGAGGATTCCCTCAATTATTCCCCATGAAGGGTCACTTCTCGTGGATGAATCCAGGATACCGGTGCATGCCTTTCTTTATAGGACAGTTGAAGAGGTTCCCAGGGAGGCAAGGATCCTGTGGATGACATGTCCGGGGACCGTGACCTCCCCCTGCACCCCTGCTATCGCAACCCATGTGTTCAGCGAGATTCCGGCTGAAAGCGCCTGGGTGTCATTCTTCACAGCGGTAGCAAGGGCTTTCACAATCTCAATCCGGTTCCTGATTCGGATATCGTGGCTCATCTCGATCATGGAAAGGTGCGAGAAGAGTGCCTGGGCCATCCCGTATTCTGTATTCGATGAGATTTCGCGTTCCAGGATATGCCGAGAGAGATCATACGCGGCATTCCCGTGGCAAACAAGGACCACCTTCTCAATGGCAGGATGATAGGTTAAGAATCTGAGAATAGTGGTGATCGCGATTCGGGCAGCCCTCTCGAAAGGGAACCCGTACGCACCGGTGCTGATCGCAGGAAACGCGATGCTGTGGAGACTGCTCAGTTCGGCAAGGGTGAGCGAGTTTTGATAACAGGATTCCAGGAGTTCGTCCTCCCCTTCGCTGCCGCCCTTCCAGACCGGACCGACCGTATGGATGACGAACCGTGCAGGCAACCTGTATCCCCGGGTGATCTTCGCCTCGCCTGTCCTGCAGCCACCGAGTGTCCTGCATTCTTCCAGGAGTTGCGGACCTGCAGCACGATGGATTGCACCATCGACACCCCCGCCCCCCAAAAGAGAGGGATTTGCAGCGTTGACAATGGCATCGACCCGGAGTGTGGTGATATCTCCTTCCACCACCATAACCCGGTCCGCGATTCCCGGTGGCATGAGGGATACCTGCATGGGGAGAGGGATAAGGTTTGGGGAGAGGGCAGGCACCTCGTTGATCAAAACAAGACAAAGACCTGATTAGGCTCGCGGAAAGACCTGACAATCTCTCCATGCGAAAGCATACATACTACAGCAACCTTCACACCTTTTCTGAATACTCATCGATCTTTACAAGAATAATGTCTCCATCAAGTTCGACAAATGTGACGTTTCCCACCCTTTCCGAGTCAATGAAAGCACCGTTTGGAACTTCCACCATCCTTGCCTCGTTTGAGTAGTATACCGAGAGGAACTGGATTCCTGACTTGTTGAACACCCTGCATACCCCGTCAACCCCACAATCGATGATCGATCCATATGGTATCTCGTTGTTGTGATCCATTCTGCCTGGAGGGAGGAGCTGAAATCCTCCTTCCAGCATCTCAGGCATGACACCCTCATCCATCTCAAGGGAGGGGAGATCAAGCTGGTTCCAGTCAATGAAGTTCCCGGGCTGAACTGCTTCAGGTGCAATGATGAAAACAGTTCCCGTCGCATCCGCTTGCAGTGAAGTATCCCGTGATTCCACACCGATCAAATACTTCCCCGCATGTAATTTCGATGTATCAAGGGTATCAGAGAAACCGTTGATCCCTCCCGCGCCGGCAACGACCACCGCAGACCCGTCTGCCATCTCGTGGGACCAGTCGTAATTCTTTGGCGTGGGATGCAGAAACGCAGTTACCAATGAGAGAGAGAGGGGGGTCCCGGCCGGGAGGCACGTGCGGCCACTGATCACAAGAGTGCCGGGCCGGGAAGGGTGAACCGGATCGATTGTGATCCATCCATCAACCCCGTTCAGGAAATAAGTCTGGACGGGAATCCCCTGCCCTGATTTGAGAATGGCCTGTTCAAGGTAATCTGCAAGGGTTGTCGGGTAAAGTGTCGGATCCTCAAGATGAGATACTATCAATGCAGGAATCTCGCTCCCGGTCGTAACCACTCTTTTAGCAGATTCGTCCCATGTGATGGTAAAATTGTCTGGCGGCTGGGGTGTGTGGACGACAATCGCGAGGCTGAAATCCCTTGGCAACGCGCGGGTATCTTCCGGGCTGAGGGTATACTGGAAACTCCCATTATGCATTACAGGGATGTAGCATGTCGAGATCTCGTCGCTCATGACCCATACCTGTACTCTAGATATCCCGGGATTCCTGACAGAACCATTGATCGAGAACGGCTCTCCGCGTAACACATTCAATGAGCGCCGCTGTGAAGTTTCTTGAACAGCATTGTCTTCAGGCGAAACCATCTGTACCGATGAGGCATCCGCAAGAAGATCCGTCTTCTCCAGGGGGCCGGAGAGCCAGTACGAGCCCTTCTCATCACTCCATTTGACCTGGTTCTCCCCGATTCCCCTGATAAACTCGGCTTTCATACCATGAACGATGACATCATCTGCAAGGCTCCCGTGGAGTGCGAATGGATAAGACGGGGATCCATTGCAGGTCTGCACCAGCCGCAGGGTATTCTCCCCCGCAAGGTAGATACTTTCCCACCGTGGACAGGGTTGCCCGTAAACCCTCACCGAAGATAACACATATCCGTCTGGAAGAGGGGTAGGGATTGCATATGCACACCCAGGCAGCAGCACTTCCGAGGCCTCTTCAAACGTGGTAAACTCCTGGGAGGTTTCCCCGCCACTGCAGGGGAGCGGCTCCTTCACCCACTGCCAGTCCCGGCTCACGATGGTTGCATTCGCGTCGTCTACAATGACCCGGTAATGCGATCTCTGGCCGGAGCATCGGAATGTCACCGCTGTGAATATCCCCAAAAAGGTCCCGTTCGGCCCGGTCTGTTCGTACTGTACCGGTCCCACGTTAACGATCTCGTACTCTCCACTCTCTATGGGGATCTGTTCCCTGACGGTCGAATCGTTCATCGCAACCCCTATGGCTGCCTCAGTCCTGTTCCTCGTTCCCCCGTGGTCTCCATTCTCCAGGCACCCGGCCCCAAGGATGGCATTAAGGCATATTACATGGAGAATAAGAATGCCTGTGAGGAGAACCCATCTTTCCTTCATTCCTGTCAATTGGGGGTAGTATGAATCCTAAGAACAATAAATCAGATGCAAACCCGGTAAACCTTTTCTCCATCCTATCAATTTTTCTCGGTTCAAAGAAGATCCATCTTTGAGAAGGATCATCAGTCATGGTGTCGGAATCGTGGAAAAAAATACTCAAATATTTCTTTATCGCTGCGATCATCATCTTTCTTCTCCTGTGTGGCACCACCTTCTACCTCTTCGACCAGAGTTCAAGGCAGAGCGAACGGCACAATTTCCATTATTCCATCCAGCTCTCGTATACCCGCACAATTGAGAATGTCACCATACTTCTCCCGGTCCCTCTCCTGAACGGGACAACGGTGCTGGCCGAACCATTCCTGAACAGGACCGTGCATGGCATCCCGGATGACTGGAACCTCTCGATAGAGAGAGTGAATGGTATGCCCATGCTCGCAATCCGTGCGATAAGGATGGTCCCGGAGTACCATGGATTTCCTATTGCGATCGAACCAGGGCAGAGCCCCCTTCCCACCACCCTTGTTCCAGGCACTGAATATTCGTCCGACACCCCGATACTCCAGCCGATCTCCATTGGCACGATGCATTCAGTGCAACGGACTATCGATACACATAATCCGGTGGGGAATGAGCCAGTTTTTGTTCCGGATGGAGAATTCATCCTTCTTGCCAGCACCCCGAACGCACCACGACTGGGAAAAGAGTATTCCCATACTGTCCCGGCATACCTCTCCTTCACGACCGACGGTCCTGCAGAAGTGCATATCGCTACCAGCATCCAGGGCACCAACTCAATATGGTGGGGTGGTTGGGTGTACAACAGGTACGCGGATACTGTTACCTGGGATTCGGATCATTCAACCGGATGGACCAATGCAACCGCGAGCCTTTACACCGAAGAAGGAATCTATTATTGATCCCGGGAAAATCCGGAGGATGGAGGACCGCGGTATGATACGATGGGGCGTTCCGGTTTCTTTTCGGAAAGTCCATGGTATCTTCCGAACAGAAAACAGGGATACCCCAAGGGGGAACTATCTCCTCCGGGGTGATAGAACACTCATCCGATTCCCTCAATATTTATACGCTGTGAATCCAAAATCCTTCCAATGCCACCGGCAAAGAAGATCGCAAAGGCTTTTCCTGCACGCGAGACGATCGAGGGTGCCGGTGTCCGTCTCTATCGTGCATTCGGGATAAAGGAACTGCCCCTCTTTGACCCGTTCCTGATGCTCGATGACTTCAGGTCAGACCGACCGGAGGACTACCTTCCCGGATTCCCCCGCCATCCCCACCGGGGGATCGAGACGGTGACCTACATGCTTGAGGGCAGGATCGAGCACGCCGACAGCCTTGGCCATAAGGGCCTTGTCGAGGCGGGGGGCGTCCAGTGGATGACCGCAGGGTCCGGGATCATCCACCAGGAGATGCCAAAGCCAGTCAACGGCCGGATGGGAGGGTTCCAGCTCTGGGTGAACCTTCCCAGGAGCCACAAGATGATCGACCCCCGGTACCAGGAGGTCCCGGCATCGGGGATTCCGGTTCTCTCACCTGATAAGAGCACCAGGATCAGGATCATCTGCGGTTCGATCGACGAGGTGTTCGGTCCGGTGCAGGATATCGTCGGATACCCGGAGTTCTTCGATGTGACGCTCGGCCCGGACGTGCCATTCTCCCACGAGGTGAAGGCAGAGCATAATGCAGCCGTCTACGTCATTGGGGGATCAGGGAATTTCGACATCTGGCAGGAGAAGGAGCTTGGAAACCGGACCATGATCCTCTATGCACCGGAGGGAAGAAGGGTCCAGGTCATAGCAGGCAGCAGGGGAGTCCGGTTCCTTTACCTCTCAGGACTCCCCCTCCGCGATCCCGTCGCGTGGAGAGGCCCCATCGTCATGAACACGGAAGAGGAACTCGACCAGGCATTCGAAGAGTACCGGCATGGGACGTTCCTGCGGAAACGCTGATCGGATCAGTGGTCATAGAAGGACGATGAACTAGTGAGTTTTCCAGCTTTGTGACATAATTTCTCTCTTTTCCTGGGAATACACCCAAAAAATGCTGCACTGAAAATCGATCCCAGGTTCGGATGATCCGGGCAACATCCCCATCGTTTAATGATGCACAATTCCAATTGACTGGTATGGCAAAGATGACTGATGAGATGATCACGGCATTCCGTTCAGGCAGGATATTCCCGATGGCGACCGCATCGAAGGACGGCGAGCCAAACGTTGCCCCGATGGGATCTGTCTTCGTGCGGGATCCCGGGACGATATGGATTGGCGACCAGTTTATGAAGACAACGATCGGCAATCTCACCGAAAATCCGCGGGCATGCCTCTATGTGTGGGGACCGGGCATCAAGGGATGTTACAAGGTCAAGGGAGATATCACAATCAAAAGGAAAGGGAAAGACTACGAGACAATGAAGGAAGAGGTTGCAAAGGCAAAACCGGGCCTGATATGCAGGTCTCTCCTTGTGATGAAGGTCACGGAAGTCTACGAGTGCATGCCAGGTGACCATGCGGGTGACCAGCTGATCTGAAAGGGATGGATATCCCCTCACCTGGGAACTTCTTTCAATCCACCACGGGTTCCGGGAGCGTTCGGCCCGTCGTGTCTCTCCTTCAGGGACTCTTACGCAGACCCTGCCGGAATAAGGTTCCCCGGGCTTGTACGGGACATATGGTTGAGAAGGTCTCAATCTTAGGATTGCAGCCGAGAAGATTCACAGGAACTTCTTTTTCAGATTTGTCGCAGATGGAACCTGGTTCTCAAGATACCGTCATCTCCGATGTGCTACGTATGGGAAGATCTCATGATTTATCAATAATAAGTCACTACTCCCTGTGCTTATAGACCGGGCGCCTGCCGTATGATTTCTGTCCTTTATGTTGATGATGAAGCACCGCTCCTTGATTTGGCCCGGATTTTTATGGAGAAAACCGGAGATTTCAGGGTCTTCACATCGACTTCAGCGAAGGAGGCACTGGAGTCTGCATCAATTACTTCATGTGATGCCATTGTCTCGGATTACCAGATGCCTGAGATGGACGGAATCGGTTTTTTAAAAGAGGTCCGGAGCAGGTTTGGGGACATTCCATTTATCCTTTTCACCGGCCGCGGAAGGGAGGAGGTCGTGATCGCGGCAATCAACAATGGTGCCGATTTCTACCTCCAGAAGGGCGGTGAACCAAAAGCCCAGTTCGCAGAACTCACCCACAAGGTCAGGCAGGCAGTACGGAGGCGGCAGGCTGAGATTTCCCTCAGGGAGAGTGAACAGAGGTACCGTGATGTCGTAGAGACCCAGACGGAGTTCATCAGCAGGTTCCTGCCTGACGGAACCCACGTTTTTGTAAACGAGGCATATTGCCGGCATTTCGGAAAGACGCGTGATGAGATCGTGGGCCATACGTTCACCCCTCCTATCCCTGAAGAGGATAAGGAACTTGTCCGTCGGTATTTTCAGTCTTTCTCACCCGAAAATCCTGTTGCGAATATAGAGCATCGCGTGATTATGCCCGACGGCAGTATCCGCTGGCACTGGTGGAACGACCACGCAATTTTTAATACCAACGGCAGGATCGTCGAGTTCCAGTCAGTGGGAAAGGATATCACCGACCGGAAACAATTTGAAGAGAATCTGAAACGATCCGAGAATCTCTACCGCACCATTTTTTCCACAACTGGTGCTGCCTCAATTATCACTGCACCGGATACTACCGTCCTCCTTGCAAACCAGGGCTGGGAGAACCTTACCGGAGTCCCGCGTGCCGACCAGGAGAACAAGCTCAGTTGGACCGTCTTTTTTAACAAGGACGATGTCGAGATGATGGTTCGCTACCATCATGCCCGCCGGGAAGACCAATCCCTCGCTCCACTGGTGTATGAGATCCGGCTTATCGATGTGAAAGGCATCTGCCACCACTGCATGGTCCATGTCCACATGATCCCGGGAACGAAAAACAGCGTGGCCTCCCTCGTCGACATCACAGACCTGAAAAACGCGGAGAATGCACTCCAAATGAGCGAGGAACGCTACAGATCAATCATCAACGACCAGACCGAGATGATCTGCAGGTTCAGGCCCGATGGTATTGTGACTTTTATGAACGATTCCTATAGGCAGTACTTTCATTTTGGATCCAGCACTGCTGATATCGAGGGGAAGAATATCGAGGACCTGATACTGAAAGGCCCCTACCAGAGAGTTGATGATTTTCTCCACGGACTTACACCCGAAATGCCTATCCGCGAGATGGACATCCCGGTAAGGAACAGGGCGGGAGAACCGGAATGGCAACACTGGTCGGTAAAGGCTTTTTTTGACAGTAGCGGCACACCTGTTGAATACCAGGTGGTCGGCCGGGACATCACGGAACAGAGGCGGTATTCGGCCGCACTTTCAGACAGCGAGTCCCGGCTTCGTTCGATCATCGACATGACTACGGATTCGATCTCGCTTGTTGATGAGGAGGGGCGGGTGATTGAATGGAATCCTGGTTCCGAAAGGATCTCGGGTATCCGGAAAGAAGACGCCCTTGGCAGGCACCTCTGGTATCTGACCTACTCGATGGTCCCGAGGGACTCCAGGACTGAGGATCGGCGTGCGGCCATCGAGAGATCGATAAGGACGATGTTCACGACGGGCGAACCTGTCTTTAAAGATCCCATGATCATCGAGGCTGAGCGTCCTGATGGCAGCCGGATCTTCACCCGCCAGGTGATCTTCCCGATAAAGACCGCAAAGGGATACAGGATCGCATCGATCGCCCATGATATTTCTGATGAACATCGAGCAGCGGCTGCCATAAAGGAGAGCGAGGCAAAATACCGCGAGCTTGCTGACCTTCTCCCCATGATGGTGTTCGAACTGGATCTGGAGTTCCGGGTAACCTATGCGAATAAAAATGCCCTTTCGACCCTTGGATTCACCGAGAAGGATCTCATGGAGGGGATACGGGCAATTGATTGTATTGATAAGGCAGATCAGGAGCGGGTGAGAGAGAATGTCCAGAAATCCCTCCAGGGAATCCCAACCGAACCACAGGAATATACCGGACTCCGGAAGGATGGCACCAGGTTCCCGGTCCTCATCTATTCAGCTCCGATATTCAGAGATGGAACACCGATAGGCTTCCGCGGGGTCATCATCGATATCACCGAATGGAAGCATCTTGGGAACCGGTTAAGGGTGAGCGAACAGCGGTTCCGCGGAATTGCCGAGCGATCCTCCGACCTGATATTTATCCTCGGACAATCCATGAGCCCGACCTATGTGTCCCCCTCCGCAAGGGCAATTGTCGGGTATGATCCCGTGGAACTCACGGGAAAATCCCCGGAGTTTGCCATGGCAACGATCTTCCAGAGGAGCGGGCCTGAACTGATGAATGCCGTGAACGCAACAATGGAAGGCCGTACGGTCGAAAATGTCGAGATCCAGCTCACAAAAAAGGATGGGGCGCCTGTGTATGTGAGCGTTCATGCGGTACCTGTGATGAATGAGGGGGTCCTCGAAGGTGCCCAGGTCACGATGAGGGACATCACGGCAGCAAAAAACGCTGATATCGCATTGCGTGAGAGCGAGGCAAAGTATCGCCTGCTCGCGGATAATGTCCATGACATGATATGGACTGCGGATCCCGGGATGAACCTCACCTATATCTCACCATCGGTGTTGGCGCTTCGGGGATACTCAGTCGAAGAGGCGATGGCTCAACCAATATCCGAAACCCTTACCCCAGAATCGCTCCAGGTCCTCGAACGCTCCCGTCTTGAGGGACTGGAGGCAGTGCAGAATGGCAGGACGACTCCCCAGCACCAGTATCTGGAACTGGAATTCCGCTGCAAAGACCGATCGACTGTGTGGACCGAGACGGTTATCACACCAGCATTTGACAGGGAAGGGATACTCACGGGTGTCGTTGGTGTCACGCGGGATATATCGTGGAGAAGGAAGGCGGAACTTGCACTCCGTGATTCCGAGCAGAAATTTTCGACGGTCTTCAGGAGCAGCCCTGTCTCGCTCACGCTTGTCTCTGCAAAAGACGGTAGCTGTGTGGACGTCAATGATGCCTTTGTAAGGGAATCGGGGTATTCGCGGGAAGATGTGATCGGCCGAATAGCCAGTGAGATCGGTCTTTTTGCTGATCCCTCTGAAGCTGATCACGTTTTCTCGCTCTTGAAGAACCACGGCCAGGTGAAAAATATGGAGATCCGGTTCCGGACAAAAAGCGGGGAGATCCAGACATGCCTCTTTTCTGCATCCGTTCTCCATATGGGGAATGATATGTTCGTCCTCTCAGGCGTAGAGAATATCACGCCACGAAAGAGCATGGAGAATGCGCTTCGGCTTGCAAACCGCCAGCTGAACCTGCTTGGGGGTATCACCCGGCATGATATCCTGAATAAGGTTTCTGTTATTCTCGGATATGTCGAGATAGCAAAGGAAGAGGCGAGTGATCCCTCGCTCCTTGAATATCTCGGAAAGATACAAACCGCGACCCGTGCTATCCAGTCCCAGATAGACTTCACAAGGATGTACAAGGATCTTGGGACACGGCAACCACAGTGGATCTCCCTTGCCTCCGCCATACCGTATCACTACGTCCCGCCCCATATCTCGTTGAAGGTCGATGTTGAGGGCATTGATCTCAATGCAGATCCCATGCTCGAGAAAGTGTTTTACAACCTGCTCGACAACTCGATCCGGCACGGGGAGAGAGTAACCGAGATCCGTATCTCATCCTGTATGTCGGGCCAGGACCCTACGGTGGTCTGGGAGGATAACGGCATTGGGATCCCGGCCGATGAGAAGGAGAAGATATTTGAAAGGGGTTATGGGAAAAATACCGGGCTCGGTATGTTCCTTGTCAGGGAAATCCTCTCCCTGACAGGAATTACGATTCAGGAGACAGGGGAGCCAGGCAAGGGGGTAAGGTTCGAGATGATCGTGCCCAGGGGCGGATTCCGGTGCTCCCGGGAGTTGCCATAATACACAGGGTCGGGTTTGTTGGAAACACTCATCACCCTGTCACATCCCCCTTTCCCCTCATCGCGGAGGCAATGATTGCCGGGATCGTGATCGCAGCGGAGATGAGGAAGATAAGGGCGATCCCACTGGTAAAGGCGATCTGGTCTGCGATAGGCATCACCGCACCACCAAGGACGAACATATCCATCATTTCATTGAGAGGCATCGTCCCCATGATCAGAGGGGTGGCAATGGCCATCGAGATGACCATCCCCGTATTGTTCAGGAACGCCCGGATGGACGATGCGACACCACGCCGGTCCACCCCTACTGCTGCCATGATCGCACTGGTGTTCGGCGGCTGGAAGAGGCCAGAGCCAAAATTGTTTACAAACATCCAGATGGCGAGTACAGGATAAGGGGTATTAAACTGCATTGTTGTGAGGCCCAGGAGACCGCCGAACGAGACGATCAGCCCGAGAGTGCTGATCTCCCGCGAACCGTACCGGTCGGAAAGCCAACCACCAATCGGCCCCGCCACTGCAAGGGCGGCCGCAGCAGGGATAATAAGGATACTCGCGGTGAGGGGATCGTATCCCTTCGGCCCCTGGAAGAAGAGGATCAGGAGGATCATCACTGCACCGCGTGCCACGGAGTTTATCAGGGCTGAGAGCTGACCGTAAAAGAAAATCCGGTTCGAGAAGAGGGAGAGGTCGATGAGAGGGTACGGGAATCTTTTCTCATGCCTGAAAAATGCAAAAAAACTGATCAGGGCTACTGCAAGGACCGCGAGCATGGGGAGGGATGTCCACCCCATGAGGAACGCAACCGAGATGTAGACCATGCCGGTGACGAAGGCAAGGGTGAAGTACACCATCCCTTTCGGGTCGAACCGCTCGGTTGCAGAAAACTCCTTCGGTTCCCGCAACTTCTTCTGCGCCCACCAGGTCGCGGCGATGCCGAACGGGATATTGAAGAAGAAATTCAGCCGCCAGTCGATGATGGTCAGGATGCCACCGAGGATCGGCCCGAACACGAAGGCCGCAGCGGCGATCATGGAGATGATCCCCATTGCCCGCCCGAGTTCGTTTCGTTTGAATGCATCAGCGACTATTATCGTCCCATTTGAGATCAGAAGAGAGCCCCCGACAGCCTGCACGATCCGGAATCCGATCAACTGGGAGATATCTGCCGAGAGTCCGCAGAGGATCGATCCTACGGTGAAGATCGCGAGACCCCCGACATACAACCGTTTCCTCCCGTGGATATCTGCGAGCCTGCCCCAGGCAGGTGCGAGGATGGTCATGATCAGCATGTAACTGATCAGGACCCACATGACGCCGATAAGATCGGTGTGGAGATCGACCATGATGGTCGGCAGTGCAATGATCAGGGTGCTTGCGTTGAGGACTCCTAAAAGTGTCCCGAGCGAGGCGATGGAGAGCGCAATCCACCGGTACTTCTCACACTCATCTCCCTCGTTCACTTTATCAGATCCAATGGAATCATATCCTTTCTTGATTCTTCCATCAGGAGAGCAGAAACTCCCGCCCTTCGCTCCTCTTTACTTTCATTGTTAAAATTAATTCTGTTTTTCAGGATTGAAGTGGTACTCTTCATTGGCTCGCATAATAAAGGTTGTGAGAAAAAAAGCTAACAGGAGGCCTACACCTGGACACAGGCAACGAATCTGGATAAAAAGAAGAAGATCCGGTTCGATCCTTAATCATTTTTTCAATAGCCCATACCCGGTCCGCTCGTCGAATGCTCTCCCCATCTGCATCCTGTATCGATGCGTCTTGGAAAGATTTTCCGTGTGTCAATTTTCCAGCTACCTCGGGCAATTGTCCGTCGCTTCGATCGACAGCGACTCGGCTTCAATGTACACCCTATTAGTCTGCGGGTACGCATTGCGCAAATCCGCCTCGATGCGGCGGATCGCCTCGTGCATCTGCTCAGCAGTTGTACCTTCAGTAAAGCACACTCCCATGTTCACGAGCAGATCGTGCGGGCCTAGGTACATGGTGAGTATATCGCAGGCACGCTCGACTGCAGGGTCCGACTCCACTCGCCGCCGGATGTCCTTGAGTTCATCGGGATTCACGCCCTCGCCCAATAGCAATCCCTGAGACCGGGACGCGAGAATTCCGGCCACGCTCATCAGGAGCACGCCGATTGCAATCGATGCGAATCCATCGAGGTATGGATTGTTGAACATATGCCCGAAGAATATCCCGAGGAACGCAAAGATGAGGCCGAGCATGGCTGCGCTGTCCTCGAGTACCACCGTGTAGAGGCTCGGATCCTTCGAACGTTTGATGAACTGCCAGGAGCCCATCTCGCCCTTGGCCTGCAGGAACTGCTTCATGGCCACCGTGAATGAACCACCCTCAACGAGGAGCGAGATGGCTAGCACAATATAAGCCGCGGTAGGGTCACCCAACTCTGCAGTCGGCGCGACGTGGCGAATGTGCGAGATCCCCTCGTAGAGCGACATGCCACCACCGATACCGAAGATGGAGATCGCCACGATGTTTGTGAAGAAGTAGAGCGACTTACCGTGCCCGAAAGGATGGCTCTCGTCGGGAGGCTGCCTGGCGCTGTTCATGCCATGCAGCACGAGGCCCCCGTTCCCCGTATCGACGAGCGAGTGAATACCCTCGGAGATCATGGCCGAAGAGCCGGTGATTGCCGCTGCGATGAACTTGATGATCGCGATGATCAGATTCCCAAGGATCGCTGCATAGACCGCAATTTTTGAACCGCCATGAGTGGTCATCGATTACCTGCCCTAAATCCGATATTCAGCCTTCTGTCCCCGGATCCTGAAACAGAACGAATGTTCCCTGTTGGAATCAGGGAACATCTCCCCGAAGAATTATTCACGTTCATGACTGGTTTTTTACCTTTTAATTCAGTTTTGGGATGATTGAACTCTCCAGTTCAGGATTTCCTTGTTATCATTATCCAATACAACTAGGATGACTGTAATTTCTCGCGAGACTGGGAGAGAGGATCACCCTACTCCCCTGAAGGGGATGGTGTTTTCTCTCCATTACTCACAGTGTCCTTCTCAAACCTCCCGATGACAGACAGCACTGCAGGCATGATAAAAATGGCGCCAGCAAGCGAGAAACCGACGGCAATCAGCGTAGTAATGCCAAAATTGCTGATGATCGGGAAAGTTGCGAGGCAAAGTGCCGAGAAACCGAAAAAAGTCGCAAGACCCGACACTGTAATCGCCGTCCCTATCTTGTGGACACTCTCCTTGATTGCGGCGAGATTGTCATGCAGGCGTTCCTTCTCTTCCGCATAACGCTCCATGACGAGTATGGTATACTCAGCAGCGACACCTATCGTCATTGACCCGAGCGTTGCGGTCAGCGGGGTGTAGGGAATAGAGAGCACATACATGGCGAGTGCATTCCAGCCGACAACGAAGATGATGGGGATCATGGGGGATACCGCATGGAGGTGCCGGTATACAAGGACCAGGAAGAGGAAGACCATGATAAATCCGAGATAGGTCATGACTTCCTTGGAATCTGTCAGTCCTGACAGCAGAGAGGTGAACATGTCAAAACTCCCGATGGGAACAACACTGATCCCGATCGGAGGTTCAAGGAATGCAATTTCACTTACCATCTGCTTTTTGAGGGAGTTCTGCTGCGTCATATCAAGATCGATGGTACTGAATTTTATCACTGCACTCATCGAACCGCTCAAATACTGCTCCCTGGTAGCCTCAGGGATTGATCTCAGGACTTCATCGAGCTCGGCCTGCGTTTCTGGCATTGCTCCGCCATTGGATGCGAGGATAGTGGTGACAATGCTCTTTGCACCAGTGAGTTCTGGATGATGCGAGAGTTCGTACTCCTGGAACTCTGCAATCCACTGCATTGTATCGAGATCTGTTGAATATCCCCGGATATAAAAATCGGCCGTACTGGTTGCCCCTATGATGCGGGTGACCTTGTCAATGTTGATCTTTGCCGGCATGTCTCCCGGAACAAAAGAGTCCTCGCTGGTCTGGACCGGGATGAGGGGATCGACATAGAACCCGACACATGCGATACACCCGGCAAGAATGAGGAGAGGGAGGGGATTTTTCGCGATCTTTACTGAAACATCAGTGAGGAACTTCCCGTATGAGAAGGATTTTTTCTTTCCATTCTTTCCATTCCCGGAGAGGGGAACATTATTCGGAGTGTCCATGACGAAATCGCACGCATCGGTACCGACCGCGTAGCACGTCTCCGTTTTAGGTTGTTTGGGCTTGTACTTTAACAGGAGGCAGAGTGTAGGCACGCCGATACAGGACGCCCAGAATGAGGTGAATATTCCGATGATAGCCACCATGCCAAACGATCGGATCATGGGTATCTCGGAGACGAACATGGCCACAAATCCCATGCAGGTGGCAAGCATCGCATACAGAACGGCGGGGCCAGTCTTCGTCACAGTCATGAACACCGCGTCCTCGAGCGATCCCTTTCTGGCCTCTTCGTCAAACCGTGCATGGAACTGGATCGCATAATCGATGCCAAGCCCTATCAGAACAGGGAACGCTCCGATTACCGCCATGTTTATCCCGACGCTGGCAAGGCCCATCAGACCAAGCGATGTCACAAGGCCAATCCCCACCAGGAGGACCGGCATAAACCGGTACCGGACATAGGCAAACAGAATCCCCATAACAATGACCATCAGGACCATAGCCCCGCCAATGAGGACGCCCATGTTACTCCCCATCCCTTCACTCATCTGCTGCATAAACGCAGGTGATCCAGAGATTTCTACCGTGACACCCGGTGGCTTTTCGGTATTGTCCACAACTGAATTCACATTGTTCAGGACTGATTCCTGGACATCATCAGACAACCCTTCCTGGAGCTGGACCTGGACAAGGGTGAGACTATTTGATGGTATTAAAAGATCGCGCGTTTCCGAGGGGAGCAGGTTGACGATCTGTTCGATCTCAGCCTTCGATGTGGGTAGAGTTCCCCCATTGGCGCTTTTCAGGAAATCGACAATACTCTGAGATCCTTTGATATTCTGCTGCTGCCTGAGATCCTCTTCAAGAAGGTCAATGTAGGTAAGGATCTCAGGATTCAGAGGATTCGCAGTCTCGACGATGAGGATGATTGTCGAATCGGATTGGAAATTATCCGCATATTCTGAATAAATAATTCCTTTTTCGGAATTTTTATCGAGATATGTCTTCCATCCAGTCTCCATAGTGATCTGGGTCACACCGTAAAGGGCAACACAAAAAAGGGTGAAAACCAGTGCGGCTACCAACAGTGGCCTGCGGTTTATCATGCGTGCAATGCCTTCAAAGATCTTTGCTATCATTCCAATCCCGGAATCCTGGTGCGTATATCCTGATGTTTATAGAATGCCTTTTCTCTCTCGAATACCTGCATCCCGGGAAAAAATATCCCCGGGATGCCGTTATCACTGCATTCTTATTTTTTCTGGCGGCGCTGGTAGTACCAATACCCTCCTCCGATAAGGAGGACTGCAATGATACCTATTGTGAGAATGATTCCAGTTTTGCTCCCTTCAATAACGGTGATCTGGACCTTTACCGGGTCAGATATGATACTATTGTCAAGGGCATCCCTGTACTGTATCTCGGAATCGAGTCCGTACTCCTTTTTGTTTGCCGAGCTGTCAACAGAGATCTCGAATGAGGCTTCCGTCGTTTCACCGGGAGCGAGGGTTCCTAAGTAGGCTGAATCATCATCACTGGTAAAGGGATCGACGGCACTGATACGTGCCTGGGCATCGTAGATTGTAGCGCCGCCGGTGTTTTGATACTGTATTGTGATGACTTTTTTCTGGCCTGGTGAGATCTGAATGGGATCAGAAATGATAGTAAATCCCACCTTTTCACCGACCGGTATACCTATAGTCGTCCATTTCGTGTCTACACTATCCCCTTCGTAATTCTCATAATTGATATACACGTCCAGAGGGTATGACTTGCTTTCCGCGTCGCTTTTCACCGAAATCTTGAAAGTTGATGTGATTTCAGCTCCTGCGGGAAAATCGCCGATAAAAGTACTGCTATCCGTCGGGATAACCGGGCTATTGTCGCTGCGGGCGACCTTGAGCACCGCCTTTTTCCCGTCTTCCTGCCCTGTATTCTGTATCACCAGGGTCAGGTATCCTTCCGTTCCCGCATTGATGTGTTCGGTATCGGACGAGATGATCGAGAACTGCAGTTCCGGCTTGATCTTTACCGGGAGCGTGAGAGTCTCATCCTCTTCCCTGTATCGGTACTGGATAGTATCAGTCCCGTACTGGTCGGCCATCCACAGATAGGTGTACTTGACGTTCAGGGGCAGATCAAAAGTACCCGCAGTTGCATTCCTGGGAACCTTCACATTAAAATTCACGAGAATACTGCTACCTCCCTTGAGATCGCCAATCATCTGGGGATCACTCTTGATGATTATGGGGGAATCACCTTGACCGAGAGTGACCATCATCAGTTTTGCGGTGTTTGGCAGGTCATCCCGGTCGATGATGCCAGACTGAACGAATTTATATTCATTCAGACCCTGGTTCTGGAGCCGCACTGCAATACTTGCATCGTCACCTGGACTGAATTCATTGGTCCCTGAAACTGCGGCAGTAAGTTCCGGCGATCCAGCCATGTATTTTTCCCCTGCACTGACAGGTCCGATGACAATACATGCAAGAATGAGGGGAATAAGCATCTCATATCCCAACCTGCTCATCCGTGGTCCAGATCTGGTGTTGCAGGGAGGGGATGTTCGATTAATGGGATAATATCCCAGTATTTTATCTATACTGAACATTTTTGACTCCTTTTTAGTAGTAATAATTTTTACTACAATTGTTCTCATTATGTCACCGTGGATCCATAAAAAGGTTTCTGAAAAAGTTGTAAATATTTTGGGTAAGGTCCCATTCCCGCCCCTAATTTTTTTCCAATAACCGGATGATTTTCTGAATCTTTACTCTTTCTGGATCTATTCGGTGGTTGTATCTCCAGACATATTCAGCGATATACAGCGG
>Ga0302253_1000523_pt1 | contig 30604 bp, 20 predicted proteins | sample AAG_RA_Trp_MG_FD_193537 | JGI IMG/M metagenome (GOLD analysis project Ga0302253, IMG submission 193537) | Enriched activated sludge microbial communities from anaerobic digester in WTTP, New Holstein, Wisconsin, United States - AAG_RA_Trp | ecosystem: Engineered > Bioreactor > Anaerobic >...
AAAATATCCCACGAAGGGATAACAGGCAGCAATGAACGCGGGGGGAAACATCCACAATGATTGAATATTTTTTCTCTGATCAAATGGAGGCCTCTCATGAGATTATGGGTCCTGTCCAAATCAGTCTCTGCATGGACTGTATTGACATTTCTCCTTCTCCTTTCTCTCGCGACAATACCTGCGCTTGCCGCGCATAATCCGCAGACCGGCATCATCGTCACGGACGATAAAGAGTTTCCTCCTTTCGCCTTCCTCGATGCAGAGGGTAATCCGCGGGGCATCACCATCGACATCTGGACACTTTGGAGCAAAAAGACCGGCATACCGGTCAAATTTGATCTGGTTAAATGGGATGATGCCCTCAAGGCCGTCCGTGAAGGCCGGGCCGATGCGGTGGGCGGGCTTTTCCTGACGCCGGAACGGAGAGCCTATTTCGATTATACGAAGGAAATCATCCGGATTCCCACTGCCATTTTCTTTCACCGACAGATTGCAGGAATCAAAAGCCTGAAGGACCTTTCCGGTTTTCAAGTCGGCGTAATCAGGGGAGACAGCAGCGAAGAACTGCTGCGCACAAAGCACCCGGATATCAATCTCCTTGTCTATACCAGTACGGACGAGCTGGTCAAAGCCGCCATTGCCGGTCGGATCAGAGTGTTTGTGGCGGATGAACCGGTTGCCCTGTTCTATCTGGCAAAATATCCGGGCGGGGAGACGTTTCGCCGGTCCACAAGAGAAATAGCCATAAATCGCCAGTATGCGGCCGTCCGTAAAGGCAACACTCTGCTTTTAACCACGGTACAATCCGGATTCGACAAAATCTCGGAAGCGGAAATTAACAATATCGTAACGGTATGGTCCGGCAAGAGTACCCGTGCAAATATTCCCTGGCGGGAAATCGGCTTGATCCTGTTCGTTATTCTGTTCATTATCACAGTTGTCTTTATCTGGAATATGCAGTTGCGCCGGCGTGTTCTTAAGGCCACAAGCGATCTGGAAGAAAAAAACAAGGATCTCGAACTTTCCCGCGAAGCCATTCACCTCAGCGAAGAACGATACCGTGAACTGATGGAACATGCCAACAGCGTCATCCTCAGAATGGATAAGGAGGGTCAAATTCTCTTTCTCAATGAATTTGCCCTGCGGTTCTTCGGCTTTCGGAAGGAAGAGGTGATCGGGCGGAATGTCGTCGGAACGATCGTCCCCGAAAAGGAGACGACCGGCCGGAATCTGGCGCCCATGATCAAGGATATTGCAGTAAATCCAATTATATATGCCAATAATGAAAACGAAAATATGCGCAGTAACGGCGAACGCGTCTGGATGGCCTGGACCAACAAACCTGTTTATAACCCAGATGGCGAAGTCAGCGAAATTCTTTGCATCGGAAATGACATCACCGAACGGAAACGGGCCGAGGAGGAACTGGAACGCGTACGGCGCCGCCTGGAAGTGGCCTCAACAGCAGGGCGCGTTGCCTTGTGGGAACTGAACCTCGCCTCTGGTCGACTGGAGTGGTCGGAGGCTGTGGATACGATGCTGGGGCATCCTCCCATGGCCTTCCAGCAGACGCTGACCGCGTGGCAGGACATTATCCACCCGGAGGACCGACGCCGCTTGGATGAAGCGCTCGCCGCGCACCTGGATCATGCCGTCCCCTACGACGTGGAGTATCGCGTGCGCAGGGCAGACGGGGCATGGGTTTGGTGGCGAGACACCGGCGTGGCACAGCGTGACGAGCAGGGGAAACCGTTTTCCATGGCTGGGGCTTGTGCTGATGTGACCGACCGGCACCTTGCGGAGGAGGCTCTGCTGGAAAGACAGGGCATCATCAATGCCATTGTCGAGACTTCCCAGGACTGGATCTGGGCGATAGACGCCAAAGGCGTCCACACATTCTCAAACCCGGCAATACGAACGATCCTGGGCCGAGAAGAGAACGAGATTCTCGGCCGGACAAACCTGGACTTCCTGCACGAGGATGACCTCGCCAAAGTACAGTCCATCATCCCTGAGTGCATTCGCGACCGGCGCGGGTGGGAAAATCTTCTTCTCAGATGGCGGCATAAGGACGGCACCTATCATTACCTGGAGAGCAATGCCGTGCCGATCTTGGACGTAACCGGCAAGCTGCACGGGTTCCGTGGCGTTGATCGTGACATCACCGAGCGCAAGCGTGCGGAGGAGGCGTTACGCGAGAGCGAAGAGCGTTTTGCCAAAGCTTTTCAATCCAGTCCGGCGCCATTGGTGATTTCAGAAATCGATACGGGGCGTTTTATAGATGTCAATGACGCCTGGGTCAAGATGCTGGGGTACACAAGGGAAGAACAGGTTGGACAGACATCCACGGAGATCGGAATATGGATGAACCCGGATGATCGTAACCGCATCGTCCAGAAGATAAGAAATCAGGGATTCATCAAAGAAGAGCCCATCGATTTCATAACAAAAGCAGGTCGACATGTGCGTGCATTATGGTCTGCCGAGACCATTGTACTGGGACCAAAAAAAGTTATGCTTTCGATGCTTTATGATGAAACCGAGCGCAAACAGTTCCTGGAGGAACTGCGGAGAAGCGAAGCACGTCTGCACAGCGTCATTGAAGGCACGAATGTCGGGACCTGGGAATGGAATGTACAGGCGGGAGAAACAGTTTTCAACGAGCGCTGGGCCGAAATGGCCGGATACAGGTTGGAAGAACTAGCGCCTGTAAGTATCAAGACCTGGCGGGATCTGGCCCATCCGGATGATTTGGAAGAATCGGACAGGCAATTGATGGAGGTATTTGGCCGTAAACGGCCTTATTATGACATCGAATGCCGCATGAAACACCGCAATGGTAACTGGATCTGGGTTAACGACCGGGGTAAGGTGATCGAATGGTCCGCCGACGGCAAACCGGTCCGCATGGTGGGAACGCATACGGACATTACGGAACGCAAACAGACGGAACAGCAAATTATCGAATACAATCAGTTGTTGCACTCCATTCTGGCCGCCTCGCCTGTCGGCATCGGCAAAGTGAAAGACAGAAAAATCAGTTGGGTCAACGACACCCTCTGCCGGATATCGGGTTACTCGAAACATGAAATGGAAGGTCGGGATGCTTCCATATTCTATGAAAGCCCTGAAGAATATGAGCGGGTCGGCAACCTAATCTATGACGAGGGGCAGGTGGAAACGCGCCTGACAGCAAAGGACGGTTCCAAACACGATGTGCTCATCCAGATCGCGCCGACCGACAGCTATTCGTACATTTTCTCCATCGTGGATTTAACCCAGCAGAAGAAAGATGCGGAGGATCTGGCGTTTTATAAATTCGCCCTGGACCACGCCCGTGACAGTCTTTTAGGGGTCGGGGCTGATGCAAGAATCCTCTATGCCAACGACAGTGCCGCCCAATCCCTGGATTATGCCAAGGATGAACTGCTGACTATGAAAGTCGCGGACATCGATCCTGTTTATCCTCAAGAAAAGTGGTTGGATTTATTAAAGACTCTTAGACAGAAACGTTCTCTGCTTTTTGAAAGTACCCAAAAAAAGAAAAACGGCACACTTTTCCCCGTTGAAATCAGCATCAACCTTTACAAATATCACGGTGAAGAGTATCTCTTCGCCTTCATTCGCGACATCACTTTGCGCAAACAGATGACAGAGGAACTGGTAAAGGCGCAGGGGCTGTTGAACGCCGCATTCATGCAGTCTCCGTCCGGCATCCTCATCGCCGACGCCCCGGATGTGAAAATCAAAATGGCCAATCCCGCCGCATTAGGCATCCGCGGTGCTGAAAACAGCCACCTGGTCGACATCGATGTGGTTCTACATTCCAGCCGCTGGCAGACGTTTTATCCCGATGGCCGCCCTGTACCGCCGGAGGAACTGCCTCTCTCCCGGGCCGTTCTGCAGGGGGAAACCTGCCGCAATGTCGAGGTCATCATTCGCAATGATCAGGGGGATAATCGCTGGGTCTCCGCCAATGCAGCGCCGGTACGGGATCACGACGGACATGTCATCGCCGGTATTGTGGTTTTCCATGACATCACGGAATCCAAGCACATGGAAGCCGCCCTCCGGCAAAGCGAGGAGAAATTCAAGGCCATTTTCGAAGAGAGCCCCTTCAGCATTATTGTGAATGATCTCCAGACCGGTCAATTTTCCGATGTCAATCGTGCTTACACCGACATATATCAATCTCACCTGGATAAGGATTTTATAATCGGGAAAACGGCTCTGGAAATCGGGCTCTCCGTTGACGCCGATGATAACAAAAGACTAAACGAGAAGCTTGCCAAAACCGGTAGGATCGATCTTGACGAAGTCCGGGTTGTCGATACGAACGGGGTAAACCATGTGCTTCTGCTATCGAGCCGGGTCATCGAAATCGACGGCAGAAAACAGGTGCTGACGACGCTTCAAAACATCACTGAACGCAAACAGATGGAAGAAACCCTGAAGTCATCGCTCGTTGAAATTCAAAAAGCGGCCCTGCGCTACGAAGCCCTTATCGCCGCCTCAAACACAGGTGCTTGGGAATACAACAATGACATCGGATACTTATGGTGCAGCCCCGAGTATTTTTCCATGCTGGGACGTGATATTGCCGACTTCGATCTCCGTGAAGGCATGAATATCGATCAAACATGGCTCGATATGCTGCACCCCGAGGATCGACAAAGAGCGGCAGATCATTTCGCGGCTTACCTCAAGAATCCCTCGGGCATGTATGAGCAGTCTTTCCGCATGCTGCATCAAGATGGAAGCTGGCGCTGGATATGGTCCCGTGGAAAGACACTGACAAATCGTGACGGCAACTTGACCAATATCACCGTAGGAACACACATCGACATCACCCCGAATAAAAACATGGAAGAAGGTTTGAAATGGTTGAGCGCCGTGATTGAACAGGCCGATGAAGAAGTTATCATTACCGACCCGGACGGGACAATACAATACATAAATCCGGCTTTCGAAAGAGTTACGGGATATTCAAAACAGGAGGCTCTGGGACAGAATCCAAGGATGCTCAAAAGCGGCGTTCACGAGGCAAGTTTTTATGACCAGTTATGGCATACGATTACAAGTGGTCATGTCTGGAGCGGAAGAATTGTTAATAAAAGAAAAGACGGGAAGCTGATTCACGAAGATGCCATAATCAGTCCTTTATTCAGTACGGAAGGACTATGTACCGGGTATGCATCGCTAAAGCGTGATGTTACCGACCGGATTAATCTCGAAGACCAGCTTCGCCAGGCCCAGAAGATGGAGGCCATCGGCACCTTGGCGGGCGGCATTGCCCATGATTTCAATAATATACTCGGCTCGATCATGGGCTACACCGAGCTGGCCCATATGAAAGCTTCTGATGCGGAAATGGATCGTTATCTTGATCAGGTGCTGAAGGCTTCCGACCGGGCAAAATCCCTGGTGGCACAGATTCTCACCTTCAGCCGCCAGAGCAGCCGGGAAAAGAAGCCCCTCTCGGTCACACCGATCTTCAAGGAGGTGCTCAAGCTGCTCCGGTCATCGCTCCCGTCAAATATTCAGATCAGGCAGAACTTTTCATGTCCCATTGACGCGGTTCATGCCGATCCCACGCAGATCTATCAGGTGTTGATGAACCTCTGTACGAACGCCGCCCAGGCCATGCGCGAAGAGGGCGGTATCCTGGAGATAACCTTGGAACAGGAACACATCCCGAACCCGCACATGCATTATGAATATAACCTGAAGCAGGGGGATTACCTGAAACTGATTGTCCGTGACAACGGATGCGGCATGGAGCCATCGACCATCGAACATATCTTCGAACCGTTCTTCACGACAAAGAAGGAAGGCGAGGGAACGGGCCTGGGGCTTTCGGTGGTGTACGGCATTGTCAAGGATCATGGTGGAAGTATCCATGTCTTCAGCGAGCCTGAGAAAGGAACGATGTTTACCATCTTGTTGCCCCTCATCGAAGTGGAAACCCGACATCGTGAGGAAGAGGCCACTCCGATTCCAAAAGGAAGAGGTCGTATTCTCGTGGTTGACGATGAAGAAGCACTGGCCCAGATGAGCCGGGATATGCTCACCTCACTGGGCTATGAAGTCACGGTGCGCTATAGCAGCCTTGATGCCCTGGAGGCTTTCCGCAAAAATCCTGATAAGTTCGATCTGGTTTTCACCGACATGACCATGCCCAACATGTCGGGCGCCATGCTCGCCCGGGAGATGTTGAAGATCAGGCATGATATCCCGATTATTCTGGTGACGGGGTTCAGTGAACGAATCAACGAAGAGGACGCGAAGAGCATAGGCATCCGGGAATTCCTGATGAAACCTGTTTCTCTGACGAATCTTTCCCGGACGGTTGGGAAACTCCTGAATCCCGATACGGCTCCGACGGCTTGAAGGCAAAGTATCCTGGAAACTGCACAATATCACCCCTTTTAGATTAAAGGATCGCAACCGGGCTTGTGGGGGCTTGATCCGGCATTGACGCCGCCAGATGGCGCCGTCTGCAGAATTGAGTAAAAACTGACAAATCCCTTGACACCAAAGCGGCCGCTCCCTATACTGCCAGCCATAAGTTCCCGTTCTCGTTATGATTCACGCATTATTCCAATCTTGATTGTTTTAGCTTGTTTCTTTTACTGGATTTTTCACATTAAGTTCCATCCGCAACACCTATCTTTCAAAACCAAGGAGGTCGAGTATGGCTGCAAGGACTCAGTATGTTTATGCTTTTTCAGAAGGTGACGGAAAGGACAAGATGCTGCTCGGCGGGAAAGGGGCCAATCTGTGCGAAATGACCCAGATCGGTCTCAATGTGCCCCCCGGTTTCGTCATCACCACCGCCGCCTGTCTTACATATCTGAAGAAGGCCACCCTCCCGAAAGGCCTGATGGACGAAGTGAAAAGCCACATCGCCCGTTTGGAACAGGCCACAGGAAAAAAATTTGGAAGCGAGGACAACCCCCTGCTGGTTTCGGTTCGCTCCGGTTCGGCCATGTCGATGCCCGGCATGATGGACACGATTCTGAACCTCGGCTTAAACGACCGGACCGCCGCCGGCCTGATTCGCCGGACCGGAAACGCGCGCTTCGTTTACGATGCCTACCGCCGGTTCATCCAGTTGTTCGGCAAGGTGGCTCTGGGCGTCGCGGACGAACATTTTGACGATTGCATGAAAGCCGTCAAGGCAAAATACGGCGCCGTCCAGGACATCGATCTGGCGGCGGATCATCTGCAGGAGCTGTGCGGTGCGTTTCTGAAAGTCGTGGCCGAACAGACGGGAGCATCCTTTCCGGATGACCCCTATCGGCAGATGGAAATCGCCATCCAGGCGGTATTCCTTTCCTGGAACGGACGCCGCGCTGTGGACTACCGCAGGCAGTTCAAAATCACACCGGCCATGGCGAACGGCACAGCGGTCAACGTCGTGACCATGGTCTTCGGCAACATGGGCAACGATTCCGCCACCGGCGTCGGTTTTACCCGGAACCCCGGCACGGGCGAAAACGTCATTTTCGGAGAGTATCTCACCAACGCCCAGGGAGAAGATGTCGTGGCGGGCATCCGCACCCCGAAGCCTATTGCGGAAATGGCACGGGAAATGCCTGAAATGTCTGGGCAATTGCTTGAATTACGCAACAAGCTGGAATCCCACTACGGGGAAGTGCAGGACTTCGAATTCACCATCGAACAGGGTACGCTTTACTGCCTCCAGACACGCAACGGCAAGATGAACGCCCGGGCCATGGTGCAGACCTCCGTGGACATGTTCCGGGAGGGCCTGATCACCAAGGAGCGGGCCCTGCTGCGCATCGAACCGGCCCTGTTGGAACAGCTTCTGGCCCCGCGCCTCTCGCCGTCCTTCAAGGCGGCACCTCTGGTCACGGGACTGCCCGCGTCACCCGGCGCCGCCTCCGGATTGATCGTCTTCGATGCCGATACGGCCCAGGAACGCGGTGAAGCGGGTGAAAAAATCATTCTCGTCCGGGAAGAGACCAAACCGGAAGACATACACGGCTTTTTTGCTTCCCAGGGCATCCTGACCAGCCGGGGCGGAAAAACGTCGCATGCGGCCGTCGTCGCCCGGGGCATGGGGAAACCCTGCGTCTCCGGCTGCGAGGAAATCGCCATCAATGTCCGCGCCAAGACGGCCCGGATCGGCGACCGGATTCTTCATGAAGGCGACGTTATTACCATCGACGGCTCGACCGGCGAGGTTTACGCCGGGGAAATTCCGACAATTGAACCCGAATTCTTCACAGAACTCATTACCCTACTGTCCTGGGCGGATGAAATCGCAGAACTGAAAGTCATGGCCAACGCCGACACCCCGAAGGCGGCCGAGAAGGCCCGGGAATACGGCGCCATGGGTATCGGCCTTTGTCGCACGGAACGCATGTTCAATGACGTGGACCGCCTGCCCGTTGTGCAGGAGATGATCTTGGCCGATACGCCGGAAAAGCGCAAAATCGCCATTGACAAACTCCTGCCCATCCAACGTGAAGATTTCAAAGGTATTTTCATGGCCATGAACGGGCTGCCCGTCACGGTTCGCCTCCTGGATCCGCCGCTGCACGAATTCTTGCCGGAAATCCAGACCCTGGAGGATGAAATCACGCAACTCCGGCATATGCGGGATCGCGACACCATCAGGAACCTTGGCGAACTCTCGGATACGCTGAAACTGATCAGTCCCGAATTATACAGGCAGTTCGCGGATATCTTCAAAAACATCCAGAGCAGACTGGCTGAAATCAAATCCACCTCAATCATCCAGGAATTGATGGACCACAAGCAGGCGGTTTTGAAAAAGGTGATCGCCTTGAGCGAGGTCAACCCGATGCTGGGTCACCGCGGCGTGCGCCTGGGCATAACCTATCCCGAAATTTACACGATGCAGATCACCGCCATCCTGGAGGCCATCGCGGAATGCACCAAGGCGGGCATCGACGTCCACGGCGAAATCATGGTCCCCCAGGTGATCAACGCCAGCGAATTGCAGCGTGTGGCGACCTACATGGAAAACGCCAAGGCGGAAGTTGAAAAGAAATACGGCATCGCCGTCAATTTCAAGTTCGGCTCCATGATCGAAACCGTCCGCGCCTGCATGCGGGCAGCGCGTCTGGCGGAAATCGCGGAGTTCTTCTCCTTCGGGACCAACGACCTCACCCAGGCGGTCTTTTCCTTCAGCCGCGAGGACGCGGAAAACAAGTTCCTCCCCATGTACACCCAGACCAACGTTCTGACGGGCAACCCCTTCGAGACCCTCGATATCCGGGGTGTCGGACGCCTGATGGACATCACGATCAAGCTGGGTCGCCGAAGCCGTCCCGACCTGAAAGTCGGCATCTGCGGTGAACAGGGCGGTCATCCTGAATCGATCCGCTTCTGCCATCATGTCAAACTCAATTACGTTTCCTGTTCCACACCCCGGGTCCCGATCGCACGCCTGGCCGCCGCCCAGGCCAAACTGCGGGAAGAGGAGTTTGAATTTGTTCCGGTTTTTTAGCGCAAACAGCGTAGTCCGGACGTCTGGAAAGCAAAGCCCCCTCCGGGAGGGGGTTTTTGTTTTCTGAGCATTTATTCACTGATTCATCGTCCGAACCTTGCGGTTATGGTATCAGGTGGCATATAATCTTCACTTAAGAATGACATGTCCGTTCTAAATAAACCAAACCGAGGCCATGCAGCCATGGAAACAAAAGAAAACCCGCCACAATCCTTCCGTATTCTTTTGGTGGACGATCAGGTGGAAAACCTCCAGATCCTGTCTGATATCCTGGAGAGCAAGGGTCATGAGGTTTTACCGGTGATGAGCGGCAAACTGGCCATCGAAACGGCGGAGGAGAACCCGCCGGATCTGGTCCTCCTGGATGTGATGATGCCGGAAATGGACGGATTCGAGGTCTGTCGCCGCCTTAAAGCTCATCCCGCCTTGAACCACATTCCCATTATTTTCGTGAGCGGACTCAATGACACGGCATACAAGCTCGGCGGATTTCAGGCCGGCGGGGTGGACTACATCACCAAACCGTTTCATATTGAGGAAGTGCTGGCCCGGGTCGAAACACATCTGACCCTGCAGCGGATGCGACACGAACTGGCGCGGTACAATCTCTATCTGGAAGATCTGGTTCAGAAAAAGGTGCAGGAGATATCCGATTCTCAGTTGGCGACGATCCTTGCCCTGTCCAAGCTGGCGGAAAGCCGCGACGACGTCACCGGCGAACACATCGAGCGGACGCGCATGTTCTGCAAAATCATCGCGGAAGAATTGCGAAACCGTTCCCAATATCCTGAAGAGGTTTCCGAATCCTTTATCGAAACCATCTTTCATGCCGCGCCCCTGCACGACATTGGCAAGGTCGGCATCCCGGACAGCTTCCTCCTGAAGGCGGACCGGCTGACTTCCGAGGAGTTCGAAGTCCTGAAGAGCCACGCGCTGATCGGAGCCAAGACCCTCCAGACCGTCCACGATCAGTATCCCCAGAACGCCATTATCAACATGGGCATATCCCTGGCGCGATCGCACCATGAAAAATGGGACGGCAGCGGTTATCCCGACCGGCTCAAGGGTGAAGAGATTCCCCTGAGCGCCCGCATCATGGCCGTGGCGGACGTCTACGATGGCCTGCGGTCCAAGCGCCTGTACAAGGAGGCCCTCACCCACGACAAGTGCCGCAACATCATCCGCGAGGAGTCGGGGAAGCAGTTTGACCCGGCGGTGGTCGACGCCTTCCTCGCCCGGGAGACCGAAATCGCAGATGTCTATCGGATGATGGCCGATACCCAAATGGGAAATGGCCAACGATACGGCTGAAAAACGTATTACCTGTTTCGTTTTTCACCGCAGAGCCGGGATGATTAGATTCTTCGCTTCACTTAGAATGATATCGGACGGTATATTGCAAGTTATGACACAGCCTACATGGTCCGGCATGGTCACAAATATCACATCCCCTTCACAAAAGGTTGATTTAAATCTGTAGGGACAGGGCTTGCCCCTGCCCCTAATGAACAAGATTTCATCCGTCGAGGGCAACCGCAAAGGTTGCCCTTACGGCGAAACATCTGTGCGATGAATTAAAAGTTGGGAGAAATGAATCACCTCTGCGGTTTCCACGCCAGGCCGATCTGCCAGCAATCCGCAAAGGGTTCGCCCAGACGCCAGTACTTTTTCCGGGGCATGTCGAAGAGCATGGGTTTGACTTTTGCGAAATCAACCGCTCCCTCCGTAAGGACCGATTCCTCCACGTAGGTTTGCACGATTTCCCCGATAAAGAGGTCGTGGGTTTTAAAATCGACGGTCTGGTAGAGACGGCATTCCATGGTCACCGGGCAGGCCTGGATCATGGGCGCCGCTTTCAACTCCCCGTGGAAAAGCTCGAACATCTTTGATTTGTCGGTCTTTTTCCCGCTTTTAATGCCGCAGTAATCCGTCGCTATGACCATGTCCTCGGAGGGGATGTTGACGCTGAATGTCCCGTTTTCACTAATGCCCCGGTTCGAATAATGGATTTTTGCCGAGGAAATGGAAATGTAGTGTGGCTGGGCGAAATTCATGATCCCCACATGGGCGATGGCGAGAAAGTTGGGCTTCCCGTCCACGACGGTTCCGACCAGGACCGTCGGCATGGGATACAGGCAGTTGACCCCGTCCAGTTGCTTTTTCATGGCCCCCTCCTATCATGGAATGCTTGAGTAAAATATCTACAATATGAGTATGTTGGACAGTCTTGATCCTGCTTTGAATCGTGGGGTTGGGCCCGGGTAAAGGGAACAAGTCTTAATTGCGCGGACTGACTTTCCACAGCACCATCGGCGACGGCACAGTCAGGGCTTCGTCGGAGGTATGCATCTTTTTTGATACATTCATTTCAAACGTTTCACAAGGTCCTGCGTCTCGCGAATTACAATGGGATGTCGATATGGTACACCAATGCTTTCCCCCGGCAGAAAAGCCATCTTTTAATACGGGTGGTTGACGCTTATAGCAGCAATTCTCCGGCCGCAGCGACTACAGCATCCACCGTAATCCCGAATTGCTCAAAGAGAACCGGCGAGGGCGCACTGGCGCCGAACGTTTCCATGCCGACGACCTTCCCTTCCGTCCCGACGTAATGTTCCCAGCCGAGTTTGATCCCCGCCTCGACAGCCACCCGCGCTTTGATATCCGATGGCAGCACCTGCTCCCGGTAGGATGCCGGCTGGCGGTCGAAAAGCTCCCAACAAGGCAAAGAAACGACGCGGACCCGCCTCCCTGAAGCAGTCAGTTTATCCGCCGCCGCCAGGGCGATTTCCACTTCCGAACCTGTTCCGATCAGAATGATTTCCGGTTTGCCGCTTTCCGCATCCTTCAGGATATACCCACCCTGCCGCAGACACTTTGCCGGAGCCAGCACCTCGCGGTTGAGCGCCGGGACATTCTGGCGGGTCAAGACCAGGGCCGTGGGGCCGGACGTATTCAAAAGCGCCGTCCGCCAGGCCTCCACCGTTTCCGACGCGTCGGCGGGGCGGATCACCGTCAGGTTCGGCATGACCCGCAAGCTCATGAGATGCTCCACCGGCTGATGGGTGGGACCGTCTTCTCCCAAACCGATGCTGTCGTGGGTGAACACGCAGATCACCCGCAGCCCCATGAGGGCCGCCAGCCGAATCGGAGGCCGCATGTAGTCGGCGAAGGTGAAAAACGTCGCCGTGTAGGGGATCAGGCCGCCATGGAGTGCCATGCCCACCGCGATGGACCCCATGGCATGCTCCCGGACACCGAAGTGGATGTTGCGCCCGCCGTATCCCCACTCTCCGCCGACTTTCCCCTGTACCCCGTCCTGGGGGAGATCCGGCCGCTGGAAGTCGCCGTAGCCCTTCAGCCAGGTGAAGGTCGAGGGGTTGAGATCTGCCGATCCACCGACTAAGTCCGGTAATACCTTAGCGAGTTCCTGCATGATTCCCTCCCCGGTCTTGCGGGTCGCCGCAGGTTTCGCATCCGGCCCGAACACAGGGAGAACCGATTCCCAGTTCGCGGGCAGTTCGCCCCGGATCATCCGTTCGAATTCGGCCGCTTCGGTACCGAAGGAAGCCTTATAGGCCACAATTTTCTTTTCCCAATCGCTCTGTGCCGCCGCACCCTTGGCCACAGAGGTACGATAATGACTGAGGACGGCTTCCGGGATGGAGAACGGCGCTGCAGGCCAGTCGAGGCGGGCCTTCGTCGCCGCCAGTTCTTCCGCACCCAGGGGCGAACCATGGGCCTCAGAGGTGCCTTCCTTCGTCGGAGCGCCGCAGCCGATGGTCGTGCAGACGGAAATAAAAGACGGTCGCCGGGCATCGCTTTGGGCCTCCCGGATGGCCGCGTCCACGGCGTCGATATTGTTGCCCTCGTCCACATGAAGCACCTGCCAGCCGCAGGCGGCGAAACGGGCTTTGATGTCTTCCGTAAAGGTCAGGGCCGTTGAGCCGGCCAGGGACACATGGTTATTGTCATAGAGGACGATGAGCTTTCCGAGCCCCAGATGTCCCGCCAGCGCGCAGGCCTCGAATGCGACTCCTTCCATCAGGTCGCCATCGGACGCCATAGCATACGTATAATGATCCACGATAACGTTACCGGGACGATTGAAACGGGCCGCCAGATAGGCTTCGGCGATGGCCATGCCGACGGCGTTGCTGATCCCCTGGCCCAAAGGACCTGTCGTCACTTCTGCACCCGGTGTATGGGGAAATTCCGGATGGCCTGGGGTTTTACTTCCCCACTGGCGGAACGCTTTGATATCGTCGAGACTCAGATCGTAACCCGTCAGGTACAGGAGCGAATAAAGGAGCATGGACGCATGACCCGCCGACAGGACAAAGCGGTCCCGGTCCGACCATGTCGGATTTTGAGGATTATGCTTCAGGTGCCGCATCCAGAGCGCATAGGCCATGGCCGCCGCCCCCATGGGCATGCCCGGGTGACCGGATTTGGCCTTCTCGATGGCGTCGGCGGCCAGAAACCGGATGGAATTGATACACTGATCCTGAAAATCGGCTGAATGGTTCATGGGTTTCTCCTTGTGGGAAATCAATCATTTTGGGGCCGTATATACTCCATCGGAAACGGTTAAACAAGAATTTCTGCACAAGACATGTGTTCTTTTTTTCGCCGCCGACGGCAGATGCCGTTATGCCCCAGTTACTCGGTTTTCTTCCATTTCCTGCAAAAATGGTTTATAGAAAAGCCGTCTTCTGTTATACCTTGCTGCGAAAATGGAGGGGGAACTAACGATGGAGAAAACGACTCACGCCTCAGACCTGGAAGGATTGACCCTGCTGGGCAGCAAAACCGAACCCATTCGGCAACTGGAGACCTTTCCCAATCACCATCCCGAACGGGACTACACGGTGACCATGGAAACGGAGGAATTCACGACCCTGTGCCCTCTGACGGGTCAGCCGGACTTTGCCAAAATTTCCATCCGCTACATCCCGGATCGGAAGATTCTCGAATCCAAATCATTGAAGCTATACCTCTGGTCCTTCCGCGACCAGGGTTCCTTCCATGAACACCTGACAAATGTAATTCTCGATGACGTGGTCGCCGCCCTGGAACCCCGGTTCTGCAAGGTGACAGCGTATTTCGCCGTCCGCGGCGGCATTTCCATCACCGTCGAGGCGGAATACAACAAGTAGCCACACATCCGAAGGGGCCTCGTCGGGTCCTTCGTTTCCTTAATAAATACAGTCAAACACCCCTCAGGTTTTGGCGCAAACATCATCGGACGCACATTTCAAAAGCTGGCATTTCTCCTGGTAATTTTCCAGCAGGGTGCGCAACCAGGCGGGCAGATCCCGCTTTTCATAGGTGTCCATGTTCATGCAAACCGTAATGTTCTGCCCTTCCGTGACCACCTTGTCCGGTTCCTGGGCGCGAAAAACATTGTAGCCCCAGGTGACGGATGTGCTGCCGATATTCAGCACATGCACTTCCACAAGCAGATGATCGCCGTAGCGCAATTTCCGGCGGAAATCCGCCTCCAGGTGGACTGTTGGAAACCCGATGCGGTGCTTGCGCAAGAGTGTTGAGTAATCAACACCCAGTTCCATCGTGAAGAAATCCTCCAGCGCCACGTGAAAATAGTGAACAAAACGGGGATAGTAAACAATGCCCGCATTATCGATGTCGCTGAAGCAAACCTTTAAATGAGCCTGAAACGGCATGGCCTTCCGTACCTCCTTATCTAATATATCACCCCGAAACGACTGAGGCGATATAACATATTTCTTTAATTGTTTCGATTTGTTTCATCACTTTCACACCCTGTGGCATCGTTACAATGGGGTCGCATCAAGTATCCGCCGGATTTCGGCGCGGTCATATTTCCCGGTTGGTGTAACGGGGATTTTATCGACCATCACAAAGCGGCGGGGTATGGCATAAGGCTCGACCAGCGCCGTCATCTTCTGCCTCAACGTCCCCGGATCGATTTTCGTAACCACCAGGGCCGCCAGATCAGCAGGACGACCTTTGCCGGTGGGTATCTGCACAAGTAATGCATCCTGCACGCCCGTGATCTTCATCATCTTTTCCCGGATTTCCGCCAGATCGACTCTTTTCCCTCCGACCTTAACCACGTCATCAGCCCGTCCTTTCAGCACGAAACACCCCGGTCCATCCTCCACAGCGCGGTCGGCGGTAACGAAAAACCCTTCCTGATTACGGGGCAAAGAGGGAGATATGAAAGGGGATTTAACCTGAAGACGCCCGTCCATTATCCGCCACTGTACCGGGTCAAGACCATGCCAGGCATCCCCGTCGATTCCCCGGCGCCGGGTGGCCACCCCGCCCGTTTCCGTCGAACCATAAATTTCATTGACATCAAGACCTGCATTTTCCCGAAAATAATCGGCGTCACTGGGGTCCAGGGCGCCGGCGGAAGAAAAAGCGAGGCGCAGGTGATGCTGCTTCAGAAAATTTCCCTTGAGAACCCGATAACAGGCGGGAACGCTGACCAGGACGGATGCTTTCGTTTCCCGGGCAATCTTCATAATCTCCCGTGGAAAGACATAAATCCCCTCCAGAACGCGGGAGGATGCAATCAGGGGGATGAGCACCGAGAAAAGCAGTCCGTAAATATGCTGGGGGGGGACCGTCGACAGGAAGATATCCTCCGCTGTGATGCCGAAACGGGCAATCATGTAGCGTGCTTCCGCGATCATGTTCCGGGGCGTTTTCGCCCAGACTTTAGGGGTTCCCGTTGACCCGCCCGTAAAAAGCATTAAGAACGGTTCATCGGCGTCAATCCCATCATGAAAAGAGGCGGGCGCCGTCTCTTCCAGCATGGACGGGAGAATCACCTGCGAATCCGCTGGAAAGTCGCCCGCATGATCGGCCAAGATTGTGGACACAGGTACCGTCTTTAAAACCTCTTCCACCGCTTGGCGGGAAAAGGCATAGGGCAGAACCAGGCGGGGGCCGCCGGTAAGCGCGGCAAGAAAAGCTGCTGCCAGGCAGGTTTTATTCTCTGTACACAGGCAGAGCAGTGGGCGGTCTTCTGTTCCGGAGCGTCCCAGGCGTCTGATCCCGGCTGCGAGCCGATGGATTGTGCGGTAGGTTGGACCATGAACAACAAATTCCCGGTCCGCCGTCCCGAGTTCGGAGAGAAAGTCTGCGGTCCACGTCGCGGCGGAGCCGCCGTCTGGGGTCGTATTCAAATCTTTCATATCCTATTGCCGCTTTCCTGATCATATTCAAGGGATGCGACCGGCAGGAGTCCGGATCGACAATTCCCTTGACATCCTTCATCATTTCCCATTTATTATGCGGCCGTCTCTTAACACATTTTATCGTCATTGAACATGTGGAAAAAAAAATCCTTTTTTGATACAGGAAGGCAACTTGTTCACCCGGAGGTAAAACGGTCGACCGTCCTCCGCTTATGCGAACATTTTGAAGACCAGAGGACCGTATGACTTATCCGATAGCAATTGAAGCCCTGATCCCCCATCGGGACAGGATGAAGCTCATCGATGAAATTACGGATGTTACGGAGGATCAGGCGATTACCCGGACGGTTGTTACCGACCGATTGCCCCTCTATGGGAAAGGTTGTGTCGACACCCTGATCATCATCGAAATCGTCGCCCAGACGGCGGCGGTTCATGTTAGCTGGAAAAAAGGGACGCCCAAGGAGGGCAGCGGCGGCGGACTCCTGGCAGGCATAAAAAACGCCGATTTTTTTGTGGAGCGGGTTCCTCTCCATACGATTCTGACGACCACCGTGAAGCCTCTTTACAGTGCAGAGAACTACACGGTCCTGGAGGGTGCGGTTCAGGCGGGCGACGAGATGATTGGCCGCGTGGAAATCCAGGTCATTCGATTCGAAAACAATTAGGAACCATATCGACATCGGCAAAGGAGCATGAACATGAGGGAAGAACAGGTTGCCCTGGTGACGGGAGGAAGCCGCGGCATCGGCCGGGCCATTGCCTTGGAGTTGTCCCAGGCCGGATACCGGGTAATCATCACCTATAAGGGAAATGATGCGGCAGCGGAAGAAACCCTTGCCCTGATCCGGGGAAAAGGCGGCCAGGGGGAAGCGGTCCGTTTCGACGTGGCCGACACCGCCGACGCATCGGCTAAAATGGAAGACATTCTTTCCCGGCATCAGCATATCCGAATCCTCGTCAACAACGCCGGCGTTACCGCCGACGGCCTGTTCATGATGATGTCCGAAGAAAACTGGGATACGGTGATTCAAACCACCTTGAAGGGGTTTTTCAATGTCACAAAGCCGGTTATTCAAAAAATGGTCAAGAATCACCGGGGCGCGGTGGTATCCATCTCCTCCGTGTCGGCCGTCTTGGGAAACCGGGGCCAGGTCAACTACGCCGCCGCCAAATCCGGCTTGATTGCCGCAAGCCGGGCCCTTTCGTCGGAGGTCGCCCGCATGGGCGTCCGGGTGAATGTTGTGGCGCCCGGGCTCATTGATACGGAGATGATCAAGGACGCCCCCGTCGAACGCATCAAGGACGTCATCCCCATGGCCAGGTTAGGCAAGGCGGAAGAGGTGGCCAAAGTCGTCCGCTTCCTCTGCTCGGATGACGCCTCCTACATCACGGGACAGGTCATTTTTGTAAACGGCGGCATGTGCTGAAGCAGTGTAGCATCAGGAAAAGAACCGCTTGCCGGGCGACGGCAGGCCATGAAGGTTATTTATGATTACATGGCATAACGTAAAAAAACAGCTTCTCACGGCAGCCATACTTCTGATCTGCTTTGGTCTGGTCGGCTGGGGAGAAACCTGGGAGGATATACGGCGGGAGAGTGCGGACATTGTCTCCATCAACGCCGAATTCAGCCAGTATAAGCACCTGAAAATCCTGGTGAAACCCCTTGTTTCCCAGGGCAGGTTTTATTTTCAGAAACCGGATTCGATCCGCTGGGAATACAGCACCCCCGTCAAGAGCATCCTCCTGATGCACAAGGGAAGCGTCAAAAGATACACGCAGGGAAGCCGGGGTCTTGTTGAGGATGCGGGCGGAGCGTTGTCGTCCATGCAGGTGGTCGTTCAGGAAATCGGCCTTTGGAGCCAGGGCCGCTTTACGGAAAGCGATCACTTTCAGGCCGAACTGAAGGGCGGCAAGGAACGGAAATTTATCCTGACACCCAGGGAAAAAGCATTCGCGGCCATGATCGCGCGGATTGAGATCATTCCGTCCACCCGGCAAAAGGGAGCCATTAAGTCGGTAAAAATTGTCGAATCCGAAGGTAATTACACCCTGCTGAAATTTACGAACGTCAAAATGAATGAAAAGATCGCCGAATCGGTCTTTCGGGATGCCTCATGAAACGAAAAACACCCGCGGCGCGCCTTTTTTTCCTGGGGGGCCTGCTGGTCCTGCTTGTTTCCTGCGGCCATCTTGCGGAAATGAAGAAGCTGAACCCGGCAACCGATCAGGTTCTGTTAGATGTATGCGGGCGTCCTTATGTTAAAACCCCTCATCGTTTTGTTCACGCGATTGAGGCGACTTTCCCCGGAAATCGGTCGGCAACGATGCTGGGAGTAACCGTGGTGGATCCCGGCAGGCAAGTGCTCCACAGTGTTCTCATGACCCTGGAGGGGTTGGTTTTGTTCGACGGGGAATCGAACGGGGCAACGCTTTCCGTCAACCGGGCGGTTGCACCCTTTGACAAGGAGTCGTTCGCGCAAAACATGATGGACGATGTCCGGCTGCTGTTTCTGGCCCCCGCGTCTCCGGATCCGGAACACGGTGTCTTAAAAGACGGCACGACCCTTTGTCGCTCTAAGGGCAACACCGGAGAAACGGTGGACGTGCTGATTCGTCCGGATCGCACCTGGAAGATCGAAACCTACAAGACGCCATCTCAGCCGCTTCGGGAAATTATCGCATCGAAACTCACCGGGAATATTCCCGGTGATATTGCGTTCCAGGGTTATACTCCTCGAGTTTACACCCTGCATTTAACATTGATCAGTGCGGAGCCCGTTTCCGGCGGAAGCAGCCCGACAGAAACGGGAGAGGAAACGAATAACGAATAATGAGACCATCCAGCACCACCCCAGGTGGTAAAACACAGGAAAACACATGAAATTTAAGCTTATCTATCCGAAGTGGCGGAAACTTTCCCGGCAGACGGAATTTCATCTACCCCCTCATGGTCCCGTGGTTTTTGCCGCCACCATTCCACCCGAATGGGACGTCGAATTTACGGACGAAAACGTGGAAACACTTCAGCTTGATGATTCACCTGATTTTGTCGGCATTTCCATGATGCTGACCAGCCAGGTGAAACGGGGCTGGGAAATCGCAGACGCCTACCGCAGCCGAGGCATCAAGGTCATGTTCGGCGGGATCGCCACCATGCTCCATGCTGAGGAGACCATGCGCCATGCCGATTGTGTTTTCCTGGGTGAAGCGGAAGGGCGCATGGAAGGCGTTTTTGAGGATTTCAGGCAAAACCGCCTCCAGACCCAGTATGATTACATGAACAATTTCCCGTCGGATGACCTGATCGGCACGGCCCGACGCAGCATCCTGAAACGGGAGTTGTACAACTACAAAGGCGTCCAGATGGTCGATCTGGTCCACGCCTCGCGGGGCTGCCGCTTCAACTGCTATCCCTGCTGTGTCAGTTTCCTGGGCGGCAGAAAATTTCGGCCCCGTCCCTATGATAAAGTTATCGCGGAAATCGCCAGCATTGACAACAACCGCCTTTTCATCGTGGACAATTCCCTGGCCCAGAACAAAGCCTGGGAGATGGGGCTTTTCCGGGAAATGATCCCCCTGAAGAAGAAATGGTGTTGCCACCCTATCGAGGATGACGACAAGGTCCTGGATCTCGCCGCCCAGGCGGGAGCCTGGTATGTATATCAGGCGATTTACGACACATCGGAACGCATCCGCAGCCGTATCCGTCGTTACAAGGATCATGGAATCGCCGTGGAAGGCACGATTCTCCTGGGCCTCGACGGCCAGACGGAAAACGATATCCGGCGTCTGGTGGACTTCCTGCTGGAAGTCGAACTGGATCTGGCCGAATTTACAGTCCTGACGCCATTCCCCCATACCCGGACTTTCGACGACTACCAAAGGGAGGGGCGCATCTTTTCTTATGACTGGAACGATTACACGGCAGATAAGGTGGTCTTTCAGCCGGATAAAATGACGCCGGAAAAACTGCAGGAGCTTTACTACTATGCCTGGGACACATTCTACCAGGACGAACCGCAACCGTACAAGATGTTCAAATTGCTTCAGAAAGTGGCTGTCAGGGAAAAAGCCGACGGTACCTACCGGGGTAGAAGACGGGATCTGATCGAACATCGGTTCGGTAGAAAGGAAGAAAGCTCAGGAGATCAATCATGAATAAGGTCAAGAAAAATGAAATTACCATCGGCCGGGAGAATCTGCCCCTGGAGGCGTTTCTCGCCGTGGCCCGAAATCAGGTATCCGTTAAACTGAGCGGCGACCGCGCCTTCCGGCAGGGTCTCCGCCGCAGTGTTGACATGCTGAAAAGCGCCATCCATGACGGCATTCCCGTATACGGCGTCTCCACGGGATACGGTAAATCCTGTGGTATCCGCCTGACCCGGGATCAGGTGCTGAATTACCAGGGGGCCAGCCCTGTCCGTTTTCATGGTTGCGGCACAGGCGAACCGATTGGCATTGAGGCGACTCGGGCTGCCATGCTTTGCCGCCTGGTCTGTCTGTCGCGTGGTTACTCGGCGGTGACACTGGGCCTTCTCGAACAGCTTGCGGCATTTCTCAACCTGGGCATTACTCCCGTCGTCCCCGCCGAGGGCTCCGTCGGCGCTTCCGGTGACCTGACCCCCATGTCCTACGTGGCGGCTGCCCTTTCGGGGGAGCGGGAGGTCTTCTACAAAGGGCGACGCATGCCCGCCGCCGAGGCGCTGCAGAAAGCCGGCTTAAAACCATACCGGTTCGCCCCCAAGGAGGGCATCGCCATGCTGAACGGCACATCCACAATGACAGGTCTGGCGATTCTGGCGGTCGAACGGGCCGGCCGCATCCTGGAAGCGAATATCGCTGCGACGGCCCTGACGGTTCATGCTCTGAAGGGGAAAGCCCTGCATTTTCATCCTACGGTCGGCGAAGCAAAGCCTCACCCGGGACAAATCTATGTCGCCCGGCAACTCACCGATCTTCTCTCTCTGGAGGGAAGCAGTGCCGATCTCGAATCTCAAACCCAGGAAAACCTCCAGGATCCCTATTCCCTGCGGTGCGCCCCGCAGATCGCCGGTGTTCTCTACGATGCCCTGACCTGGATCCGCCAGTGGGTCGAAACGGAAGCGAACAGCGTCAACGATAACCCCATTTTTGATCCCGAAACGGGTCAGCCGCTGATGAACGGGAATTTCTACGGGGGGCACCTGGCCTTCGCCATGGATGCCCTGAAGACTGCCGTGGCGTCCGTGGCGGATATGTCGGACCGGCAGGTCGCCCTTTTGGTCGACCCCCTGCTAAACCGGGGGTTGCCCGGCGATCTGGTCGGCGTAAAGGGAGAATTCTCTGTCTTTCATCACGGTTTTAAGGCCATGTCCCTGTCCACCTCGGCCCTGGCCGCGGAGGCCCTCAAGCTGACGATGCCCGCGGGATCCTTCTCTCGATCCACCGAATCCCACAACCAGGACAAGGTCAGCATGGGTACCATTGCCGCCCGGGACGCCGAACGGGTCTGCACCCTGACGGAGCGAACCCTGGCCATCCATTTGCTGGCCGCCGCCCAGGGTTGTGAAATGAGGGGAAATGTGGACCGGCGATCAAAGCTCCGTCTCATTTACAACCAAATCCGCAAGCGCTCCGCCCCCCTGCTCGAGGACCGCGAAATGGACCGGGATATTGAAGCCCTCGCCCGGTCTATCGCTGAAGATCATTTTTGGAGGGCAACACCATGAGCACGGGTGAAGCCAAATGGACGGAAACCCGTCATCAGGTGGCCTTTTACGATCTAGACCCGATCCAGGTGGTTTGGCACGGCAACTACTTGAATTACTTTGAAAATGCCCGGACGGCACTTTTTAATGCCAGCGGTATCGATCTTTATGAGTTCTACGTCCGGGAAGGAATTGTTTTTCCCATTATCAAGACATCGACCAAGCATATCATTCCCCTGCGTTACCACGATGAGTTTATCTGCCGGGCCACCATCGTCGACGCCCGGGTCAAAATCGTCGTGGATTTTGAAATCCGGAAGGTTGACAGCCCCCAGGTCTGCACCCGGGGACGGACGGAGCAGGTTGCCGTCAAGACACCGGAGATGGAAATGCTTTTTTCCGTGCCGGAAGAGATCCGGAAGGCTTTGGGTTTCTGGCCATGAACGAGGCACTCCGGCAGGCGCTGGTCACCGGTTGTGAATGCCTCACCGCCTGGGCCGATCTGCTGGACCGGATCAACGTCTTCCCCATCGCCGACGGTGATACGGGACGAAATCTTGTCATCTCCCTATCTCCCCTGCGCCGTATGGGACGCAATATCGACGATCTGAAAAAGGATTTACTCCTTTCAGCCCGGGGTAACTCAGGAAATATCGCCGCGGCATTTTTCCAGGCGTTTATTGAAGGGGATACCCGGGAAACCCTCTCCTGCGCCATCAGGAAGGGCCGTGACCAGTCATGGCAGGCCGTACCCGATCCCCGGCCGGGGACCATGCTCACGTTTTTCGATGCCCTGGCTGATCTGTTTCATGATTCCCAATCTTTTCAAAACCATCCGGAATGTCTCCGCCGACTTCAAAACACCGTGAGGCTTACGGTCAACCAGCAGCCGAAGCTCCAGCAGGCGGGCGTTGTCGATGCAGGCGCCCTGGGCATGTACCTTTTCTTTGAAGGCTTCCTCTCAGCCTACGCGGGTTCAGATTTAACCATGCCACCTGTCACGGAAACGTTTGGCAATCTGGTACGCATTTCATCTTCATACCGGAACGACCCGGAAAACGGTTACTGCGTGGACACGATCCTGAAGACCGGCGCCGACAGAAAACAAGTGGAAGCCATGCTTGCATCCCTGGGTGAGTCCGTCGTTGTCGCTCGGGAAGAAAATTGCCTCAAAGTTCACTTCCATACGGACAATCGGGAGGCATCCCGGACATGCTTAAGCCCGTTCGGTGAAATCCTCGGCTGGGAGGAAGACGATCTTTACCGCCAGACGCTGGATTTCAACCGGCCGCGAAAACGCGGACCGATTCACATCATGACCGACGCCGCCGGTTCCCTGACCCGGGAAGAGGCAAAGGACCGGGATATCACGCTTCTGGACAGTTACATCACCATCGGGGATCAGAGCCTGCCGGAAACCTACGTGAAACCCGAGGCGCTCTATAAGGCCATGCGTTCCGGAATCCGGGTGTCCACCTCACAGGCATCAGTCTTCGAGCGTCATCAGCATTACGCCAACGTCATGGGCACTTACGAACGCGTTCTGTATCTCTGTGTCGGCTCAGCCTATACCGGAAACCACCAAATCGCCATGGACTGGAAAAAAGATCATGATCTGGACAACCGTTTGACCATCATCGATACCGGGGCCGCCTCCGGCCGCCTTGCCGTCATTGCTCTGGCCGCCGCGGCTGTCGCGGAAAAGGCGCACGGGGCGGAAGATGTGGTTGCCTTTGCCCGGAATGCCATCCATCTCGCTGAGGAATATATTTTTCTGGACCGCCTGGCGTATCTTGCCGCAGGAGGGCGCCTCTCAAAGACAGGGGCGTTTTTCGGAGACATGCTGGGGATGAAGCCGGTTGTGACACCCATGGCCGACGGGGCTAAAAAAGCAGGGCTCTGCCGGAATCGAGAAGAACAGGCGGCCTTCGCCCTGGAGGCCCTGTCGAAATCAATCGATCCGGGTAAAAAAGCCCTGATCATGCTTGAATTTTCGGACAATCATTTCTGGATGGAACGCTTCGCCGATCAAGTCAAGGCCATATATACCCAAGCCCGCATCATCATTCATCCCCTGTCGCTTACCTCCGGTGCCCACATGGGACCCGGCACCTGGGCTGCGGCGTTTCTCCCGGACTTTCCGGAATAACCTTCCTTTTTCACCGTTTTCATCCCATAGTGTGAAAAGGATTACAATATTCCATACTTTTATGTTCTTGACACGCTCCGGCCTTCTTCATATAATGGCGCCCGTTGAATCAATCATTAAAAACATGAATAACAGATATGGCCACAATTCTTTCCAAAAACATTCTATGAAGCTGAGGTGAATCATGAAAAAGACCTGCGGTTGCTTAATTGTCCTGTTCATTCTTCTTCTGTCATGGCAAACGGGCTTTGCCAAGGATGAACAAATCACGGCAAATGATTTTTTCCAAAAGGGAATCGCCTATGAAAAGCAGAAGGCCTACGGTGAGGCGATCAACATGTTTACGGCTGCCATCGAATGCGACCGATCCTTTGCCGAGGCTTACCTGCATCGGGGGAAAGCACGCCGAATTTATGAAATCTCAGCGGTCCGGGATGCTCTGGATGATTTCTCCGCAGTAATCGCTTTAGTTCCGGAAAATGCGGAAGCTTACTACCAGCGCGGTTTGGTTAATGAGTATGCCATTAACAATGAAGCAGCCAAATCCGATATGACCACGGCAGCGGGTCTCGGCCATGCAGGCGCCCGGCAGTGGCTTCTGGCTTTGAGCAACAAGAAGTCGGCGCCTGCTCAAGCTCCGGCAGCAGCGCCGGTGTCGACACCGGTCAGCAAAGCCGCGCCGGTTGCCCAACAGGGTTTTGACCTGGCAGACTACCTTTCGGGCGGAAAGCAGCCGATTGTGTATTTCGATTTCAATCAGGATGTAATTAAACCCGAAGGCATGGCCCTTCTTGACGAAGTCGCAACCGTTCTTAAAGGAAAACTGCCGACGGCGGTAATTGTCGTGGTGGGACATACGGACAACACCGGTTCTGAAAAATACAACGCCGGCCTCTCTCTGCGGAGAGCTGAAGCCGTTCGAGATTATCTCACCACAAAATATGGTATCGCCCCTGCCCGGATCAACGCGGAAGGATACGGCGAAATGGCTCCGGCGGATACCAATGAAACCGAAGCCGGCCGGGCTCATAATCGCCGCGCCGCCATGACGGGCATTCAAAAATAAGCATCCGGCGACGTTTTTGCCCTCCGCGTCGTCTCCATGCACACAACAAGGAAAAGCCTCCTGCCGAAAAGCAGGAGGCTTTTTTAATGAGGAATATTCTCCGGTCTAATCATCTTGCATGATCCGCTTACCGGGATGTCGCACTTCATATTGTTCAACACCATGATGCCGTACAATTGACGCTCTGCCTTAATCATGGTATGGCTAGGACAAATAGATCAAAAGGAGGATAATCATGGCGGAAAAAAATCAGGTTTATAAATGCACAATGTGCGGAAATATCGTCGAAGTGCTCTATGGCGGAAACGGTAAACTATCCTGTTGCGGTCAGCTTATGGTTCTTTTGAAGGACGACGAAGTAAAAACCATCAAGGGGAAATAGGCAGGGATTATCCGAAAAATTTAACAACTTTTTGTTTTAAAAATTGAGCCCCCTGAGATAACTGTCGGGGGGCTCTTCCATTGGACCCTTTACTGATACATCTGCCTCTAAAGCATTGCCTTTTGAGATTTCAGATTTTTCTTATCGCCTCTGTTTTGCGTCCTCCGGTCGAGTTCCTGTCTGACCGATATTCCAAGTTTCTCAAATGTGTAAGGCTTTTTGACGTAAGCACCCGCCCCCATATCTTGAGCCTGCCTGACCCGATCCGTCTCCGAAAAACCACTGACAATAATGGCTTTCTGATCGGGATGGATTTCAAGAATTTTGCGATACGTGTCAAGGCCGTCCATGCCCGGATCCATGATCATGTCCAAAATGACCAAATCAACCCGGTGATCCTTTAAATATTCATACGCCGCTTCACCGCCGGGCATAATCGTCACACGATAATTCAACCGCTCGAGCATCCGGGCCGCCAGCTCCCGTTGAACTTTAACATCATCCACCACTAAAATGGATTCCCCCTGGCCCATATAATCATTCATGGCAACCGGGACAGAATCTTTAATCAGCTCCTCCCGTGTTGCGGGGAAATACAGGGTGAAGGCACTCCCCTTGCCTGTCCTGCTTTTCACGTCAATATAACCATGATGATCCTTGACCGTTCCCCAGACCACCGAAAGGCCCAAACCCGTGCCACTCCTGCCCATGACTTTTTTTGTATAAAAAGGTTCAAATATCCGGTTGATGTCCTGCTCGGAAATGCCCTCTCCAGTATCCGAAACGGTCAAAACCACATAATCCCCCTCGGCAATCTCATCATATCCTTGAACCGGCCGGTCCATATAGCGATTTTGGGTGGCAATTGTCACCACGCCGCCGTCGGCCATGGCTTCCGCAGCGTTGGAGACAAGGTTCATAATCGTTTTGGCAATGTGGTGCGGCGAACCCATGATATTTAACGGTGCTGCATCAAGGCAGGTGGATATGCTCACGCTGGGATGAAAGGCTAAAATTCTTTCACATTCCGGTGTTTCCAGAAAATCACAGATCAGTATGTTCAGATTGACAACCTCTTGTGACTGAACGCCCCGTCTGGCAAGAGTCAGCATATCTTCGATAATGGCCGTGGCTCTTTTCCCCGCATTTAAGATATTTGTTACATGAGACCTGACCGGACTGTCATCGTCGACATGAAAGAGCAGCAGTTCGGAATACCCGAGCAAAACCCCCAGCACATTATTCAGGTCGTGGGCCACGCCGCCGGAAAGCAGACCGAGGGCCTCCATCTTTTCCGACCGTTGCAGACGCTCTTCCAACTCCCGGCGCTTTTCCTCCGCCCTTTTGCGTTCGGTGATGTCAACCATGGACGCCACGCTTTTGGGCGTTCCCGGCACAATATCTACGGTTAAATATATATCTCGGATTTGCCCGTTTTTTTGCACCAACCGAAATTCGTAGCTTTTCTCCGCCAGTTTATTATCGATCCGGCGCAGTTTGTGCTGCTCAATCATTCGCGCCAGATCGTCATGATGAACGAACTCCGTCCATTTTCTTTTTCCTTCGATTTCCTCTCGTTTGTAACCGGTCAGATGCTCAAACTCGGCGTTGACAAAGGAAATCGTCTTATCTTCTTCCACAATCAGCATACCGGTACCGGTATTTTCGAAAATACTCTGGTACCTGGCTTTGCTTTCCCGCAGTTCCTTTTCCGCCTGCTTACGTTTCGTGACATCGCGGATGGTTTCAATCGCCCCGACAATGACACCATCCCTGTCGCAGAGCGTCGTAGCTCTGGCTGACAAATAAGCGCCCCTGCCCCCGTATAGCTTAGGAATGAATCCCTCCGCGGCCAGCATAGATCCCTGGCGATTGATTTCTCCGAAGCCTGTAAAACCATTTATCAACGCTTCATCCGTTAGAAGAGCGAGATTGATGAGTACTGGTTTTCTCTCCCCGTAAAAGGGAAGCGCATATTCATAATCGCCTTGGCCGATCATCTCCGCCGCTTTGACGCCCGTCATCTTCTCCATCGCACGATTCCAGGCGGTTACGTTACCGGCTTTGTCGATCACAAAGGTGGCGTCGGGCAGGAAATCGATGATCTCCGCCATATGGCGCTGAGATTCCTCAAGCGCTTTCTGCGTTTTCTTTAGCTCGCCGATGAGTTCGGACAGCGCTTCGGTTTCCCGCAGGCGGATTTCACCATTTTCCCGTGACAGCCGTTTAAAATAGGCAATCTGTTTCGCCGCCTCTTCAAGATCCGCCGTTAAACCGGCTTTTGTCTTATCCGCCATAAAATCACCCTTCTGCCATTACCCACAGAACACCGGTCCAATCCAATCCTCTACTCTTGCCGAGCAAAGGCGCCACTTCCACACCGGAATAGAAACCCAGCAGCGGAATGTTTTTTTGATTGAAATTCTCGCGTATGATATCGGCCTCCTCATGAATGGTCTCCGACATGAGGGCCGTTCTCCCGGCGCAGTCGATATAAAATCCGAAAGCCGGTCTCCTTCCATCGTTTTCGATCCTCTGCATCAGATCAGAACAATTTTTCCCGGCCGATTCCATCATTTTACTGGAATCACGCAGCATGAACAGAAATTCCGTTCCCACTTCGAGATCCGGTTCAAATATGGCGATGCCCTTTTCATCGGGTAAAACGCCGGTGATCAGCCGGTTGACGTACTCCTCTTCCTGATACACGCCGTATTTATCGCCATGATTGACACCGATGGTCAGGCGCTTGAGAGGTTTCTGTTTTCGCCAGTTTTTGTTGCCGTATATGGCATCGATCATTTCTACAACAGGCTGCCCATCGACTTCGTAAATAAAAGCCCCGTCCATCTTCGTAATCGTATGGTAAATACCATCCAAGGGGGTTGTCCCATGCATGATCTGATAATAATGGTGATAATGGCCTGAAAAGAGGGTACCCACAACGGTTTGATGTATCACGGCATATCCGCTGAACTGCCGGGGAGGATGGAAATCAAAATCGCCCAGTAAACCGGCGCCTAAAATCGGAACGGCCGATGAAAGGACCTCTACGATTCCTTGTATTAAGGGCGGTGAGGCATTCATGATTGGCGGTGTCGTGGCGGTCGGGGGGAATTTCAGGGAGTCATAAAAAAAGAGAAGCAGTTGCCCTTCTGTTATGCCGGACAAGCTTTCCGCCAATTTTCTGCCGGACAGCCTTGCGTCTTGATCCAGATCACCGGCACAGGCAATAGCGAATTTCAGATCATCCGATTGCAGGACAGCAATCCCGGCGGGAAAACCTTCGTAAGAAACCTGGTCATTGGTGATAATACCGATCGCGGAACCGCCGACAATCGGTACTTCACGTCCGACAGCGGTTCTTAATCCCTGTAAAAATGCGTCGGCGTCAACTTGGTGGTGGCAAAAGGCAAGTATTAATGCGGGGTTTTCAATTTCCCCGCCTGCGATGGCCGCTTCTGCGGCTATCTTACCGGACACGAATGAATCTTGCACATTGCTGTAGCCGATTCCAACCTTCATCCCACCACCTTTGCTGTAAATATATGTGCTTGAATTAACAACTGTTAGGGAATGGATATTTCCGCTTTCTTAATTACACATCACATTGGATTCGTCGTACGGGTTGGCGCTTGTAAGATCGATCCGTTACCGGGGAAAAAATGCAAAATGATGAATATTTTCATATCCACGGCCCCTGATATGCGGAACGCACTCTCATATAAATGAATTACCTGGATATGTCTATCTTTTTCCCCGAAATGCTCATTGCCATCCGGGCGGGAAACCGGTTGAATCTTATCCGTCTTTACACGTTATTACTGTGGCAAACAAATATCAAAAACGACATGCCGGACTTGGAGACGGTATCGTAATGCCGGAAATCAACATCAAGATCGTCATACCGGCGAAAGCCGGTATCCAGAACTAACTGATAATACTGGATTCTGTGTCACATTAGGCTTGCACGAAATGACGAAAAGGCAATTGCGACACAGTCTCTTGATCCGGTATCCATTTAATATCTTTCTGGATTCCGTCTGCCGACGGAATGACTGTCATTCAACTTATAACTGCCGAAATAATAACAATGCCGGCATCCGGCTGCATGGCGTCATCAGCATCATTACGGATTGACTTGAGGAATGCCGCCCATGCTTTTACCGCACGCCATTGGCAATAGTGTTATTCGGGGCTTCCCGATGCAGCATTTTGTGCTGTTTGGTCTACCGTGACAGCCATCTCAAACCGGGGATTTAACAGCGGGCAAAATAAAAAACAGGTCGTTTGATTATCCAATGAATTCATAAAGATATAATATATAGAAAAACTCACAAAACATCGTCGAGAACCGGCCTGGCTACGTAAGAACTCAATAAAAGTGGTCAACACATCATCCAACTCTATAAAAAAAATTGAGCCTTAAAAGACCCTGCCTGCTGTAAATTTCTGAGTCCCAAAGCTATAAATGCAACATTTAATAAACACCTGCCTCAACGGTGTTGAGTATTTGATCTCCGCGGCTGGGTGTTGAAACTGCTCAACTGGTTTTTGTACTGGTTCACCAGGCCGTTACGCTTGACCCAGTTGGCCTCCAGTTGTTTGGAAATTTCATT